>Ga0315282_10000821_pt1 | contig 60878 bp, 51 predicted proteins | sample YL17G07_20_MG_FD_203693 | JGI IMG/M metagenome (GOLD analysis project Ga0315282, IMG submission 203693) | Sediment microbial communities from Yellowstone Lake, YNP, Wyoming, USA - YL17G07_20 | ecosystem: Environmental > Aquatic > Freshwater > Lake > Sediment | place: USA: Wyoming | collected...
CTTTCACATCGCCATACTCGGCTTTGCCGGCCAGGTTGCGCCATTCCTTGGGATCCTTCTGGTGATCGTAGAGTTCCTCGGAACCATCCTCGTAACGGATATAGCGCCAGCGCTCGTCGCGGACTGAGTGGTTGCTGAATCCCGAGGTGATCAGAGCGGGCCGGTCCCAAGCGGCCGCGGGGTTTTTCAGCAGGGGCATGAGACTCTGGCCGTCGAGCCCCGTCTTGCGGGGGAGCCCGCAAAGTTCGGCCAGCGTCGGGTAGAGATCCACCAGACTCACGGGCCGGCCACAACGTGTACCGGCTTTCGTCACGCCGGGCGCCGCAAACATTAGAGGAACACGAGTCGATTCCTCCCAGAGGGTGAACTTGTGCCAGGCGTTCTTCTCCCCCAGGTGGTAGCCATGGTCGCTCCAGAGGACGACGATCGTATTGTCCTTGTGCGGGCCCGCTTCCAATGCACGGAGCATGCGGCCAACCATCGCGTCGCTGAAACTGATGCAAGCCAGGTATGCCTGAACCGCCTCCTTCCATTTCCCCTTCTTCACAACGAGGTTGTGCTCGTCCGGGATCCGGACTTGTTGCAGGCGCAGGGCGGCTGCCGGAACGTCGTCCAGATCATTCTCCAGAACCTCGGGCAGCTTGATGCTCGCTAGAGGGTACATGTCGTAGTACTTTCGCGGCACGTACCAACACAGATGGGGCCGGAACATCCCGACCGCAAGGAAGAAGGGATTCTTCGCCGGCCTGGCGAGAAACTCGGATGCCCACGAGGCCACCTTGTAATCCGGGAAATCGGAATCCGGGTTATCGACGGGTCCGAAGTCGAAATTTTCGCGATACTCGTTCACACCCGCCAGTGGGACATGCGGCGGTAGTATATCCGGGCTGGAGTTGTAACCGCCTGCCCAGCCGTTCTGCTTGTTGACCTCGGCCCAATGGTAGTAATCGTGCCAGGCGTCGGGGTCGTTGAAACCCGGCATGTGATGGAAGATCTTGCCGCCTCCGGCGACGTAGTAGCCGTTCTGCTTGAAGTACTGTGGCAGTGTCACCGCGTCCGGCAAAGCCGGCTTCCACCACTGATTGTTCGCGTACACACCGCTGGTCGAAGGCCGCAACCCGGTAAGGAGCGACGTGCGCGACGGGTTGCAGACGGGCGCCGCACAGTGTGCGTTGGTGAACAACAGCCCTTCGGATGCGAGCCGGTCCAGGTTGGGAGTCTTCACCCCCGGGCGGGCGCCCAGGCATCCCACCCAGTCGCGCCAGTCATCGACACCAAGAAACAACACATTCGGTCGCGGGGAGGCCGACAGCGCCGCGAACGCCGCAACCGATTTGGCAACGGTCCCTGCCAGGAAGCGTCTTCTGGAGATGATCTCGATCATTCGAACATGTACCTCCCACACGAATTGGATCTCACTTCCCGCGCATGTTGCGTGCGGCAGGAGGCTTCAGCGTTTATCGTTTTTCGATTCCCGCTGGCAGAGCCGCGCGCCACCCGTCCTGCAGCGTCTTTTGGAGTTGTGCGAGCAGCGGGCGATTCTCCGGGCGGCCGGCGACATTGACAGTCTCAAAAGGGTCCTTCTCGTGGTCGTAGAGCTCGATCGCGTTCTGGGGCTGGCCCGGCATCCGCCATTCGGTATAACGATATCGCTCCGTTCGCACCGAGTACCCCATACCGTCGCCCGCTCTCTTCGGCGAAAAAGGTCTCGGAAACTGGCTGAACGCCGCCTTTTTCCACTTCCGTTCCGGCTCGGCCAGCAGCGGCGCCATGTTCAGGCCTTCCAGTTCCCTCGGCGGCGTGAAGCCGCACAGAGCGCAAAGCGTGGGATAAAGGTCCACAAATTCCACCAGGCCGGGTGATTTTACCCCCCGCGCCGGTACACCGGCCCCGGAGAAGATCAACGGCACACGCGTATCGAATTCGAAATTCGTCGTCTTCACCCACAGGTCGTGCTCCCCGAGGTGCCATCCGTTGTCGCCCAACAGCACCACCACCGTCCGCGATGTCAGTTCCAGCCGGTCGAGTTCGTCGAGGACCTTGCCCACTTGCGCGTCCGTGTATGAGGTTGCGGCATAGTAGCCGCGCACGAGTTCTCGCGCTTTTCCCGGCGGCAGCGGACCCGCCTTTGGTATGTCCTTGTATCCGCGTAGTTCGACCCACGGGTGCAAAGCAACCTCCGGCGCCCCTTTGGGTGGGAAGGGATAGGGCGGGTCGGGAATCTCGCGCAGCGAGTACAGATCGAAGTACTTTTTCGGAGCGACGAAGGGCAGGTGCGGTTTCAGAAAGCCCACCGCCAGAAAGAACGGCTTGCCGCGCATCTCGCGCAGGGCCTGGATAGCGCGCTCAGCCACCTGCCCGTCCTGGAGAGCGTTATCGGGAACTTCAGGCGTCTGCGATGACTCATGTTTCTCCCACTCGAGCGTCGGAACAGGCGTCCGGGACTTCTCCGCTGCGGGAACGCGGGACCACTTCTCCAGGTCCACATACTGCATTCCGGCGATCCCCTCCGGCCACAAGGGTACGCTCCATGCTCTGGGATCGTTTAGTCCTTCGCCGAAGACCTTGCCCAGGCCTCGCGTCTCATATCCCTGCTGGCGGAAGAACTGCGGCAGTGTGATCACGTCCGGCAGGAGCTTGCGGAATTCTCCCCGGCCGTTGTCATACACCTTCGTAGTGTCCGGCCGCAGGCCGGTGAGGAAGGAGGTTCGCGACGGAGTGCATACCGCCTGCTGGCAATAGGCCCGAGTGAAGGTGACGCCGCGGCGCGCCAGCCGGTCGGTGTTTGGCGTTTTCACGACCGGATTGCCGTAGCAGCCCAATTCCGGCCGCAGATCGTCCACAATGATGAAAAGAACGTTCCTTTTCTCCTGTGTCGCCGACTGCCCGAAGGCGAGTCCGGCGGCGCCGAGCGTCTGAAGGAGCATTCCGCGGCGCGAGAGTAGTGTTTCCATCGTAGATATCACCTCGATCAAAAGAGGTACTTGAGCGCAAGCTGGATATTACGCCCGGCACTAGCGCCGAGGATCTGTCCGAAGTTCGGGTTCGTCGCGTTGGAATTGGGAGTGTTGAGAATCTTGTGGTTCAATGCGTTGAACATCTCGAAGCGGAAGGTGAGCCGGCGCCCTTCTCGGATCCTGAACGTCTTGTGAAGGGCAGCATCAAAGCTGAAGCCGGACGATCCACGCAGCGCATTGTAGCCGAGGTTCCCGTAGCGGCGCTGGCGTTTCGGGGTAGCGGTATCGAAGGCCGCCGCATTGAGCCAGACAAGACCATTCGTATCGCGAACGTATGGATCCACGCCGGCGACGAGGTCCGGCCGTTGCCCATCCACGTAGCTGTTACCGACCAGATCCGTTCCCGCCAAAACGTTGATGGGCAGCCCGGATCGCCAGGTCGTGATCCCTTGGAGGTTCCATCCGCCTAGCGCCGCTCCGGCAAAGCGGGACCGGGAAGCGAAGCCAGCAGTGGGTAAATGGTAGGAGGAGACCGCCGTCCAGCGGTGGCGGATATCGCTTTCCTTCGGACCGTAGGAGCCGGCGATGTTGTTCGGGTCCTGAATCGCGTTGTTGTTCTTGGTGAAGCTGGAATCAACACCATAGTACGTCAACGTCTTCGCAAGAGTGTAGTAGAGGTCGAATGTCAGTCCATGGGTGAGCCGCTGATTGGCGGAAAGTTGCAGTGCGTGGTAGGAAGAGCGGCCCGCATTCTCCCGGAAGTCAACATCGCCGATTTCCGGGTGCGGCCTGCGGCCGGTGGCTGGGTCGGGCAGGTTTAGCCAGCGGACCCCGGAGATCTTCAGGCCACGGCTGCCGGCATAGGAAGCCTGCACTGCCACAGTTTTCGTTACGGCATGCTGGAGGCTCAAGTTCCATTGGCCGGCGTACGGGTCGCGGGCGTTATAGTCAGTCACATAATTGCTCAGAATCAGGCCCGGCGGAAGCAGCGACGGATTTGCGATTACGCGGGGGACAAAGGAGACATCGAACGGATAGGCGCTGCTGATACCCTTAGGCAAGTCCGACACTGCGATGATTGGGTTAAACGGAATGCGCGGATCGAGAAACGCGAAGCCGTAGTAAAGCAGGAACGTGGGCGGGACATAGCTGATGCCAGCACCGGCACGCAGGACGAGCTTCTGGTTTCCGAGCAAGTCGTACACGATGCCAAGGCGCGGCCCGATGTTGTTCTTGTCAGGGCGCCACATTGGATCGCCCCTCTTTCCGAACGCACCAAACGGATCAGACGAGGAGAGGTTGAAGGCGCCCTTGAGTGGTGGGTAGTACTCGTAGCGCACACCGGCGTTCAACTGGAAGCGGTCCGTGATGCGCCAGTCGTCCTGAAGAAAGAAACCGTAGTTGCGGTTGCGCAGCGACTTGGTGCCCCCAAACACGATGCGAACGCGGTTGGAACGGTCTGCGATGAAGTCATTGAGACTGTTGTAGTAGTGCAGAGGCGCATTGTCCTGAAAACGCGTGCTGCGGACTTCACGAATCTCGAATCCGGCTTTCAGCGTGTGACGGCCCCGCACTATCGTAAGGTTGTCCGCCAGAGTGTACGTATTGGTTGTGTAGTTAATGTGGGCGTTCAAGTTGACCCCCAATCCGGCGCCCGCCACGGTGAACCAGGCAGGCACGCCCCCCACTCCGACGTAGTTGTCGTCGAGGTTGACACGGTTGAACCCCGCTCTCAGCTCGTTGAACACGGACGGAGAGACGGTCCAGCCGTCCTGTATCACGGTGTTGTGAAACCGCGTCGGATAGATCTCCGGGTGAGACTCCAGCAGCATCGGAGCGGTGTAGTCCTGGTGGTTGTAACTGTAGCGCGCTGTCAGACGGTGCATCCCGAGGTTAATGTCGGCGCGGGAGAGGGTCGTATTCTCGTCGGTTTTGCTCCGGTCGTTGCGGCGGTGGAGCCCGATGTAAGGGTTCGTTGTGGGCTCGAACGTACTCGGAAGAAGGTTCAACATTTCCCGAATCGCCGGAGTGACCTGCTGTTTCAGGAGCGGTGTTGGCACGTTTCCCGTGATCTGCTGGTTCCGGCGCGTTTTGACACCTTCGTAGTTGAAGAAAAAGAAGGCGCGGTTCTTGCGAATCGGCCCTCCGAGGTTGCCGCCGAACTGGTTCCATCGTAGCGGTGGCTTGGCGAGGCCCGAGCGGTTGGAGAAGAAGCTGTTGGCGTCCAAGATGTCGTTGCGCAGGAACTCGAAGAGCGTTCCGTGGAATGCATTGGATCCGGATTTCGTTGTGATGTTAAGCACCCCACCGGTAGCTCGGCCATATTCAGCCGAGAAAGCGCCGGTGGTGGTTTTGAATTCCTGGATGGCTTCAACACTGACGGTGTTGATTCGGGCGCCACCGCCGGAGCCGGCCCCGCCGTCGTTCGCCGCAGATTGGGTCTCTCCAAAGGTCATGTCGATGCCGTCCAGCATGAGATTATTGCCGAATGCAGACGAGCCATTGAACTCCATGCCGCCGCGGCCCCCCACCGCACTCGAGGGAGAAGCCAGGACGCCTGCCTGGAGCCCGAGGAGCTGCTGCCAGTCGCGGCCGTTTAGTGGCAGCGACTCCACCTTGCTCTGGTCCACCACCACGCCGAGATCCGTGGTGGTCGTGTTGACCAGCGGGGCCGCGGCAACAACTTCGACCGATTCGGTCACCCGACCGAGCATCAGCGCGAGATCGAAGCGCGGCCGGGTGCCGGCATTCAGATTGAACGGCGCCGTGGTGGCTCGCTGAAAGCCTTCCATTTTCGCCTCGAGCCGGTAGCGGCCCGCCGGCAGCAACGGGAATTCGTAGTAGCCGACCTCGTTGGTTGCCGTCTCGCGAACCTCGTTGGTCTCGATGTTTACAGCCTGCACCATGGCCCCCACTACGGCCGCGCCGGACGGGTCCTTCACCGTGCCGACAATCGAGCCACCGCCGATTTGAGCGTCCATTAAGGTCGGCACAAGGACCGAAAAGGCTAGCGGAATGATCACGCTGAGAATGGCCGCCGTTTTCCTGCTCATTGCTGGTGCTCCTCCCTCTTCATTCCCCATTTCCCTTCATTCCAGATTTCAAAACGCGATTCCGCACACCGGCCCGCCGACCGCACGAAGGACGGCATGAATCTGAAGCCAGGCGCGCGCAACACAACGCCATCGAGGCGAGCGGGGCGACTTGCTCAGGCACCTTGCGGAGATTCATGAGATACGCCTCAGAATATGTACTTTAGGGCGAGCTGCCCTTCCCGGCCGGCCCCGCCGGAGCGGATGGTTCCGAACCCAGGGTTGTCCACGTTGATGTTCGGGCCTCCGAAATTCGCATGATTGAAAAAGTTGAAAAACTCCGCGCGGAATTGAACCTGATGCCGTTCCGCGACGCGGAAGATCTTCATCGCCGAGAAATCGAACGCGCGCGTTCCTGGCATATCGATCACATTCCGGCCGGATGTGCCGAAGGTGTAAGAAGCCGGACGGGAAAAGGCCGCGGTATTGAACCAGCGGTCCAGCGTGCGTTGGGACGGCGGGAGGTTTCCCGGGCCGTTGAGGTTCGCTCGAGTGGTGCGCGTGCCGGCGTTGGGAATGTCGCCCGACCCTACGGTTGGCGTGGTCGGGAAGCCAGTCTGGAGCGAGATGATGCCCGAAGTCTGCCAGCCGGAGATAACGTGATTCGCTGCCTTGCTGGAGGTGCGTATGGGCAGCTCCCAAACGTAGGCCATGGTGAAGCGCTGGCGCAGGTCGAACGATGAACGTGCCTTTTCCAGGCGTAGATTCCGCGGGTCTTGGGCGAACGGGCTGCTATCGCTGTTTGGATTCCAACTCGAGGAGTCGTCGATTGACTTGGACCAGGTGTAGCCGGCCAGGAATGTCACGCCGCGGGCCAGGCGTTTTTCTCCGGACAGCTGAAGCGAGTGATAGGTGGAAGAGGCCGAAGACTCCTGCTGCGCGATCTGCCGGAAGATCGGATAGATGCGGCGCGCATTGATATTGCCGGGACCGGGCGGCAAGGCCGCATTGCCTTCGTAGCGCCGCTCCAGGTGCACGCCCCGGGAGCCAACGTACGACGCCTTAGCGGCAACCTGGCCCGACAGCTCCCGCTCGATTCCGAAGTTCCACTGCTGTACATAGCCGTTCGAGTAGTTGCCTGGCTGATGAGTAAAGAAGGATGGGTTGGCCGGAACCAGCGCTTTTGTATCCGGAGCAGGGAACACGCCGAATTGCAGCTCAGGGCTCAGGTTGCTGCTGATCAGGTCCGTCCTCAAAAAGAAGGGAGGCGGCGACTGGGAAGTGTTATTGAGAACGAACAGCAGCGGCTGCCCCCAGGAGACGCCATAGCCGCTGCGGAGGACTGTCTTGTTGTTGCCGAACGGCCGCCAGGCGAAGCCGAGCCGTGGAGCGAAGGATTTGTTCGTGGCCTTCTTCATCGAGCGGATCGGATCGAACCGGTGCGGGCACGGCATCGTGAACGGGAAGTGCAGGTTGTCGGGGTAGACCAACTGCCCGGTCGCGTAGTCGAAGTAGGCCCACTGGCCGTTGGCGTTCGTCCAGTCTCCATCGCGCTCCCACCTCAGGCCGGCATTCACGGTCAGGGTTTTCGTTACCCTGATGTCATCCTGCACGTACATGTTGAGGCGCGTGTTCCTCAGGCGGTTCGCGTCGTAATACGACGGATCGAGGATGAGCTGCTCGCTGGGGTACCCGAGAAGGAAGTCGGGAAAACCGTTCACGTACAGGCCGCCGCGCTGGGCAGTGAACGGACCGGTGAACTGGTACTGTCCCATCGAAGTTTGCGGCTGGAAGTTGTTCATTTGGTAGCGCCGGACGTCGAGTCCGAACTTGATGCTCTGGGCGCCCTTGATCCAGGTGAACTGCTCGATCCACTGATAGTTGATCTCTTTGCGGAACAGCGGCATGGTAGCGGCGCCGCCCAGACTCGGGGTATTGCGAACGTTGATCGTGGGGAAGCGAAAAATCTTTTGCGAAAGAGCGAAACGCGGCAGCCCAAGCTCCGACGGATAGTCCTTACCCAGGCCCTCAGGCAGGTTTTCGAAATTGAACAGGTAGGCGGAGAAGCGGACTTCATTCACAATCGTGGGAGAGATAAGCCGAGTCCAGCCCACCACGCCTGCCTTCGGCTTCAGATTGTTCCATTCGCCGTTCAGCCCGATCGTCTTCGTGAGATCTTCGGAGGAGGAATGCGAGACGCGGACCATGAGTTGGTCCTTGGCCGTCACTTGCACGTCGCCGCGCAGGTGGAGTTGGAATTGGTTGACGGGGTCGTTGAAGTTCTCCAGGTAGTTTCGAGCGGGGTCCCCGGCATGGTTCGGAGAGGGCCAAAAAGGGATGATCTTTCGGGATATTGGATTGATCCGGCTGGCGGGGATGCGGTTGCCAGCGAACGGCCGCCGGTTGCCGCTCGCGTCGGTGTCGAGCGGATCAAAAACGGTGGCCTGCCCGGTGAAATCGCCGGTTCTCCATGCATCTTGCGGAACCAGGGAACCGCGCGTGTGGGTTCGACGTTCGCGCATCCACTCGGCATTGCCGAACAGAAAAGCGCGGTTCCTGACGACGGGGCCACCCGCCGAGAAGCCGAACTGGTTTCGGCGCAATGGCGTCTTATCGGGATCAAAGAAGTTGCGGGCATCCAGTTTGTCGTTGCGGACGAATTCGTAGGCGGTTCCGTGGAGTTCGTTCGTGCCCGACTTGATGGCGATATTGACGATGGCTCCGCTGGCGCGGCCAAACTCCGCAGAGTAATTCGCCGTCTGCACCTTGAATTCCTGTATGGCATCGACGGAGGGGATGACGACGGCCACGCCTTCTATCGCGGAATTGTTCTCGGCGCCGTCCAGCATAAAGCTGTTGTGCTCGGCGCGGGCGCCGTTGGCCGTCAGCAACTCGCCCTGCTGGCGCGTGCGCCGCGTGCCGTCGCCGGGGGAGCCGCGCGTGGTTCCGGGCATCAAGCTGCCTAGGCGGACGAAGTTGCGCCCGTTTAGGGGCAGTTGCACTACGGTCTGGTTCTCGACTACCTGGGCGACGCCCGATTGATCGGTCTGGATGAGCGGTGCCCCTTCCCTGACCGTCACCTGCTCGGTCACATTACCGATTTCCAGCCGCACGTCGATGCGCACCGTCTGATCGACCAGCAGGTCGATCGGCGCTTGCACATATTTCTTGAAGCCGGATAGCTGAACGGCAACTTCGTAGCTGCCGATCACCAACTCGGGGAAAGTGAACGTTCCCGAGGAACTCGTTTGCGTATCGAACGTCGCGTTGGTTCGCAAGTTCCGCACGACGACCGGCGCGTTGGGAACAACCGCCCCAGAGGCATCCGTGACGACGCCGACGATGCGGCCGTTCGACGTTTGAGCGGCGGCCGGTGGCATGCACGCACATACCAGTACGCCTACCATGGTTAAGGCGAGTGCGACAGTTCTCATGAAGCGCTCCTTGACAGCCGGGGATTAACGTTAATGATAATGACGTTCCGCTACCAATGTCAAGTGCTTTTATCTTGGTCGCTTATCGTGTAAAATTCGATTTGACCGTTGACGCCAGAAACCACTGCGGCTATCATTAACGTTAAAGGAATGAAGACCACACTTCAGCCCGTTCGCAGTACGACCCTCAAGGCGCGCGTCGTTGCTGCCATCCGGGACGCCATCTTCGCCGGACAGTTTGCCCCGGGGGATCCCCTCCGCGAACTTCACCTGGCCCGGGAACTGAAGGTGAGCCAGCCGACCGTGCGCGAAGCCTTGTTCGAGCTCGAGAAATATGGGCTGGTCGTTCGGACCCCGAATATCGGAACCGTCGTCACCAACCTCAGCAGTGACGAAATCCGGGAGCAGCTTGAGCTGCGGCTCCTGCTCGAGAAGGTGGCTGCGCTGAAAGCTTCCGAACGAATGACCGCCGCCGATTTCAGCGAACTGGAGCGCCGGCTGGCCGTGCTGACGGCCGCGGTGGCGGCGAACGCCTACTACGAATCCGCGCAGGCCGACCTGGAGTTTCATCGCCAGATTTGGGCCTGTTCGGGTAACCGCGGACTGGCCCGCGCTCTCGACCAGATTGTGGTACCGCTGTTCGCCTTCGTGAGTATTCTTCGGAGCGCGGGTTCGCAGGATCTGATCCGGGTGATGAGTTCGCACGCCGCAATCGTCGAGGCTTTGCGCCAACGCGACCGTGTCCGCATTGAAGAGGTGATAGGGCAACATGGCCAGAGCGCATATCAGGAGTTTTTGAATTCGGGGACCGGAGACTGCCGCTCGTACGTCCAGCACAGACTGAGCCTGTTGAACGAATCCGCGCCCTCATCAGCGGGTTGACTATGCGATCCATGAATCATCTCGTTCTCTGGTTGTTGCTGGCTGTGCCGATGCTGCTACCGGGCGCCGATCCACGGTTGGCCTCGGTGGACGTCTTCACGTCAGGGCAGGAAGGCTACCACACGTATCGGATTCCCGCCATCGTTCGGACGGTGAAAGGAACGTTGCTGGCTTTCTGCGAAGGGCGCAAGAACACCCCCCGCGATTGGGGAGACATCGACCTCCTGGTCAAGCGTAGCGCCGACAGCGGCCGGACGTGGTCAAAAGCGATCACCGTCGCCGATTTCGGGCCCGACACCATCGGAAACCCGGCTCCGGTCGTCGACCGCCGCACCAAGACCATCTGGCTGCTGTTGACGCGGAACCCGGGCGAGGTGCCCGAGAAGCGGATTTCGGCGGGCATTTCCGGCCTCACGCGCACAGTCTGGGTAACACACAGCAAGGACGACGGACTGACCTGGGTCACACCGGTCGATATCACCGCCGCCGTAAAACAGCCGGAATGGACCTGGTATGCAACAGGTCCCGTGAACGGCATCCAGCTTCGCACGGGGCGGATGGTGATCCCCTGTGACCATAACCGGGGTGACACCAGCAGCCGCTACTCACACGTGATTTACAGCGACGACGGCGGCAAGACCTGGAAACTCGGGGGCAGCGCGGGACCGGACTGCAACGAATCGACTGTCGTCGAACTTCGCGACGGCTCACTGATGCTCAACATGCGCAGTTACGCTGGCAAGAACCGCCGCGCGGTATCGATCAGCCGTGACGGCGGCCTCACCTGGACCGAGCCGGTATCGGACGATGCTCTGATCGAGCCTGTCTGCCAGGCCAGTTTGATCGGCTTCGGGAAAGCGAAGCCCGGCGTGCTGTTGTTCTCAAATCCGGCCGACACCAAGCGCGTAAACATGACCGTTCGGTTGAGCCGCGACGAAGGCAAGACGTGGAGCAGCTCGAAAACGGTCCACGCCGGCCCTTCCGCGTATTCCAATCTCGTGGAGTTGAAGGGAAACACAGCGGGGCTTCTGTATGAGAGAGGCGACGCCGATCGATACGAGCGGATTACATTCGCCCGCTTCCCTCTAAAGTGGCTGACTGTGCCTTGATTCGCGTACTGGAGGCCAACGATGATATCGCGACGGCAATTCCTCGGCACCCTTGTGGGAGGCGCTGTGGGCCTTGCAGCCGAGCGCCGGCGTCCGCCGAACATCGTCTTCATTCTTGCCGACGACTTGGGCTGGACCGATCTCGGCTGCTTCGGCAGCAGCTTTTATGAGACGCCGAACATCGACCGCCTGGCGCAGCAGGGGATGCGCTTCACCAGCGCCTACGCTGCCTGCCCGGTCTGCTCCCCTACACGGGCCAGCATTCTCACCGGCAAGTACCCCGCCCGGCTGCACCTGACGGATTGGATCCCCGGCCGCACGCCGCCGGGCGTAAGAATGCGCGTTCCCGATTGGACACCCTATCTTCCACTCAAGGAAGTAACCATCGCGGAAGCACTGCAACCGACCGGATACGTCTCCGCCAGCATCGGAAAGTGGCATCTGGGCGGCGAAGAGTACTATCCGGAGAAACAGGGATTCGCGGTCAACTTCGGCGGCTGCGATCTCGGCGCCACTCCCACGTACTTTTATCCCTACAAGATTCCGAATATCGGCACCGGCGGGAAGGGCGAATACCTGACTGACCGCCTGGCCGACGAAGCCGTGGCCTTCCTCGAGACCTCGAAATCGCGACCGTTCTTCCTCTATCTGGCGCACTATGCGGTGCACACGCCGGTCGAGGCGAAGGCGGAGATGGCGGCGCGCTACCGCCCGAGGGTCCGGCCAGGCCAGGCCCACAGTCACCCAGAGTACGCGGCGATGATCGAGAGCGTAGACGAGAGCGTCAGGCGCGTCTTGCGCAAACTCGAGGAACTGAAACTCCTGAACGACACCATCGTGATCTTCAATTCCGACAACGGCGGCGTCGTCGGGCGGCGGCACATTACATCCAATGAGCCGTTGCGTGAAGAGAAGGCCACGCTCTACGAAGGCGGAATTCGTGTTCCATTGATTGTTCGCTGGCCAGGCGTGGTCAGACCCGGTACTGTCTCGGACGTCCCCGTAATCAGCACCGATTTCTTTCCGACCATATTGGAAATGTCGGGCGCCCCGGCCCCGGCGAGGGGTGCGGTGGATGGCGTAAGTCTGGTGCCCCTGTTGAGACAGCAGGGCGGCCTGCAACGGAGTTCCATCTACTGGCACTACCCCCATTACAACTTCCATCAGCCACTCATCCCCACCCGCCCGTGCGGCGCGATCCGCAAGGGCGACTTCAAGCTGATCGAGTTTTATGAAGACGGTTTTGTGGAGCTGTACAACCTCCGCGAAGACATCGGCGAGCGCAAGAACCTCGCCCGCGCCTTGCCTGATAAGGCTGCTGAATTGCGCCGCGACCTCGACACGTGGCGGAAATCGGTCGGCGCCCAGATGCCGATTCCCGCGCCAGAAGACTACGACCCAGCGAAGACTGAGGAGTGGATGCGAGATCGGTTTCAACGGCAGTCCGAGCGAGGAGGGGATCGCTGAGTGGAACCATGACGCGACGGAACTTACTGGCAGCCGCGGCTCTCGTTGCGGCCGGGAAAGAGGTGCGCGTAACTGATCTGGCGCAACTCCCGCAGTCCATCGCCGGACATTTCGTCGGCGTTCACGCCGGCCGGCTGATCGTGGCCGGCGGCACCTACTGGAGCAGACCGAAGTGGGAGGGCGGCGAGAAACGCTGGACTCCGGCAATCCACACACTTGGCCCGAGCGAGAGTGAGTGGCGGAAGGACGGAGAGCAGGCCGAACCGTTGGCTTACGGCGGCGCCGTCAGCACGAGCGCCGGATTGGTGTGCATCGCGGGCCACGGACCGGTCGCTGCCTCCGCTTCGGTCCACCTGCTCTTCTGGGACGGTTCCCGCGTCAAACAACGCCGTCTCGCCGATCTCCCCGAGCCGAGGATGGTGCTGGGGGCCGCCCTCGCCGGCAATTCCATTTTCGCGGTGGGCGGGCAAAGCTCGCCGCAAGCCACCACGGCCGCTGCTGCTGTTTGGGAACTGCAGGCTCCAGACGGCGAGTGGCATCGCGCCCGCTGGCGGGCGGCACCACCCATTCCTGGGGCTGGCCGAATTCTTCCCGCGGTCGCTCCCTGCGAGGGTGGCTTTTGTGTAGCCAGCGGCGCGTCGCTGTTGGAAGGGCCCTCCGGCGGGTCACAACGGGAGTACCTGCTCGACGGATTCCGCTATCGGCGCGGAGCTGGGTGGAGTCCCTTGCTCCCGCTGGCAGCGCCCGTTGTCGCAGCCCCGGCTTGCTCGGATGCCAGCGGCCGATTCTTGATCTTCGGAGGCGATGACGGAGCGCTCGCGAGCAAAGCCTCTGAACTCGGTCCACGTCATCCCGGCTTCCGCCGCGTCGTACTGCGGTTGGAAGACGGCCATTGGCGGGAGATTGCATCTTTGCCGGAGAGTCTCGTCACCACCGGCATTGCTCAGTGGCGCGGCGCGCTGGTGATCCCGGGCGGCGAAGACCGCCCAGGCAGCCGCTCGGCACGCGTTCTTCTCATTAAAGGAATGGCTTAAATGGAAACTTCAAACTTAAGCGGAATTTTCCCTGCTGTCGTCACACCCTTCGATGAACACGAGAACTTCGCTCCGGCGGCCTTCGAACGGCTGCTCGAGCGCCTCTACGCCGTGGGCATCGCCGGCCTCTATGTGACCGGCCAGACCGGCGAGGGCCTGTTGCAGCCGGTCGAGCAGCGGAAGCGGGTAGCCGAAGTGGCGCTGCGTTCCACTCCCAAAGGCAAGTCGGTGATCGTCCATGTCGGCGCCTACCGCACGGCGGACGCCGTGGAACTGGCTCGTCACGCGACGAGCATCGGCGTCCATGCCATCGCCAGCCTGCCGCCGCTCGGCCCTTATTCCTTCGGCGAAGTCCGTGCCTACTATCAGGCCCTTTCCGCCGCCTCCGGCCTCCCGATCCTCGTTTACTACTTCCCCGCGATCTGTCCCGCCGTGCAGGGAACGCAGCAGATTCTCGACTTGCTTGAAATCCCCAACGTCATCGGCCTGAAGTTCACGGATTTCGATCTATACAAGCTGTCGCTGCTCAAGAAGAGAGAGTGCGTCATCTTTAACGGCCACGACGAAGTGCTGATAGCCGGCCTGCTGATGGGCGCCGACGGCGGAGTCGGCTCGTTTTATAACCTCATCCCCGAGCTTTTCGTCGAGGCATTCGGGCTGGTGCAGCAGAACCGGTGGGACGCGGCGCGCCAAGTGCAGACGCGCATCAACGAGTTGGTCGAAATCGGCCTGCGGTTCCCGCTCGTCCCGGCCATCAAGACGATCTTGAAGTGGCAGGGCCTGGATTGCGGCGAGGCTTTGCCCCCCCGGCAGCGCTTGACCCATGAGGAGAGCCGCTGCCTGCGCGAGCTTCTCAGCGCTTCGTCTTTTGACTTCTTGGCCTCCGGAGCTGCGAACCAGAAATGAGCCGGCCTCACTACGCATGGTTGCTGGTCGGCCTGCTGTGGGTGGTTGCTTTCCTCAACTACGTCGACAGGCAGGTGATCTTCTCGCTGTTCCCGCTGCTCGAGAAGGAGTTCCATCTCACCGGCGGACAACTGGGGCTTCTCAGCACGGTATTCGTATGGGTGTACGGTCTGGTCAGCCCCTTCGCCGGCTACCTCGGCGACCGCTTTGGGCGTGTGCGCATGATCCTCGTGAGCTTGCTCATCTGGAGCGTGGTGACCTGGGCGACCGGCCATGCGCGGAGCTACGGCGAGTTGGTTGCCGCGCGCGCCCTCATGGGACTAAGCGAAGCATGCTACCTGCCGGCGGCGCTGGCGTTGATCGCCGATTATCACGGCGACAGAACGCGGTCTCTGGCGACCGGCCTGCACCAGAGCGGGCTATACGCCGGAATCGTGATGGGCGGAGTTGGGGGCGGGTGGCTGGGCGAGGTTTATGGGTGGCGGTCGCCATTCACCCTGCTCGGGGCAGCCGGCGTGGTTTACTTCGCGCTGCTCGCATGGGGACTGCGCCGCTCGGCCAAACCTGTCGCGGCCGGCTCGACGCTGAACCTCGCCGGCTCGCTCAGCAAGCTTTCCCGAATGCACGGCTTCTGGCGCGTCACGCTGGTGTTCAGCGCCGTCGGGCTGGCGAACTGGCTGGTGTACACCTGGCTGCCACTCTACCTTTATGAGCGCTTCCGATTGAGCCTAACTTCGGCGGGCTTCTCCGCGACTTTCTATATCCAGGTGGCGAGCTTCGCCGGAATCTTCATCGGCGGCTTGGCAGCCGATTACTGGGGCACCCGGCACGTGAAGGGGAGGATCTGGGTGCAGAGTGCCGGCCTGGCCGCGGCGGCGCCCTTCCTTTTCCTGATCGCAGTGGCCAATGCGCAGGCCCTGCTCATTGTGGCGCTGCTGATGTTCGGCATCGGCAGGGGAATCTACGATAGCAACGCCATGCCCGTCCTGTGCCAGATCGCCCCAGCTCAGTATCGCGCGACCGGGTATGGCGTCTTCAACTTTGTTTCTTGCATGGTGGGAGGCATCACGGCGGCGGCTGCCGGCTATCTGAAGTCCGCGATCGGCCTCGGTCTGGCCTTCCAGTTCGCTGCGGCCATCCTGATCGCCGCGGCTCTCATCCTCCTAACGGTTCGACCCAGGTCGGCCGCTACGTGATCGGGTTGCTTGTCAATGAAGCGTGGCGGACGCCGCTGAGGTGGAAAGGGGTCAGCCTGCACTGCGCGGTTCTTCACGGAACTCCGCGTGCCATTCGCAAGCGTGGGGATGCTTCTGCTGGGGGTTTTGTCTTTCCCCGGCCTTTCGCAAGCCGCCGCACTCCAAATAAATTATCCCGCCACCTCTTCCCAGGTGACGATGCGCCGCTCTTCGATGGCCTTGGTGCCCATGATGGGCACGATGGTGGAGCGCAGCGCCGACTCGACGTCGTTTAGCGGCTTGCGGTTGTTGGTGCGGATGTTCTCGACGAAGGCGGCCAGCGACATGTAGGTGGCATCCTGGCCGGCGTTGGGAACCTCCAGCTTCACCAGGCCGCGCTTGCCCACACGCGGCTGCCAGGCGCCGCCGGCCAGATCCACCGCGCCCTCCGACCCGAAGACCAGCTCCTTTATCCCCGTGAAACCGGAGGGATCCAGGTAGTGATGGCTGAAGTTCACCCGCACGTTGTTGGGATACTCGAAGATCACGCTGTAGTTGTCCATCACCGTGCGGCCGGGCGGCTCGTTGATGAACAGGTTGGTGCCGCCGGAGCCCATGGCCCGCAACGGATGGCTGCCGATGGCCCAGGTGAACAGGTCCAGGATGTGAATGCCCTGGTCCACGATGATGTCGCCGGTGTTCTTCTTCTCGAAATACCAGGGAATATCGCGGGGCAGATCGCCGCCATGGCGGATGCCGTGGCACATGAGCACCTTTCCGATGCCGCCGGACTGAATGTACTTCTCGGCGGCGTTGCGGTTGGGATCGTGCCGCAACTGGAACCCGACCTGGAACACGCCCTTGGCGCGCGCTGCCTCGGCCGCCACCGCCTTGCAGTCGGCCACCGTCACCGCCAGCGGCTTCTCGGCATAGAGGTGCTTGCCGGTGCGCAGAATAGCGATGTCGATCTCGCGGTGTGTGACATCGGGCGTGGCCAGCACCACCGCGTCGATGCCTTTTTCCTGATCGAGCATCTTGCGGAAATCGGTGTAGGTCTTGGCCGAACCGCCGGCCTCGGACACCGCGCCCGCCGCCTTGTCGGCGCGGTCGGGAAGAATGTCGCAGACGGCGACCACCTGCACGCCGGCAACCTTCAGCATCTGGCGCAACAGGAAGGAACCGCGATTGCCGACCCCGACAAACGCTGCCCGCACCGTATCGCTGCCCCGTTGGCCGTGCAGGATGGCCGGCGCTCCGGCCACCGCCAGCGCCGCCGGTGTCTTCAGAAAATCTCGACGGCTGTAATTGTTGTCTCTCATGCTCTCCTCCATGTCGGGAAGACGTCAGACCTGAGACCTCAGGCGTGCGCACTGGTCTCAGGTCTCAAGTCTCAGGTCTTCCCCTGGCGGGGCATGGTATCATCCCCGGCAGTCGTTTTCTACCAGGAGGGTGGAGGATGGCCGGCACGGTGCGCTGGGGTGTCCTTGGCTCCGGCGGGATAGCGCGGCGCAGGACCATTCCGGAAGGGATCGCGCCCGCCGGCAACGCCGGGCTGGCCGCGGTCTACGACATCGACCAGGCGGCCAACCAGGAGGTTGCGGGCCGTTTCGGCGCAACGGCGGCGCGCTCCGAAGAGGAACTGCTGGCCGCCGGTATCGACGCGGTGTACGTGGCCACGCCCGCCCATCTGCACTGCGCGGAGGTGCTGGCCTGCGCGTCGGCCGGCAAGCACGTCCTGTGCGAGAAGCCGCTGGGGCTGAGCGTGGCCGAGGCGCAGCGGATGCTGGCGGCCTGCGCCCAGGCCGGCGTGCAACTGGGCGCCGCCTTCATGATGCGCTTCCAGTCGCAGCACCAGGCGGCGCTGGCGCTGATCCGCGAGGGGAGGCTGGGCACGCCCGTGTATGCCCGCGCCCAACTGTCCTGCTGGTATCCGCCGATTGCCGGCGCCTGGCGGCAGGAGCCGGCGCGCGGCGGCGGCGGCTCGCTGATCGACATGGGCGGCCACTCCATCGACTTGCTGGAGATGTTCTTCGGGCCGGTGAGTGAGGTGAGCTGCTTCATCCATAACTCGGTGCACCAGTACCAACCGGAAGACAGCGCGGCCGCGCTGCTGCGCTTTGCCAATGGCGCCATGGCCAGCGTCGATGCCTTCTTCTGCATCCCCGACGAAGCCAGCGACAATGTGCTCGAATTGTACGGCTCGCGCGGTAGCATATTGGCGAAGGGAACGATCGGACAAGGCAGCCAGGGCCGGATGCTGGCGCGGCTGGGCCCGGCCGGCGCCGGCTACGACGCGCAGCAGCTACGCGATTCGGCCGCGGGCCTCGAGATCGCGCCGGAGCCGGTGAACACCTACCGCGCCGAAATCGAAGAGTTCAGCCAGGCGCTGCTCGACGGCCGCCAGTCCTGTCTGAGCGGCCAGATCGGCTTGCGCAGCCAGATGGTGCTGGCCGCCTGCTATGAATCGGCGCGCGCCGGTCGCGCCATGAGCGTTTAATTCGGCTTGCGGCTTTCGGCTGGCGGAAGGCCGAAGCCGACAGCCGTCAGCCGACGAGAGGAGAATCTGATGTTGGCATTTGCCACGCAACAGGTTGCGCAAGAAGCGCGCAATCAGATCAAGAAGCAGCAGCGGAAGCAGGAGATCCGTTCCGGGGCTGTGCAATCGGGCCGCTACGGCACCCTGGCGGGCATTGAGGATTTGCTGGGGGCCTTCCGACCGCCCACCGGCCCGTTTGATCCCGAGGGCTCCTGGAAGCAGGCCTACCTGATGCACCTGGGGAGCGACGGGCAGGGGAGCGCTCCCGGATTCCTGGAGATCCGGCGCGAGGTATCGGGCGCGAGCCTCACGCTTTTTGTCGAGATGCAGGTGCAGCACATGACCGGCGGACTGCAACAAACGACGGCGAAAATCACCTGCGCGAACGATCCGCTGTGTTCCCCGAAATCCTGGCAGATCGAGTCGGTGCTGGCCGACCCAACGGGCCGCCCGCTGGAAAGCACCCGCATGGCCGGCCGCGCCACCGTGAAGGCCGGCGCCGTGGAAGCCGAGTTCGGCAAGCACAAGCGCACGATCAAGCTGCCGGGGCCGTTCACCTCGAACTGGCCGCTGTTCGACGCGGTGCAGCACCTGCGCGGCAAGGACACCGCCCCGCTGCGGTTCGCGCTGCTGGAGGACCTGGACCTGCTCAAGCCCAACCACCGGCTTTCGTTTGCCGAAACGGCCACCGTCAAGGCGGCCGGCGGCCGCGAACTGAAGCTGACCGGCTATGAACAGATCGGCGAAGGCGTGCTTCCGTTCCACTACTGGCTCGACGAGCAGCGCCGGCTGCTGTTCGTGTTGAGCGGGCCACGGGCCTACATCTACGATCCCGAGGCGCGAACCAAAGTGGGCAACGCAAGACAGCGGGGCAGGAGGAAAGCATGAAACGAACGAATGAATTCATCGCCGACGTTCAGCGCGGCCTGACGCGCCGCGATTTCCTGAAGGCCGGTACGGCCGGAGCAGCGGCGCTGGCCGGAGCGGCATGGGCCGGAGCGGCGCCGGCGGTTCCCTCCGGCGCGCGGCCCAACGTGCTGTTCATCATTAGTGACCAGCTCGCGCTGGAGGCCATCTCGGCGCACGGCTGCGCCGACGTGCACACGCCCAACATCGACCGGCTGGTGCGCGGCGGCGTTTCCTTCCGCGAGTCCTATACCGCCTACCCGCTCTGCTCCCCGGCGCGCAGCAGCATGTTCACGGGCCGCATGCCATCGGAGACCGGCGTGGTCAACAACGGCATCCCCATCCTGCCCACCATCCCCAACATGGGCCAGTGGCTCGGGCAGGAAGGTTACGAGAGCATCTACGTCGGCAAATGGCACATGCCCGGCAGCTACCAGGCCGACATCCCGGGCTTCACGGTGCTGCCCGGCGGCATCGGGGGGCAGGGCAACGCCGGCGATCCGGGGGTGTCGCGGGCCTGCCAGGGCTACCTGTTGAACCGCTCGGCCGGCAAGCCGTTCCTGCTGATCGCCTCGCTGCTGCAACCGCACGACATCTGCGGCTGGGTGAGCAGCCATGTCGCCCCCGCCGGCTGGGAGCGGATGCCGCAGATCGACGGCAAGCTGCCGCCGCTGCCGGCCAACTTCGGCTTCGATCCGCGCGAGCCGCGCATGCTTCAGCGCCGCCAGCGCCCGCAGTGGTCCGACGAGCAATGGCGCTTCTACCTGTGGAGTTATTACCGGCACGCCGAAATGGTGGACGCCGAAGTGGGGCGCATCCTGGACGCCCTGGAAATGTCCGGCGAGGCGCGCGACACCATCGTTGTCTTCACCTCGGACCACGGCGAGGGACGCGGCCGCCACCACATGGTCCTGAAGAACTACCTGTACGACGAGGCCGCCCGCGTGCCGCTGCTTGTCTCCTGCCCGGGCCGCATCCCGGAAGGCCGCCAGGACCGCGCCCACCTGGTTTCCGGCATCGACATCCTGCCCACCGTCTGCGATTACGCCGGCCTGAAGACCCCGCCCGACGTCGTCGGCCGCAGCGTGAAGCCGGTGATCGACGGCAAGGCCGGCGCCTGGCGCGAGTTTGTGGCGGGCGAAGTGGCCGGCGGCGGGCGCATGATCCGCACTCCGGGCCATAAGTACGTCGTCTACCCGGCCGATCCCGTCGAGCAGCTTTTCGACATGAAAGCCGACTCCGGCGAAATGCACAACCTGGCGCCGGAAGCGGCGCACGCTTCCGCGCTGGAAGCGCATCGCAAGCTGCTCACGGAATGGCAAGGGCGGCTTAAAATAGCGCCGCAGTCGTAGGTAACGAGTGCTGAGTGCCAAGTTCTAAGTGCTGGGTCAGGGAAAAGGGGCCGCTTGGCACTGAGCACTGAGCACTCAGCACTTCAACAACAGGAGGTTGTGATGAATCGCCGCGAGTTTATGGGGGCACTGGGCGCCGCCGCAACGCTAACCGCTGCGCAGGCTCAAACCAAACGCGCCATTTTCCCCGCCGACATGGTCCAGGCGCAAACCAGGCAGTTCCGCAAGGGCATCTGCCACGTCATCTTCCCCGCCGACATGCCGGTGGAGGAGCAAATGAAGCGGGCGCGGGACGCCGGCTTCGAAGGCATCGAGCTTTCGATGCGCGAGCGCGCCCCGATGATCACGCCGGAAACCACGCCGGCCGACGCTGAGCGCCTCGCCGCCCAGGCGCGCAGCATCGGCATCGAGATCACCGACATCATGACCAGCATCCTGAACACCGCGCCGTTCACCAGCCCCGACCCCGCGATCCGCGACAAGGGAGTCGGGTTCATCCACAAGGCGCTGGAACTGGCGCCGATTCTGGGCGCCGGCGCGCTGCTGGTGGTGCCCGGCCGGCTGGGCAGTGGCCCGCGGTTCGAAGTGGGTTATGAAGAAGCCTGGAAGCGCTCCAGTGATTGCATCCGCCAATTGGTTCCCTTCGCCGAGAAGCAGAAAGTGTTCCTTTGCGCCGAGAACATCTGGAGCAAGTTCCTGGTGAGCCCGCTGGACATGCGCAACTTCGTCGATCAGTTTAAGAGCCCCTGGGTGGGAACGTATTTCGACGTAGGCAATATCATGCAATGGGGCTATCCGCAGGACTGGATCCTGACGCTGGGGCAGCGGATCAAGCGCGTGCACATCAAGGATTACAAGCTGTCGCAGAAATCCGAGCAGGGCCGCTTTGTCCCGCTGTTGGAAGGCGACGTGGACTGGAAGGGCGTGATGGCGGCCTTCCGCCAGGTGAACTACAGCGGCTGGCTCAGCCCCGAGTACGGGGCCAGCAATGAGCCGGACCACCTCCGCAGCGTTTCCGAGGCCCTGAGCAAGATCATCAACATGTGATGGCGTCGCCCTTCAACGCAGAGACGCAGAGGATGCAGAGGGGCGCAGAGAGGCTCTCTGCGTTTCCTCTGCGTGCTCCGCGTCTCTGCGTTGAGAGTCTGTTTGCAGCGATCGCCGTTCTGTCGCTTTGTGGCTGTTTGCTCCCCGGGGAATTGCCGCCGCGGCGCGTGGGCGTGTACGTCTGGTCGGGGCAGGCGCCCGCCGCGCATAGTGAGTTGACGGCCGCCGCGGGTGAGCAGCGCCGGTTCGGCTTCGGCGCCATGCGCATTTTCCTGGGCGGCCGCTACGATTACCTGCACCCGCTGCGCTCACCCGAGCGCTTCGCCGGCGTCGCCCGCCCCCTCACCCTGGCCCGTATCCTGGCCCTGCCTCGCTTCAAATCGTTACTGGAACGGCCGGAGCTGCGCACGCTGTGGCTGACCGCCTATCCGGTTTTCGACTATGGCCAGGGGCCTGACGAAATCGACCTGCGCCGGCCGGTCAGCGAAGCCGAATGGCGGCAGGAGTACGAGCAGCTTTACGAAGCCGCCGTCTGGCTCTATGCCAACTTCGGCGGCCGCAACAAGGTGGTGCTCATCAGCAACCACGAAGCCGACGAGAAGCTGCTGGAGATCCTGAATGCGGGCGGCGCGCCCGAGCTGGCCATGGGCAACGTGGCGCGGGACCTGGAAGTTCGTTTCCGCGCGGTTTCCGATGCCCGGCGCAAATTCCCCGCAGCGCGATTGAAGGTCCTGTTTGGAGCCGAAATCTCGCTGTGGAAGCTGAAGCTGGCGCCGGCCCCGGGCGGCAAATGGGTGAAAGCGGGGCAGGGGTGGAATGCGCTGGAAGCGGTGATGCCGCGCCTTGCCTTTGATTTTGTTTCCTTCTCCGCCTGGGAAATCGTGGCGCAGGCCGACGTGCCCGCCGCCCTGCGCGCCGCTTTGGACGACATCGGGCAACGAACACGCCCGCGGGTGTCGCAGCCGGGACGGGCGTTGTTCGGCAACAGCCACGTCCTGATCGGCGAATTCGGCTATGCCCGCGAATGGAAGCTGCCGGCCGGCGCGCCCGGCACGGGCATCGACGCGTTCCTGAGCGCCGTCGAGCGCGGCCGCGTCCCGTACGCCGTCTACTGGCAGCTCTACGACAACACCGAGGGCGAGGTGAAGGGATTCGGCCTGGTAGATGGCGCGGGCCGGATTACGTGTTCGGGCGTCGCTCTGTTCCGCCGGCTGCGCGCCGCCGCCCCGCCCGCCGCCCAGGTCTCCTGCGCGGTAAGGTAGGAGGGGCCGCAGCCGCAGATTCCGCCGATTACACAGATCATCTTCGGCAATCTGTGTAATCGGCGTAATCTGCGGCTAAGGTTTTATCGTCCGTGTTCGTAGGCGGCGATCTTGTCGGCGTGCTTCAGGATGTAGCCGAGCTGGTCCACGCCGGCCAGCAGGCATTGCTTCGAGAAACTATCGATGGGGAAGGTGACGGTGGCGCCGCCGGGCAGCGCCAGCGTCCGCGAGGCCAGGTCGATGCCGACCTCGGTCGCGGGATCGGCCAGCGCGCGCTCCATCAGCGCCGCGTGCGTGGCCGCGTCCACGATCACCGGCAGCAGGCGGTTCTTCAGGCAGTTGCCGCGGAAAATGTCGGCAAACGAGGTGCTGATGATGGCCCGGAAGCCAAAGCTGGCCAGCGCCCATGGCGCATGCTCGCGCGAGCTACCGCAGCCGAAATTGTCGCCAGCCAGCAGAATCGGCGCGCCGGCGGCACGCGGCTGGTTCAGGATAAAGTCCGGCCGCGGTCGGCCCTCGGCGTCGTATCGCCAGTCGTGAAACAGACACTTGCCCAACCCCAGCTTGTCCGTCACTTTCAGGAAGCGGGCGGGGATGATCTGATCCGTATCCACATCGCGCGCCGGCAAGGGCACGACCCGGCCGGTTAGTTTCGTAAATGGCTCCATAATCCCTCGGAGGTTCCAGGCTCGCACCCTGACACCTGGCACCTGACACCTAAAGAAGAGTGCGGACGTCGGTGACGACGCCGGTCAGGGCGCATGCGGCCGCGGTCAGTGGGCTGGCCAGCAAGGTGCGGCCCCCCGGCCCCTGCCGCCCTTCGAAATTGCGGTTGCTGGTGCTCACCGAATACTGGCCGGACGCCAGCATATCGCCGTTCATGGCGATGCACATGCTGCAGCCGGCTTCGCGCCACTCGCAGCCCGCCTGGCGGAACACGTCGGCCAGGCCCTCGGCCTCCGCCTGCCGCTTGATGGGCTGGGAGCCGGGAACCACCAGCACCCGGACCTTGGGGCTCACCTTTTTCCCCCTCAGCACCTTGGCCGCTGCCCGCAGATCGATGATGCGCGAGTTGGTGCAGCTTCCGATAAAGACCACGTCGATGGGCTTGCCGAGCAGCGGCTTGCCCGGCTCGATGGCCATGTAGCCGAGCGCCTTGCGAAGGGCGCTCTGCTGGACGGCGTCATTCATGCGCGCCGGATCGGGCACCGGGGCGGTGATGGGGATGGCCATGCCGGGGTTGGTGCCGTAGGTGATCATGGGTTCGAGCTGCGCGGCATCGAAGGCAATGGAGCGGTCGTAGGGCGCGCCCTCGTCACCGGGCAGGCAGCGCCAGGCGGCTACGGCCGCGTCCCAGGCCTCGCCCTGCGGAACCCGCGGCCGGCCGCAAAGAAAGTTGAAGGTGGCGTCGTCGGGCGCGATCATGCCGGCCCGCGCCCCGCCCTCGATCGACATGTTGCAGACCGTCATCCGCTCTTCCATGGACATGGCGCGGAAGGCGCTGCCGGTGTACTCGATGGCGTGCCCGGTGCCGCCGCCCACGCCGATCCGGCCGATCACCGCCAGGATGACGTCCTTGGCCGTGACGCCGGGCGGCAGCGTCCCCTCCACGCGGATTTCCATGGTGCGCGGCCGGTTCTGCAGCAGGCACTGGGTGGCCAGCACGTGCTCGACTTCACTGGTGCCGACGCCGAAGGCCAAGGCCCCGAACGCCCCGTGCGTGGCGGTGTGACTGTCGCCGCAGACCACGGTCATCCCCGGCTGCGTGGCCCCCAATTCCGGCCCGATGACGTGCACGATGCCCTGGTGCCGGCTCTCCAACCCGTGCAGCTCGATGCCGTTCTCCCGGCAATTGGTTTGCAACTGCGCGATCAGTTCCGCGGCCTGCGGGTCGGTGATGGGCAAGGACCGGTCGGTGGTCGGCACGATGTGATCCACCGTGGCCACCGTCTTCGATGGCTGCCGGACCTTCAGCCCTTTCTCGCGCAAGCCCTGGAAGGCCTGCGGTGAGGTCACTTCGTGGATGAGGTGCAGATCGATGTACAGCAGTGCCGGGCAATCCGGCTCCTGGAAGACCACGTGGCTCTCCCAGATCTTCTCGAACATGGTGCGTGGTCTGATGGCGGCCATAGGAGAATTCCGTACGGAACCATTTTACAGTAGGCAGTAGGCAGTAGGCAGAAAGCAGAAAGCAGAACGCAGGAGGCAGCACCCCTCCTGGCTCCTGATTGCTTACGGTTGGCGGCGCAGGACGGGACGGCGGTCGTCGGGGTCGGTGCTGCGGGATTCGGGAGCCTGGGCGGCTGCCACGTTATCGGGAAGCTCGAGCGGCCGCGACAGGCTCACGGTCAACTGCGTTCCCGCGGGAATCACCGTGGAGCGGCCGTGGCCGGCCACCTTGCGGCCGATCAGCACGGCGGCGGCCCCGGCGGCTGCGCCGATGCCCGTGCCCTTGGCCGTGCCGGTGCTCATGGCGCCCACGCCCGCTCCGACCATCCCAACCTCAGCCGCCTGACGGGCGGCGTCGGCGCCGCTGCCCTTCTGGCCGATGGTTCCTTCTTTCTCCTCAGCCTTCAGCTTCTTGCGGTCGATGTCCTTGATGCCGGCGTTGAACGGGATGCGCTGGCCGTCGGGCAGGATCAGGTAGCGGGGCGACAGCACCACCTTCTTCTTGCTGCCGCGGACGTCGCCTTCCACGCGGCTCCCCGCCGGCAGCACTTCCCGCCCCTCGGCAAACACCGCGATAGAAATGAGCGCGGAGAAATGCTGGTTGCGGCTGCTGTCGGGCACCACCTCGTTTTCCAACCGCAATGTCAGTTCCGTGCCGGAAGGCAGCCGCTCGCAGAAAGCGGGCAACACCCCCAGGCCCATGGCCAGCAGCAAAACGACAGCAAACGAATGGCGCGGCATCAGACAACTCCCTCGCTTGATTCTACGCTTAAGACGGCTCTCCCGCCCGGCAGGTTACAAAATGTCCCCGGTATCACTTCAACTCGCGCTCCAGGCGGGCCACGGCCTTCCGTGCCTCGCGGGCTTTCTTGTCGTTAGGCGCCAGCTCCAGGTACTTGCGATAGGCTTCCAGAGCCTTGGTTGCCTCGCCGTTTTTTTCGCGCGCTTCGCCCAGTTTCAGCCAGGCGTCGGCCTGTTTCGGGTTCCACTTCACGGCTTCCTGAAAGCGCGCGACAGCGGCGTTCCAGTTATGGCGCTTCATGTGGAAGCTGCCCACCCGCACTTCCTTGGCGGCTTTGTCCGGGTCCAGCGTGTAGACGACCGGGGCGGGTTCCGGCTCGGTGGGCGGCGCCGTGGGATCGACATTGACCACGTCGGGCTGGGCCGGTTTCTGCTGGGGCTCGGCCTTGGCAGCCGGCTTTCCCTGCAGCGACATGGATAACAAGAGGATCGCGACGACCACCAGGGTATTATACCGCCGCAGCCGGGCCGAATGAACAGCCGGGCAGGCGGAACAAGCCCGCGAACCGGGCGACAGGAATCTCGCGGCGTTTTCTCTCGCCCGCTCCGCGGGCTTCGCTCCACCGGGAGCTGCCCGTTGGCCCCGCGCATTTGGGCACCGGCCGCCTGTTTTCGGCTGCTTAACAGGCTGGTTTACTGGATTATAAGACAGTTGAGTCCATTTCTATTTAGTTTGTTTTGTTATATTTGCATCACCGTAGCCTGTATTTTACAGGTTATATACAGGCGGGAGCCGGAAAACCTATGGAATCATCATTATGGTCCCATAATTTCAGTATAGCATATGCTGTCAAGTTTTTCGGCCCTTCCGCCCCGCTTTCGATTGAAAACAAACCAAATAAAGTTCGGACGCCATTTTTCAGGTTTTCGACTGTGCGCCGCGTGCTGGCGTGGCGGGCAATCAGTACGGCGGCTAACTCGCTGTCCCTACGCGCTTTAGCGGGCTGCCATCGCTGGCAGTTGGCCGGCGCTCACTACGCTCAGGGCAGCTACCGCTGCCTCCTCGGCACAATCATGCTCGCCGAATGATCCTTCATGTCGAGCATGATGGCGTTTTCTATACCGTAAGCCCGCTCCAAGTACGACGCCAGCGCATGGTCGTCGTGTCTGGCAACTGAGCGGTCCGCTATCTGGAAGAAACCTCGGTTCCTGGTCAGATCGGTTGCGCTCATTGGCGGGTGAATGCTGGCGAACGAGAGATAGAGGGCTGAACTCTGGAAAGAGTCGTAGTCGGTCGCGAATTCATTGACGCAAAACGCGAAGCCACCGCCCGTCGCAACCACGCTGGCCACGATCTCAGGGTGCCGCTCGAAAACCCCTGGCTTCGCGAAGAGACAACGGCCCATCGTGGCGTCCTGACTGCCGGGATCGCAGTACGCGACTTGGCGGATACCGAAGAGCGAGCCAATTGCTTGGCGAACCATGGCCTCGGTGCCCGCGTGACATCTGACGGCCAGCCACAGAATCCACCATCTGCCGTGTTGCGGATCGATCGACTGGAGTTGTTTGAGCGCGTCACGGGCGACATATTCGGCCCACCGCCCGTATCCTATGGGGCGCGCCTGGTAGGCGACCGCGCCCCGCCTAAGGGCGCGGCTCCACTCACGGGAATCGTGACGAGCCTTCACCTCTACAACGTAACCTCGTGCGTCACCGTCCACGAGAAACTCGGGTGTCTTCGCGGAGCCAGCAGGAATTACATGGACCGTCAGGCCGCGGGTCTCTAAGAAGTCCCGGGCCTCACTCTCTTCTGGGAACAGGTTCGTCATCAGGCCCTCCCGAAGTGCCTAACGCCTTGGCGGTCGGCCGCCCTGCTTCCGAGCGGGAAGCACAAAGCCATGAACCCGAGGTGATCCTCCTCCGAGTACCTTGGCTGCCCTCCGTAATTGAATGATACATGGCTGCGTTGCGGCGCGCCTGAAGGGTCACTTCACCGCTTGCCAGGCGGCGAAGTTCATCCAGCGCCAGAAGCAGGCCACCTGGCGGAACCCTGCGGCGTCCGGCTACAACGTGCGGAACGAAGGCGCGGCAGTGGCCTCGACTGGGCGCGCCGGTTCGTTCCGGGAGTAGGATTCCGTCGCGGCAACTGCGCGCGCCGAGCGCTCCTCCGCCATCCGGATGAGGACGGCCCGCTGGCCGTTCGCCCATTCCAGCAGCTTGACGATCCGGCCGAGCCGCGCATAAATGCCGATCACGAACAGCGGCAGGAACACAACGAGCACGAACCCACCACGAGAGTCACCGAGAACGGTCCGACCAGGTATTCCATCGCTCAATCCTCCATGCGTTGGGACCGCAGCCAAGCGGTCAGCGGAAACTCGGCGTAGATGGCCTGCGCACAGGCGCCGAAGGCAGAGGAGGCCGCGCACAACGGGCCTCGAGACCGCTACTTCCTTTTCCGGTTCTTGCAGTCGGCCGCATGACCGAGATCAGTGATCAGTAGCTTTGCGGCCGTCTTCGATCCACTCGTAAAAGGCGCGTCGGAGAAGCGCTGGCTATCGGACCAAACAAGTTCCCCAGAACGAAGAGTGACAGTGGCGGACACGATCGACGTACGCGTCCGAAGGACGCCCCCGTCACCGGTCGCGCTGTCGGTCACGTCCAACACCGCATCAGCTTCTTCCTTCTTCAGTGCCAACGCCAAGCAGAGCTTCCCTTCCTTCAACATCTCGCGCGCCTTGTCCGCCGCTTGGCTGTTACCGATCACGAAGAGCGTGTTCACGTTTCCCAGTTCCGGAACCACCCTTCGTTCCTTCTTCCCGCCGAAGACCTGCCCCACGCAGACTGCCACGACAAACAGTGAAACGACTCCGCGCTTCATGAATCCTCCTTAAAACTGTGGAACTAGCCGGATAGCGTGATGCCGCGCCCCCGCGCCGGCGAAGGTCTCCCCTCATGATAGCCTCGATTGCCTGCAACCCGGCTTCCGACTTCTGCTCGATCTGATGTCCCGCACGCTCTTGTGCAGTTAGCCTGTACAAGTTGTGCCGGAAGTCTGTCAAGCTAGAGTGAGCGAGCGGTTGCAGGGCAAGGCGCCGTTCCTCCAGACGGGCGGTGCTGCGGCCAGCCGCCACTCTCCCGCAGAGCGGGATGGCGGCACAGATGCCTGGCCGGCTTATCCGCGAAAATCCGCGGATTCGTCTCCGTCTCTTATGGGTAAAATGGCATTGGGCAAGACGCCAGCGCTACAAGGTAGAATGCAAAGCGATGACGCACCGCCCTCGATTTCAGCTTCGTCTTCGTCACACCACGCTCCCGCTGGGCGAGCGCACGCTCATCATGGGGATCCTCAACGTCACGCCGGATTCGTTTTCCGACGGCGGTCGCTTCCTGGAGCCGGCCAGCGCGGTGGCGCGCGCGGTGGAGATCGAGCGGCAGGGCGCTTCAATCCTGGACATCGGCGCCGAGTCCACGCGGCCGGGATCGACCCCGGTCAGCGAAGAAGAGGAGACGGCCCGCCTGCTGCCTGTGCTCCAGGCGCTTAAACGGCGCATCTCAATCCCGGTGTCGGTGGATACTTACAAGCCGGGCGTTGCCGAACGGGCCTTGGCGGGGGGCGCGCAGCTCGTGAATTTCCCGGCGCTCGGTCCGGTGGCGGACATGGCGGCGGTGGCTCACCGCGCCGCGGCGCCCCTGGTGCTCATGCACGTGCGCGGCCGGCCGGCCGACATGCACCGGCTGCCACCGCTCGACGACGTCGCGGGCCACGTGCATCGCGGGCTGGAGGAGTTGCGCGACCAGGCGCTGGCCGCCGGACTGCCCCGCGACGCGCTCATCCTGGACCCCGGGTTCGGCTTCGGCAAGAACGGGGACGAGAATTACCGCCTGCTCGCGCGCTTGAGTGAATTCCACTCCCTCGGCTGCCCGCTCCTGGCAGGTACTTCGCGGAAGGCCTTCCTTGGGCTGGCGCTCGGCCTTCCGCCCGCGGAGCGCGCCTGGGGCACCGCGGCCACTGTTGCGGCGGCGGTTTTGGCCGGCGCGCATATCGTGCGCGTCCACGACGTGGCCGAAATGGCGCAGGTCGCCGGCGTCGCAGACCGGCTGTTAAGTGCTGAGCGCTGAGTGCGGAATGCGGAGTGCGGAACGCTAACCCGGATAATTCACCACGGATGAACACGGATGAACACGGATGGGCCGGAAACCGTATCCAAAGCGCCTTAGATGAAACCGAACGGGAACCACGTTGTGTTTCGCCTCAAGCCCTCTCCGTTTATCGTGCGGGCGATCGAGGCCATTTCTATTTTGTGCGCTTGTTCCAGACCATCGGCGGTTATCTGTGTTCATCCGTGTTCATCCGTGGTGAGCTTCTCTCTCGGCTCTCATGAATAATCCGGGCTGAGTGCGCAGGTCGTCAGACGCCTGTAACCTGCTAGAATTGAGTACGGAGGAGCATGGTGTTGTTGTTATTCGCCCAGCCCGCCAGTTGGGGTGCGTTGCGTGACTTCCTGGGCGCCATCTCCGTTTGGACGGTCATCGACATCCTGCTGGTCGCCTTCCTGATTTACCAGGTGCTGCTGCTGGTGCGCGGCACCCGTGCCAGCGCCATGTTGCTGGGCATCGGCCTGATCGTTTTCCTGTACTACGCCTCGCGGTGGTGGAAGCTGGACACCGTGCACTGGCTGCTGACCACGCTGTTGCCCTATTTCGTCTTTGCGCTCATCGTGCTGTTCCAGCAGGAGATTCGCCGCGCGCTGATGCGCGTGGGCCGCTACCCGCTGGTGCCGCTGTTGTCGCAACTGGGCCGGCAGACGAACTACGACGATATCCTGCTGGCCGCCAACCTGTTCTCGTCTCAGAAGACGGGCGCCCTGATGGTGCTGGAGCGGGACGTCGGGCTTCGGACCTTCACCGAAAGCGGCATCAAGCTGGACGCCACGCTGTCGTACGATTTGCTGGCCACGATTTTCCGCCCGGGCGCCCCGCTGCATGACGGCGCGGTCATCATTCAGAAGGACAGAATCGCGGCGGCCGCCTGCTTCCTGCCGCTCAGCGCCAGCCCCATCCTGGGCACGCAGATGGGCACCCGCCATCGGGCGGCCCTGGGGATCACCGAGGAGGCCGACGCGGTGGCCGTGGTGATTTCCGAGGAGACCGGCCAGATCTCACTGGCCGTGGGCGGGGCGGTGGAACAGAACATCAGTCTGGAGCGGCTGCGCACCCGCCTCACGGAACTGCTGGGCGTGCCGATTTCGCCGGCCGTCCTGCCCATCAGCACGCTGACGGCGGAACCGGAAATGACTCCGATGGCGCCGCAGGACACGATGGAAACCGCCGAGCAAGCCTCGCGCACTTCGGGGCAGGCAGCCAGACCATGAACGTAGTCCGCAAATACGTGCTGCGCAACCTGCACCTGAAGGCCGCTTCGCTGGCGCTGGCCGTCTTGTTTTGGGCCGGCATCGCCAGGGAGACGCCGGTCGAAATGCTGCTGCGGGCGCCGCTGGAATTCCGGAATGCCCCACAGTCCATGGAACTGGGCACCGAGGCGCCGGCGACGGTGCAGGTGCGGGTGAGCGGCCCGGCCAGCCGCGTCCGCCAGTTGACGCCGGCCGACCTGGCGGTCAGCGTGAACCTGGCCGATTTCAACGGCCCCGGGGAGCGCAGCTTCACCCTCTCGCTGCCCAACATCCACGCGCCGTTCGGCATCCGCGTGGTGCAGGTTATTCCGGCACAAGTGGCCGTTCGTTTGGAAGCCCGCGCGGTTCGCGACCTGCCCATCCATCCCCGCCTGACCGGGCGGCTGGCGTCCGGCTACGTCCTGGCCGGTTATGAAGCGGTGCCCTCGACGGTACGAGTCGTCGGCCCGGCCAGCCGCGTCAATGTACTTGACTCGGCTACCACCGATCCGGTGGACATCACCGGCGTGATCGCCCGCACCCAGGTGTGGACCAATGCCTTCGTTCCCGACCCCCTGGTTCGGATTGTGGACAACCCCTCGGTACGGGTGGTCGTCGAGATGAAACGGCAGAAATGAAGCAGACACAACTGTTCGGAACCGACGGCATTCGAGGTTCGGCGGGAGAATATCCGCTGGACCGGCGCACGGTCTTGCTGACCGGCTGCGCCCTGGGCCAGTTTCTGCGGCGCTCACACGCCGAGTTGCGGGTGCTGCTGGGCGAGGACACGCGCGAATCCAGCCGCTGGATCGCCGAGCAACTGGCCGGCGGGCTGGCGCGCGAGGGCGTGGCCTCGGTCTCGGCCGGCATCATCACCACTCCCGGCCTGGCCTACCTGTCGCGCATCAACGGTTTCTCCGCTGGGGTCATGATCTCGGCCTCGCACAACCCGTACCGCGACAACGGCATCAAGGTGTTTGCTCACTCCGGCTACAAGCTGCCCGACGAAGACGAGCTGGAGGTGGAAGAGAACCTGTTTCGCCTGCTGGAATCGGCCCCGGCAAGCCGGGGCGCGGAATTTGCGGCGGAGGGCCCGCGGTTGCAGCCGGATGAGTCGTTGCGCGCGCGCTACGAAGATTTTCTTTGTGCGCTGTTGCCCAAGGGCATGGATTTCCGCGGCCTGCGGATCGCGCTGGACTGCGCCAACGGCGCCGCTTCGGCCGTCGCGCCCGAATTGTTCGCGCGGCTCGGCGCCCAGGTGATCGCCATCAACGCCTCGCCCGACGGCCGCAACATCAACCTGGACTGCGGCTCGCTTCATCCTGAACAGTTGCAGGCGCGCGTGCCGGCCGAGCAGGCCGACCTGGGCATTGCCTTCGACGGGGATGCGGATCGCTGCTTGTTCGTCACCTCCCAGGGGCGGCTGGTGGACGGCGATGGCGTGCTGTTCGTGGCCGCGCGGCACATGGCCGCCGAGCACCGGCTCCGCAACTGCCTCGTGGTCGGCACCGTCATGGCCAACCTCGGTCTCGAGGTGGCGTTCCAGCGCGACGGTATCCGCCTGCTTCGCACCCCGGTCGGCGACAAGTATGTGCTGGAGGAGATGCTGCGCCGGAATTCAAACCTCGGCGGCGAGCAATCCGGGCACATTATCTTCTCCGATGACCACACTACCGGCGACGGCCTGCTGACGGCCCTCCGTCTGTTGGAGATCGTGAAGACCACCGGGCGCCCGCTCCACGATCTGGCTTCTGAATTGAGCGTGTTTCCGCAATTACTGGTCAACGTCCGGGTGCGCGAGAAAGTGCCGGTGGAACAGTTGCCGGAAGTGGGCGCGGCTATCCGCGCCGCCGAGCAGCATTTCGGCACAGAAGGGCGGGTCATCGTGCGTTACAGCGGCACCGAGCGGCTGGCGCGCGTCATGGTCGAGGGACGCGAGCGTGGGCAAGTGGAGCGCCACGCCGGCCAGATCGCCGCCGCCTTCCGCGGCTCGATCGGCGCATGAGCGGCTGGCGGCCTTCTGCCCACTGCTTACTGCCTTCTGGTTCCTGCTTTCCGGCGACAGATCGCTTACAATCGGGGCGGAGGCCCGCCGATGTTGACTCCGATCGCCGCTGCTCTATCACTTGTTCTTCCGTTCCTGACGCCATTACCGGCCGACCGCCAGAAGCAGGTCGAGCAGATCAAGAACGCCACCGAAGTCTTCACCGAAGTGATGAACATCCCGGACAAGGCCATCCCGCGGGACCTGCTTTCCCGGGCCGAATGCGTGGTGATTGTCCCGTCGATGAAAAAGGGCGCGTTTGTGGTGGGGGCCCACTACGGGCGCGGCCTGGCGGTGTGCCGGAACGAGAACCGCCGGTGGGGGCCGCCGTCGATGCTCAGCATAACCGGCGGCAGTTTCGGCATCCAGATTGGCGGGCAGGCCGTCGACGTGGTCATGCTGGTGATGAACAAGAGAGGGATGAGCTTCCTGGTGGGCGACAAGTTCACGATAGGTGGCGACGCCTCGGTGGCCGCCGGCCCGGTGGGCCGCGCCACCTCCGCCGAGACCAACGCCGCCCTGCGCGCCGAAATCCTCGCCTACTCGCGGGCCCGGGGGCTGTTTGCGGGAGTCAGCCTGAAAGGCGCGCTCGTCAAGCCCGACGACGACGCCAACCGCGACCTCTACGGCCGCGAACTCTCGGCCAAAACCATCCTGCTGGAAGGCAAGGCGGTCATGCCGCCCGAAGCGCAGCAACTGATTTCCGCACTCGCAAAGTACCGATAATAGGGCTGGGTGCTGAGTGCCGGCACTGACCCGCATTATTCATGAACGGGACGCCGGAAGCCCGCTTCAGCGGGCTTGCCCGGAAGGTCGTTAGCCCAGGCGTTTACGCCTGGGTAGTGGGCAAGTTGTTTCCGAGCCCGTTTCAACGGGCTTCCCGGCTTTGGCTTTAGCCGGTCGATTCAAGAGCGAGGGCTGAAGCCGGTCCGAGAAGCCCGCTGAAGCGGGCTGCATATCACAACATGCTGTGAACCAGCCGTAAACGGCTGGCCTATTAACCCTTCGGGAAAGCCCGCTAAAGCGGGCTGCGCGGTGCAGCAGTGCGGAACGCTTCGCGCTTTGTGAATAATCCGGGCTAAACCTTTTGGACCTTCCCGGAACGCAGGCAGGAGGTGCAGACACGCATCCGGCGGCGCCCGCCGTTGACGATGGCCCGCACGGTTTGAAGGTTGGGATTCCAGCGGCGCTTGGTCAGATTGTGCGCGTGGCTGATCCGGTTGCCAAATTGCGGCCCCTTGCCGCAAACTTCACAGACTTTCGCCATGTCCGCTCCCGACGTGATAGCTGAATCTCTCATCTTACCAGAGGCTGCCATCCGCAGGCAACGCCCACGCGACCGGCTCGTTGGACCTTGGACCCTTAGCAAAAACTGACCCTTCCTTGAGAACTTCTTTAGCCCGGCGCCATACGCTGAAGGTGGGAGTGCTCCATGAGCAACCTTGCAGCGACGACTGCCGACGACCAGTTACGGAAGGTGATCTCGCCGCGCGCGGAATGCTTTCCCGATGGTGTGCAGCAGGGTGAAATCAAAGTCCTGTTCACCGGCGAGGCGGAGACGAGAGCTGCTCTGGAATCAGCAGCCCGGCTTGCCGGCCGCATGAACGCAAGGGTGTCGCTGGTGGTCCTGCAGACCGTGCCCCGTCCGCTGGAGCCGGAGCACTCCCCCGTATCCATCGAATTCCTGCGAGAGCGAATGCGAGACCTGGCCGCTTCCGTGGATGCCGAGGTCGAGGTGCAGATCTACTTATGCCGGGACAAGGTGGAGGTGTTGCCACGCGCCGTCGGTATCCCCTCGCTGGTCGTGATGGGCGGCAGGAAGAGTTGGTGGCTGGACAGGAAGACGCGCCTGGGTCAGGCGCTGGAACGCCTCGGCCACAGGGTGATCTACATCGAAAGGTGAGCATGCTGCTGGATCTAGCCTATCTGCTGGTTGGAACGCTGGTTTTGGTGGGGTTCTGGCTGTTTGCGCGCCTCTGTGAGCGGCTGTAGCTCATCCGTGGCGAATAGGAGTGCTGCATGTACCTGATCGCGGGAAGCATCACGTTTTTGTTGGTCGGTTATCTCTTCTACGCGCTGCTGAGGCCGGAGCGGTTCTGAGGAGAGAACATGACCACCCTGGGAATAGCTCAAATCGCGGCCTATTTTCTGCTGTTGTTGGCGCTCACCAAACCGCTTGGTCTTTACATGGCCCGTGTCTTTCAGGGCCAACGCACGTTCCTGCACCCCGTCCTGCGCCCGCTCGAGCGGCTTATGTATCGCCTGTGCGGCGTTGAGGAAGAGGCCGAGCAACACTGGACGGCTTACACCGGCGCGCTGTTGGCTTTCAGCCTTTTTTGTTTCGTGCTGACCTACCTGATCCAGCGGCTGCAGGGCTTCCTGCCGTTGAACCCCATGCACTTTGGAACGCGCGCCGCGCAGGGCGCCACCCCGGTTGCCCCCGACCTGGCTTTCAACACCGCGGTCAGCTTCATGACCAATACGAACTGGCAGGCCTACAGCGGCGAAACGACGCTCAGCTACTTTGTGCAGATGGCGGCCCTGGCCGTTCAGAACTTCCTCTCCGCGGCCGCGGGCGTGGCGGTGGCCATCGCCGTGATCCGGGGATTCGCGCGTCGGCAGACGAAGACCATCGGAAACTTCTGGGTGGACCTGACCCGCGCTGTGGTTTACGTCTTCCTGCCGCTTTCGCTGCTTCTGGCGCTGGCATTCTGCAGCCAGGGAGTGGTGCAGAACTTCCATAGCTACACCGCAGCCCGTACGGTGGAGGGCGCCCGTCAGCTCATTGCCCAGGGGCCGATCGCCTCGCAGGAGGCGATCAAAATGCTGGGCACCAACGGCGGCGGGTTTCTGAACGCGAATTCCGCCCATCCCTACGAGAATCCCACGCCGCTGACGAACTTCCTCCAGATGCTCGCCCTGTTGCTGATTCCCGCGGCGCTGACCTATACCTTCGGCGTCATGGTCGGGGACCGGCGGCAGGGGTGGGCGATTTTCGCGGCCATGAGCGTCCTGTTTTTGGCCGGCGTCCTGTTCCTTTATCACTTCGAGCAGGCGGGCAACCCGCTGCTGGCACGCGCCGGCATCGAGACGCAGCCGACCGGCGCCCAATCCGGCGGCAACATGGAGGGGAAAGAAGTGCGATTCGGCATCCCCGCCTCGGCACTGTTCGCCACGGTGACCACCGACGTCAGTTGCGGCGCCGTGAACACCATGCACGACAGCCTGACGCCGCTCGGCGGCCTGGCGCCCCTGTTCAACATCATGACCGGCGAGGTGATCTTCGGCGGCGTGGGATCGGGCCTCTACGGCATGCTGCTCTACGCCATCCTGGCCGTTTTCATCGCCGGCCTGATGGTCGGCCGCACCCCCGAATACCTCGGCAAAAAGATCGAGCAGAAAGAGGTGAAGATGGCCATGCTGACATTGATCGCCACCTCGGGCACGATCCTGTTGCTGAGCGCCGCCGGCTCCGTCGCTTCCTTCCGCCCCAACGGCTACTGGAACCCGCCCGGGCCGGCCGCCGGGAACATCGCCAACGCCGGTCCGCACGGCTTCTCGGAGATCCTTTACGCGTACAGCAGCGGGACAGGGAACAACGGCAGCGCCTTCGCCGGGATCAATGCCAACACGCCCTGGTATAACCTGACCATCGGCCTGGCCATGCTGATCGGCCGGTTCCTCTACATCATTCCTTTGCTGGCCATCGCCGGCAGCCTGGCGGAGAAGAAGACGATTCCGGTCAGCAGCGGAACGCTGCCGACCCACGGTCCGTTGTTTGTCGGCCTGCTGGTGGGCACGGTGTTGATTGTCGGTGCGCTCACCTTCTTCCCGGCGCTTTCGCTGGGCGCGATTGTCGAACATTTCCTGATGCACGAGGGGAAACAGTTTTCGTCCCTGTTTGCGCATCCCATTCTGGGAGCCATGCTATGCCCGTTGTAACCGTGGAGCCCAAGAGTCCCCCGGTAAGCCTGATCGCAGCCAGGCCGCGCCGCCCGAAGCGCGTTCTCGGCGCGCGCCTGGCCAGGCGCGCCGTGAGCGATTCGTTTCGCAAGCTCAACCCCATCACCCTGTGGAAGAACCCGGTGATCTTTGTGGTTGAGGTCGGCGCGCTGCTGACCAGCCTTCTGACGGTGGACCAGGGGCTGCGGGGCCTTGCGGGCGCCGCTTTCAGCCTGCAGATCACCATCTGGCTGTGGTTCACCGTGTTGTTCGCCAATTTCGCCGAAGCCATGGCCGAGGCCCGCGGCAAAGCACAGGCCGACTCGCTGCGCAGGACCAGGACGGACGTGCTGGCCAAGCTGGTTCGTCCCGGGGGCAGGATGGAAGAAATTCCCGCCTCGCGCCTCAGGACCGGCGACATCGTGGTTTGTGAGGCGGGCGATATGATTCCCGGCGACGGCGACGTGATCGAAGGTATCGCCACGGTGGATGAATCGGTGATCACCGGCGAGAGCGCGCCGGTCATCCGGGAGTCGGGCGGGGATCGCAGCGCCGTGACCGGCGGAACGCGCGTCCTGTCGGACTGGATCCGCGTGCGCATCACCGCCAACCCGGGCGAGACTTTCCTGGACCGCATGATCGCGCTGGTGGAAGGCGCCGAGCGCCAGAAGACGCCCAACGAGATCGCCCTGAATATCCTGATCGCCGGCCTGACCCTGATCTTCCTGCTGGTATGCGCCAGCCTGTTGCCGTTTTCCGCTTACGCCATCGCTTCGGCGCATGGCGGGACGGCGCCCGGTCTTGCGGTCCTCGTATCCCTGCTGGTCTGCCTGATTCCCACCACCATCGGCGGGCTGCTTTCGGCCATCGGCATCGCCGGCATGGACCGCCTGCTTCAACACAACGTGCTGGCCATGAGCGGCAGGGCCGTGGAAGCCGCCGGAGACGTGAACACCCTTCTGCTGGACAAGACGGGAACCATCACGCTGGGCAACCGCCAGGCGGTGGAGTTCGTTGCGGTGAACGGAGTGTCGGCGCGGGAACTGGCCGACGCCGCGCAGCTTTCCAGCCTGGCCGATGAAACGCCCGAAGGCCGTTCCATCGTCGTGCTGGCCAAAGAGAAATACAACCTGCGGGGCCGCGAGGTGAGCGATGCCAACGCCCGCTTCATCCCCTTTTCCGCCTACACCCGCATGAGCGGCGTGGACCTGGACGGCCGGCGCCTTCGCAAAGGCGCCACCGACGCCATCACGGCCTTCGTCGCCGAGAACGGCGGCGGCGTGCCGGCGGAGTTCATGGAGACCTCCGACCGCATCTCGCGCGGCGGAGGGACGCCGATGGCGGTGGCCGACGGCGCCCGCCCCCTGGGTGTCGTTTATTTGAAAGACATCGTGAAAGGCGGCATCCGCGACCGGCTCGCGCAACTGCGGAAGATGGGCATTCGCAGCGTCATGGTCACCGGCGACAACCCTCTTACCGCCGCCGCCATCTCCGAAGAGGCCGGCGTGGACGACTTCCTGGCCCAGGCCACGCCCAAGGACAAGCTTGAATATATCCGCCGGGAGCAGGCCCACGGCCGCCTGGTGGCCATGGCCGGGGATGGAACCAACGACGCGCCGGCCCTGGCGCAGGCCGACGTTGGGGTGGCCATGAACAGCGGCACCATGGCTGCCAAGGAGGCCGGCAACATGGTCGATCTCGACAGCAACCCCACCAAGCTGATCGAGATCGTGGCCATCGGCAAGCAGTTGCTGATCACCCGTGGCGCGCTGACCACCTTCTCGGTGGCCAATGATGTCGCCAAGTACTTCGCGATTATCCCGGCCATGTTCATGACCACCTACCCGTCGCTGGGCCGGTTGAACATCATGGGGTTGCGCACGCCGGAGAGTGCCATCCTGGCCGCCGTGATTTTCAACGCCCTGATTATCATCGCCCTGGTGCCGCTGGCCCTGCGCGGCGTGAAGTACAAGCCCCAGAACGCGGCCAGCCTTTTGCGCCGCAACCTGCTGGTGTATGGCCTGGGAGGAATCATTGCCCCATTCCCCGGCATCTGGCTGCTGGACCGCCTTCTGGGCATTCTGCACCTGGCAATGTAGCCGCGAAGGAGATGCCGATGCTGTCGCAATTGCTGACCGCCTTTCGCTTCATGGTTTTGTTCACAGTGCTGACCGGATTTGTTTATCCGGGCATCATCACGGCGCTTTCGAAAATGCTGTTTCCGAGACAGGCCAGCGGCAGCCTAATCGTGCAGGACGGGGCTGTGGTCGGTTCCAGTCTCATCGGGCAGAATTTCACCCGGCCTGAGTATTTCCATCCGCGCCCCTCGGCGGCCGGCGACGGTTACGACGCTGCCAATTCCGGCGGCTCGAACCTCGGCCCGACGAACGCCAAGCTGATGGCGCGCGTGCAGGACGCGGCGGCGGCGTTCCGCAAGGAAAACCCGGATTACGCCGGCCCGATTCCCGCCGATATGCTTACGACATCCGCGAGCGGCCTGGATCCGCACATCAGCCCGGCGGCCGCCGAAGCCCAGGCGGCGAGCGTGGCCAAGGCCCGCGGCGTCACCGTGGAGCAGGTGCGCGCACTGCTGGCCGCCCATGTCGAGCGCCGCGACCTTGGATTCCTGGGCGAGCCGCGCGTCAACGTCCTACTGCTGAACCTGGCCCTTGATGAGCGCTACCCCGCGAAGCGGTAGCAGCGGCCGGCGACGGGGGAGTGGATCCGTCCTGTCGCCAGGTCCGACGCGGCCGCCGGACAGCAACAGGGCAACGAAGGTGCCAGCCATGAATTCTGAGAAACCGAGGTTTCTCCGGACCTCGCCGCATTACCACCGAGCCCCGCTGCGGGCAACCGGCGGCCTGATCGCACTCGTTGTAGTGGCTCTTGGCTGTCCGCTGCAGGCGCAGCAGGCTGGAATCCAGCTAACGCGCCCGCAGCCGCAAGCCGCGGCAACGGCGGCAGAGGTGCAAGAACTGCGGGAACTCGTGGTGGCGCTTCAGGCCGAGGTCGCGCGGCTGAGAGACGAGGTGAAGGCGCCACGGACATCCGCCGTGCTGGCGGCAGCGCCCTTCCCCGATTCCGCGCCCCAGGCGGCAGCGCCCGCCCAGGCGCCGGCGAACGCGGTACATCGGAAGTCGCCTGATTCCCTGCTGGGAGCAGATTTCAACTTTTATCTTGACGGCTATTACTCCTATAACTTCAACAGACCGGTCGGCAACGTCAACCTTCTACGGGCTTACGACGTGACCAGCCGCAGCTTCAATATCAATCAAACGGGCCTGGTCATCGAGCACGCGCCGGATGTTTCAGCCGGGCGGCGTTGGGGCCTGCGGCTGGACTTGATGTACGGGCAGGCGACGGAAACTCTCCAGGGCAGCCCGCAGAACGAGCCCAGACCCTCGGTGTTCCGTCCGGTGTTTCAGGCTTACGGCAGCTACGTGGTTCCCGTCGGAAGCGGCTTGAAGGTGGATTTCGGCAAATGGGCCAGCGCCCTGGGCTATGAGAACAACTATACCAAGGACCAGTTGAACTACTCGCGGTCCTACTTCTTCAACTTCCTGCCGTTCTACCACACGGGCCTGCGCACCTCCTACGACGTGAACGGTCGGCTGTCTCTAGGATACTGGCGTGTCAACGGTGCCAACCAGACGGAGGATTTCAATTCCTTTGGCTCCCAGGCGCTCGCCGTTTCGGCAAAACCCAGGAAGACCATCGCGTGGAGCCTCAACTATTATGTCGGCCGCGAGCAGCGCAGCGTCGAACCTGTCGTGCAGTTGGCGCTGCCCTCCCTGCCTACCCAGCCCGGGCTTTCGGTTGCGCCGGTCCTTCCGGTGCCGCGCGGGCGGCTGCAGATTTTGGACACCTACGCAGCCTGGAACGCTGGCGTCAAATTCCTGCTGGCGGGTGAAGCCGACTATGTTGTCAACCGCGTGCGCGAGAACTCACCTCCGGCGCACGTGGCCGGCGGCGCGGCGTATGCCCGGTACCAGTTCATGCCGCGCTTCTTCCTGGCGAGCCGCTTCGAGTATCTGAATGATGCCGGGGGCATGTTCAGCGGAAAGACTGAAGCGTTGAAGGAGTGGACCCTGACCGGCACTTATGCCGTTGCCGAGGGATTCCAGAGCCGGCTGGAATTCCGGCGCGATTTTTCCAACCAGCCGTTGTTTCTTACCAGCGCCGCCGGCGTCCTGAAAAAAAACCAGAACACGCTGACTCTCGGCCTGACCTGGTGGTTTGGGGGCAAACAGGGCGCCTGGTAGGCGTGTCAGGAGGCAGACGTCGGGGGCCGGGTGCCGGGTATGGGGCGGCACGCGCCGTTTCCCTGCCTGGCACACGGGGTTGGCGCCGACCGTGTCGCATATTGTCCAGGCGTTGCATAATGAAGGCATCGTATGCCCATTGATCTGAACCGGCGCGCCGATCCGGACCTGCTCCTGAGGCAACTGGAGGAACAGGAGCGGCAGGCCCACCGCGGCCGGCTCAAGATCTTTCTGGGCTACGCCGCCGGCGTCGGCAAATCGTATCAAATGCTCGACGAAGGGCGCCGCCGGCGCCAGCGGGGGGAAGACGTAGTGGTGGGCATTGTCCAGCAGCGCTATCCGCCCGAGGTGGTCGAGGTGCTGGCGCGGCTCGAAATCGTTCCGCCGCTCAGGGTCGGTGGCGGCGAGGCGCTCGACGTGGACGCCATTCTTCGGCGCAAGCCGCAGGCCGTGCTGATCGACGGCCTGGCCTACGACAACCCGCCCGGCAGCCGCAACGCCAAGCGCTGGCAGGATGTCGTGCAAATCCTCTCTGCCGGGATCTCGGTCATCGGCAGTATCAATCTTCAATACATCGAGGAACTGCAGGACGAAGTGGCGGCCATCACCGGCAAGCGCCGCGAGCAGACCGTGCCCAAGGCCTTCCTGGAGCACGCCGACGAGATTGAGATTGTCGATGTGCCCGCCGAGGAGAGCCTGCAGCGAACCGCCGGCGAGGCCGCGCCCGCCGACGCCGAACAACAGAACCGGCTGTCGAGGCTGCGCGAGCTGGCCCTTCTTCTGTCGGCCCAGGTTGTGGACCAGCAGCTCGCACGCTGCCTGAAGGATCACGGCATAGAAGAGACCTGGGGCGCCCAGGAGCGAATCATGGTCTGCATCACGCCCCGCTCCAACGCCGCGCGCATGATTGCCAGCGGCCGGAGGAATGCCGATCGCTTCCACGGCGAGCTGTTCGTGACGTACGTGCAGCAGCCGAACTTGACGGCCGAGGACCGGCTATCCCTGGAGCGAAAGCTGGCCATGGCCCGCCAGTTCGGTGCGGAGGTCCAGATTTTGGAGGCGAAAGATTCCATCGCCGCCATCTTGCAGTTTGCACGCACCAAGGGCATCACGCAAATCTTCGTCGGCCACAGTCTCGAGCGAGGCTGGTGGAAGAAGTTGTGGGGTGATCCCGTCGATCGCCTGATCCGCTCGACGGAAGGCATGGACGTAATTGTCTTCCCCCATTAAGCAATTTCGGATTTCGGATTTCGGATTGCGGAATTCAAACAAACCCGCAATTCGCGGTATCGGTCGGCTATGACCCATGAGGAAACACCCCGGCGCGGGCGGCTCAAGGTCTTCCTGGGCTACGCGGCAGGTGTCGGCAAGACCTTCCGCATGCTGGAGGAGGCGCAGGAACTGCGGCGGCAGGGCGGGGACGTGGTCATCGGCTACTTCGAGCCCCACGGGCGCGCCGACACCATTGCCGAGGCCGCGGAGCTGGAAGCGGTGCCGCGCCGCAAGATTGAATACCGCGGCGTCACGTTCGAGGAGATGGCCGCCGACGCCGTCCTGGCCCGCAAAGCCGCGGTGTGCCTGGTGGACGAGCTGGCGCACACCAATGTGCCCGGCTCCCGCAATGCCAAGCGATGGGAAGACGTCCTGGAGCTGCTCGAGGCGGGCATCGACGTGTGGACCACAGTGAACGTGCAGCACATCGAGAGCCTGAACGACCAGGTGCGGCAGATCACGGGAGTGTCGGTGCGGGAGACGCTACCCGACTGGGTGATCCAGCAGGCCGACGAAGTGGTGATGGTGGACGCTACTCCCATGGCCTTGCTCAACCGGCTGCGGCGGGGCGTCGTCTACCCGCCCGAGAAGGCGCAACGTGCCCTGGAGAACTTCTTCAAGGAATCGACGCTGGTCGCGCTCCGGGAGCTGGCCTTGCGCCAGACTGCCCATGAGGTGGAAGTCCGCCACGAGGCCCCGGTGCGGTCGGCCCTGGAACGGCGGACGCCGGGCAGCGCCGCGCAGAGTCCGGCCGAAACAGAGCAGGAACGGATGCTCATCTACATCACCGCCGAGCCGACCAGCGCCATGCTCATCCGCCGGGGCCGCCGGATTGCCGATTTCCTGCGGGCCGATTGCTTCGCCGTGCATGTCTCCCAGCGCGCGGACCTGACCCATCTCGGAGTCCAGCAACGGCAGGCCATCGAGCAATATCTCAACTTCGCGCGCAACTTGCACATTGAGACCCGCCTGCTGGAAGCGGACGACCCAGTCCACGCCCTGCTGGATTTCGCCCGCCGCAACCGCATCACGCAACTCTACCTGGCCCGGCCGCGCCAAAGCACGTGGCCGGACCTGCTGGGCCGCGATCTGATCTCGCGCATCGTGCGGATGGGCCGCGACCTGCGGGTGGCCATCGTCGCCGAGCGCCGCCGGCGGCAGTAGCCCCGTGACAGGCCGGCAGGCCTGTCGCCACAAGGGCGGTTTTCAGAGTGGCGCGCTCGCCGCCACGCCGGGGCGGGCCTGTGCCTCAGCGTTGAACTGCCGGCGCAACTTCTTGCGAAAAAAGGGGTATTAGCAGGTAGACTCTAGTTTTACCCTGGAACGCCAACACCGAGGGGGTACATGGCTCTTATCGGCCGGAAAGTCTTACTGTGTTTGTGCCTGCTGTTGCTGTCTCAAGGATGGCGGAGCTATGCGCAGCCGCAGCAGCCGGCGGAACAGAAACCAACGGAAGCCAAGCCCGCGCCGCCGGCGGAACAGAAACCAACGGAAGCTAAACCAGCGCAGCCTGCGGAGCAGAAGCCAACGGAAGCCAAACCAGCGCAGCCTGCGGAAAAGAAAGCGGCGGAAAAGAAGCGCGTGAGGCCGGCCGGGCAACCGGACTCCAGCGACGGCCAGTTTTCGTTCGCCCCGCTCTATTGGATTGGCCGCACTCACCCGCTCATGAGGACGGGCCGGGACGCGGCGACCGGCGTGTCCTCAGATCTGGATTTTCCGGGAAAGAACACGCCAATGCTCGGCGGCGTAATGAGTTTCCCCGCCGGTGGTGACGACACGCTGCGGGTCTCCTATTTCCGGACCCAGGGCCAGGGCGATATGGTGGCGAGCAAGGATCTCTATCTCTTCGGTGTGGCTTTCAGCACCGGCGATTATCTGTCCGTGGGCTACACCCTGCAGAATGTCAAGGTTTCGTACGATTACGTTTCGTGGCCAGGTCCTGCGCGAGCGACCAGCTTCCGGCTAAAGACGCTGTGGGAACTGCAATTCATCTCTTTTGAACCGAGCGTCTATGCGCCCTTCAAGCCCACCGAAGACAGCTCGGGCAATTCCATCGAGACCTTCGCGACGAAGAACAAGTGGTTCATCTATCCCTCCTTCGGCCTGGGGATCGAGAAGGCCCTTTCGCAGCACGTTCGGGTGGAGGTGAAAGCTTCCGGCTTCGCTATCCCGCACCTCCCCACCGTCTGGGATGCGGAGACGCTTGTCGCCTGCCGGGTGAAACATTTCGAAGTGCTGTTCGGAGCCAGGGCGTTTCACTTCAAGACTTCGCCCAAGCGCGAAGAGTACGTTCGGGCCACCTTGCCGGGCGCGTATGCCGGTATCCGCTGGTATCCGAAGCGTCACGATTAGGGGGCCACGCCATGTCTGTCAGGTTGCCGATCTACATGGACAATCACGCCACCACGCCGGTCGATCCGCGCGTGTTCGAGGCCACGCGGCCCTATTTCACGGAGAAGTTCGGCAACGCCGCCAGCCGCACTCACTGCTTCGGATGGGAGGCCGAGCAGGCGGTCGAGCAGGCACGCGGGCAGGTGGGCGCCGCGATCAATGCCGAGGCCAAGGAAATCGTCTTCACCTCCGGGGCAACCGAGAGCGATAACCTGGCCATCAAAGGCGCGGCCTGGGCTGGGCGCGAGCGGGGCGACCACCTCATCACCTGCGCTACCGAACACAAAGCCGTGCTCGACAGTTGTAAGCGCCTCGAGAAAGAGGGATTCCGCGTCACCTATCTTCCCGTGGACGGCGACGGCCTGGTCCATCCCGAGCAAGTCCGGAAAGCCATCGACGACAAAACCATCCTGGTCTCGCTGATGGCCGCCAATAACGAGATCGGCGTGCTTCACCCCGTCGCCGAGATAGGCCGGGTGTGCCGGGAAAAGGGCGTGCTGTTCCACACCGATGCCGTGCAGGCCGTGGGCAAGATTCCCTTCGACGTGGAGGCCATGAACGTCGATCTGGCCTCACTCAGCGCGCACAAGATGTACGGGCCGAAGGGGGTGGGGGCGCTGTATGTGCGGGCGCGCGGCCGCCGCGTCCAACTGGCGCCGCTCGTGGACGGCGGCGGCCACGAGCGCGGCATGCGCTCCGGCACGCTGAACGTGCCGGGCATCGTGGGGCTGGGGAAGGCCTGCGAACTGGCCCGGCAGGAGTTGCCCGAGGAGTCGCGCCGCCTCACGGCGCTGCGCGAGCGGCTGCGCGAAGGCATTTTCGCCCGGCTGGACGAAGTGCACGTCAACGGCCACCCAACCCGGCGCCTGCCCGGGAACATGAACATCAGCTTCGGTTATGTGGAGGGAGAGGCGCTGCTGATGGGCATCAACGACGTGTGCGTGTCCAGCGGCTCGGCCTGCACCTCGGCCTCGGTTGAACCCTCGTTCGTGCTGAAAGCGCTCGGCGTCAGCGACGACTTGGCTTCCACTTCCATCCGCTTCGGCCTGGGGCGTTTCAACACCGAAGAGGAAGTCGATTACGTCATTGAAAAAGTGTGTACGGTGGTCCGGCGGCTGCGCGAGCTTTCGCCGCAAACTTCCTTGTAGTCAGCATCATTCGCGGAACGACAGCGTGTCGGCGGCAAAGCCGCGGCGCTCGGAAATGATGCGCGCTACCCCATCAGGAGGATGAGGCACTTCAGGTACAGCGTCTCGGGAATGGTCAGGGCGATGGGATGATCGCGGGCCTGCGCGCGGCGCTCCAGCACCAGGGCGCGGCGGCGGGCATCGAGGGCCGCGGAAGCGACCACCTCCAGGAAATCGGCTTCCGAGACATGGTGCGAGCAGGAGCAGGTGACCAGCACGCCCCCGGCCTTCAACAGGCGCATGGCCCGCAGGTTAATTTCCTTGTAGCCCCGGAGCGCGGCGTCCAGGTGGCCGCGCGTTTTGGCGAAGGCCGGCGGATCCAGCACCACCACGTCGAACGAGCGCCGCTGTTCGTCGCAGCTCTTCAGCAGGTCGAAGGCGTTGGCTTCGATGAAGGTGATGTTGGAAAGGTTGTTGCGGGCGGCATTGTCGCGGGCGGCGGCGATAGCCTCGGCCGAAGCGTCCACGGCCTCCACGCTGCCGCAACGGCGCGCCAGGTGCAGCGCAAAGCCCCCGGCGTAGGTGAAGCAGTCGAGCGCCTGGCCGCGGGCGTAGCGCTCGGCGGCCGCGTAGTTCTCGCGCTGGTCCAGAAAGGCGCCGGTCTTCTGCCCCGATCCCAGCCGGACGCCGAAGCGCAGCCCGTTCATCTCCACTTCGACGACTTCGGGGCATTCTCCCGCGGCCACCCGCGATTCCAGCGGCAAGGCCTCCAGCTCGCGCACGCGGGCATCGTTGCGCTCGATGATGCCGCTCGCGACATACATTTCCCGCAGCAACTCGACGAGCAGAGGCCGGGCGCGGTCCATGCCCTGCGAGAGCGCCTGGATGCTGAGCCAGCCGGCGTAGCGATCGACGATCAGCGCCGGCAGTTCGTCGGCCTCGCCGTAGACCACCCGATAGGCGTTGGTGTCCGAGACCACCCGGTCGCGCAATTCGCGGGCCCGCTCCAGCCGCCGGCGGAAGAAGGCCGCATCCACCGGCTCGTCGGCCGCCGTCAGCAGGCGCAGCGCGATCTGCGAGGCGGCGCTGTAATGCGCTTTGCCGTGGAAACGCCCGGAGCGGTCCAGCAGACGGACCACGTCGCCGGCGGCCGCCTGCCCGGCGTCCCGCACATCGCTGCGGTAAATCCACGGGTGCCCGGAGCGCAGCCGCTCCGCGCCCCGCCCGCTGATGGTGACTGCCGCTTCGCTCACACCGTTATAATTAACCACAAAGTCACCAAGGACACCAAGAACACGAAGCAGCCGCTTGGTGTAATCTTTGTGTTCTTTGTGTCTTTGTGGTGAATGTCTTGCTTGTTTCCGACTTCCACTACACGCTGCCCGAAGGCCTGATTGCCCAGGAACCGCTCGCGGACCGCGGCGCTTCCCGCATGCTGGTGGTGGAGCGGGCGTCGGGGCAGTTCTTCGACCGGTCATTTGCCGAGCTTCCCGAATACCTGCGCGCCGGGGATGTGCTGGCCGTCAACGACAGCGGCGTGATCCGCGCACGCCTGTTCGGCCGGCGCCTGGGCGTGAAAGCGCAACCCCTCAGCCCCAGGAACCCGGCGGCCGGCTCCTTTCTGAGGGGCCGCGTGGAGGTGCTGCTGACGAAGCAACTGGACCCCGCCACCTGGGAGGCGCTGGTGCACCCCGGGCGGAAGATTGGGGTGGGCGAGCGCTTGCTGTTCGGCGAGGGCTTCGAGGCGGAAGTGATCGGCCGCGGCACGTTCGGCGAGCGCACGCTGCGGTTCCGCTGGACCGGCGACTTCTTCGAGCACCTGGAACGGCTGGGCCACGTTCCGCTGCCGCCCTATATCCGGCGCCAGGACCGGGCCGAGGACGCGGCGCGCTACCAGACCGTCTACGCCCGCGCGGCCGGCTCGGTGGCCGCACCCACCGCCGGCCTGCACTTCACCGCCCAGATGCTGGACCTGTTGCGCCATCGCGGAGTGGAAGTGGCCGAGCTGACCCTCCACGTGGGCCTGGGCACGTTCCAGCCGGTGCGCGCCGAAAGTGTGGAGCAGCACCGTATGCACGCCGAGCGCTACCAGATTTCGCCGCAAGCGGCAGCGGGCGTCAACCGCGCGCTGGAAGAAGGCCGCCGCGTGGTGGCCGTCGGGACCACGGCCGTCCGGACCCTGGAACACTCCGCCGGCGCCACCGGCCGGGTTCAGCCGGAGGCCGGCGAAACCGCCCTGTTCATCTATCCCGGTTTCTGCTTTCGCGTGGCCGGCGCGCTTCTTACCAATTTCCACCTGCCCCGCTCCACGCTGTTGATGCTGGTGTGCGCCTTTGCCGGCCGCGACCTGGTTCTGAAGGCTTACGCGCACGCCGTGGAGCAGCGGTACCGCTTTTACTCCTATGGCGATTGCATGCTGGTGCTGTAGTTTTCAACTGAAAACTGACAACTGAAAACTCATGACTGATAACATTCGGGCATGCGCTACCTGGTCATCAGCGACATCCACAGCAACTGGGAAGCGCTGAAGACCGTGCTGGAGGCGGCCGAGGGCCGCTACGGCCGGATCCTGTGCTGCGGCGACTTGGTCGGCTACGGCCCCAGTCCCAATGCCGTCGTGGACTGGGCGCGCGCCAATGTGGCCGCGGTGGTGCGCGGCAACCACGACAAGGCCTCCTGCGGGATCAGCGATGCGCAAGATTTTAATTCCGTGGCCCGCGCCGCGGCTCTCTGGACGCGCCAGGAACTGAGCGTGGAGAACATGAACTACCTCCGGTCGCTGCCGGCCGGCCCGCTGCTGATCGGCGGGTTCCAGATCGTCCATGGCTCGGTGCACGACGAAGACGAATACGTGTTCCTGCCGCTGGATGCCCAGGAAGATTTCGACAGGCTCGGCTATCCGCTCACCTTTTTCGGGCACACCCACCAGCAGGGGGGCTTCGTGCGGGTGGCGCCGCGCCGCATCAACGTGGTGCAGGCTCCTCGCGGAGCGGGCATCACCTCGGCGGACCTGGAGCTGCGGGAGGGCGAGCAGTACCTGCTGAACCCAGGCTCGGTCGGACAGCCGCGCGACGGTGATTCCCGCGCGGCCTTCGCCATTTACGACCAGGGCCAGCGGGGCGTGGTCGAATACTGGCGCGCGCCTTACGACATCGCGGCCACCCAATGCGCAATGGCCAGGGCCGCCCTTCCTGAGATCCTGATCCAGCGGCTAGCTCTCGGCCGGTGAGGCAGGTGTCAGGTGTCAGGTTGGCGGAACCTGGGGCCTATTCGAAGACCAGGCGGGTGATTTCCAGGCGAGGCGCGGTGCGGCCCCAGCTTGCCGGCAAGCCCTCAAACGCCATCCGGAACTCGCGCGATTGGCCGGAGGCCAGCGGCGGCTGGCTCTCTTTTACCACCAGCGCCGGTTCCCGGAAAACAGTCTGGCCGTCCAGGTCGTAGAAACTGGCGCGCACCTGCAACACGGCGATGGGGCGGCCGGTCTCGTTCTTCACTTCGGCATCGATGTAATAGATGGTGTGTTTGGCCAGGTTCTCGGCCGCGCTGGCCCGGAACGCGCTAAAAACGATCTTCGAGGAATATTGAGCGATTTCCTGTGGAGGCACTTCCGCGCGCCGCGAACAACCCCAGCTCAACAGGGCCGTCACCCAGAGGCCGGTCAGGACAAGCCCGCTTCGCATAGCGCCGAGAATTATACCGCGCCCGGGGACCATCCGCAGATTTCGCAGATTACGCAGATTAAGGTCCAATTCTGGAATCTGCGAAATCTGCGTAATCTGCGGATGGGCCAGTGGTCCATCATCTGCCGGCCACCGTCATCTCGGCAATCAGCAAGGTGGGGCAGGCCACCGCGCCGCGAAACTCCAGGTCGTTTCCCACCTCCGCGATGCCCCGCATCATGTCCAGCAGGTTGCCGGCGATGGTCACTTCTTCCACCGGGTAGGCGAACTCGCCGCCTTCGATCCACTGGCCGACAGCGCCGCGCGAGTAGTCGCCGGTGACCAGGTTGACTCCCGAGCCGATCAGCTCCGTCACGTAAAAGCCGCGGCGCATGGAGCCGATGATGCGCTCGGGCGGCGCGCTTCCCGGGGCCAGGTAGAAATTGCCGTGGCCGATGCCGGGGTTGCCGGCCAGGCCGCGTGCCGCGTTGCCGGTGGTCGGCATCTTGAGCTTGCGCCCCGCGTAGCAGTTGAGCAGGAAACTGCGGAGCACGCCCTGCTCGATCACCGCGGTGCGCCGCGTGGGCACGCCTTCGTCGTCGAAGGGCGATGTGCCGAACCCGCCGGGGATGGTTCCATCGTCGATGACCGTTACGCCGGGCGCGGCCACCTGCTCTCCCAGGCGGTTGGCCAGGAAGCTGGCGCCGCGGTATACGGCGTCGCCATTGACGGCCTCGAACAGATTATCCAGCAGGCTGCGGGCGGTCATGGGGTCGAAGGCCACCGGCACGCGGCAGGTCTCCACCTTGCGGGCGTTCAGGCGGCGCAGCGCCCGCTGGGCCGCAACGCGGCCCACCTGTTCCGGTGTCTCCAGGCACGCCAAACTGCGCGAGATCGAGTACCAGTAATCCCGCTGCATGGCGCAGCCGCTGGCGATGGCGATGGGCACGGCGCTGAGCGAACAGTAGGACCGCGGGTACTCGCCCACGAAACCCAGCGAGTTGGCCAGCACCAGGCGGCCGGAAGCGGCGTCGAACGTGCCGCCTTCCGAGTTCTGCAGGCGCGGGTCGGCGTCCAGGGCGGCGCGCTCGGCCCGCCTGGCCCAATCGATGCGCTCATCGACCGGAAATGCCTCCACGTCGTCGCAATAGAGCAGGAGGTCGCCGGGAATCTGCCCCAGCAGTTCCGGCTCCGGCAGGCCCTGGGCGGGGTCCTGGGAGGTGAACCGCACCAAGGCGACGGCCTGATCGATGACCCGCTGGATGCCATCGGGCGAAAAATCCGAGGTGTAGCAACTGGCGGCCCGCTGCCCGGCCAGCACGCGCAGCCCCAGGCCCTTGGAAGCGGCCTGCTTCAGCGTCTCGATCTCGCCCAGCCGCACGGTGACGGAAAATTCCCGCCCCTCGCGCACCAGGCACTCCGCGCCGTCGGCGCCGGCCCGCGTGGCCCGCTCGATTACTTGTGCTGCTAAATCTTCCAGATCGTCCATTTCAAAGCTTTCAGCTATCAGCCATGGGCGTCTTGCCGCCTTCTGCCTATTGCCTACTGCTTTCTGCCTGCTAGCCGGTGCCGCCAACAGTGAGCCGGTCGATCTTGATGGTTGGAATACCGACGCCGACGGGCACAGTCTGCCCGTCCTTGCCGCAGGTGCCGATGCCTTCGTCCAGAAGCAGATCATTGCCTACCATCGACACGTGCTTCAGCACCTCCGGGCCGTTGCCAATTAAGGTGGCGTTGCGGACCGGCCGCGTCACACGGCCGCCCTCAATCAAGTAGGCCTCCGAGGCTGAGAAGACGAACTTCCCGTTGGTGATGTCCACCTGCCCGCCGGCAAAGCTGACGGCGTACAGCCCGCGGTCCACGGAGCGGATGATGTCCTGGGGGTCGTCGTTGCCGGCCAGCATGTAAGTGTTGGTCATGCGCGGCATGGGCATGTGCTCGTAGCCCTCGCGGCGGCCGTTGCCGGTCAGGGAGGCGCGCATCAGGCGCGAGCTCAGCTTGTCGTGCAGGTAACCGCGCAACACGCCGTTCTCGATCAGCACGGTATCGCTGGTGGGAGACCCCTCGTCGTCGATATTCAGCGACCCGCGGCGCCCCGGGATGGTGCCGTTGTCCACCACCGTGCACAGGCGGCTGGCCACGCGCTGGCCGATCAGGCCGGCGAAGGCCGAGGTTTTCTTGCGATTGAAGTCGGCTTCCAGGCCGTGCCCCACGGCTTCGTGCAACAGGATTCCGGGCCAGCCCGGGCCGAGCACCACGGCCATCTCGCCGGCCGGGGTCTCGGCGGCCTCGAGCTGGACAATGGCCTGGCGCGCCGACTCGATGGCAAAGTGCTCCGGTGTCTTCTGGCGCTGGAAAAAATCGAGGTCAATGCGCCCGCCGCCGCCGGCGGTGCCGCGCTGCGTGACCTGGCCCTGGCGTGCCAGGCAGAACACGCTCAGTCGGGCCAGCGGGCGGAAGTCGCCGGCGACGCGCCCGTCGGAGCCGGCCATCATCACGTAGCGCACCTCGTCGGCGTAGGCCACCCGTACCTGGACGATGCGGGGATCGTGAGCGCGGGCGGCCCGGTCGGCCCGCGTCACCAGTTCCATTTTTTGCGCGGCTTCCACCTCGGTGGGAGCCACGACCACGGGGTACAGGTTGTGGCCCATGACGGCGGCGGCCAACCCCACCGTGCTCACCCGCGCCGGCCCGCGCGCGATATGCGCGGCGATGCGCGCCGCCTGGCGGATCTTCTCCGGCGCCAGGTCGTCGGTGTAAGCGTAGCCGGTGCGCTCGCCCGACACCACGCGCACGCCACAGCCCATGGAGACCCCCTGGGTGGCGCCTTTGACCAGGGATTCATCCAGCGTGATCGAGGTAGTGGCGTGATACTCGAAGTACAGGTCGGCGTAGTCGCCGCCGGCCGAGTGGGCCTCCGCCAGGTAGCCTTCCAGGTCGCCCTCACTTATCCGGTACCGTTCGTGGAAGAACCTGCACCCTGCGTCCATTGGGCTGCTCTCCCGTCTTCGCAACATTCCAGAATATCAGACTAACCACAAAGGCATAAGGCACACGAAATCCACAAAGCGGTTGATTCTTTGTGTTTCTTTGTGTTCCTTGTGTCCTTGTGGTCAATGGCTCTTGTGGCTGGCGAACAGCTTGCGCAGGATGCGGATGCCCCGGTCCACCTCTTCTTCGCGGATGATGAAGGGGGGCAGGAAGCGCAGCACCGTGTCGTGGGTGCTGTTGATGAGCAAACCGGCGTGCAGGGCTTCCAGCATGAGCGGGCGGCTGGGGAACTCCAAATCCAGGGCCAGCATCAGGCCGCGGCCGCGGACGGTCTTGATGAAGTGGAAGTGGTCTTTCAGGTCCTCCAGGCAGGCCTGCATGTGAGCACCGACGCGCTGGACGTGCTCCAGCAGGTGGTCCTGCTCGAGGATGTCGAGGAACTCGAGGGCCACGCGGCAGGCCAGCGGGCCGCCGCCGAACGTCGTGCCGTGCATGCCGGCGGTCAGCGCGGAGGCCACCGGCTCCCGGGCGATAATGGCGCCCAGAGGGAGGCCGGCGGCCAGCGGCTTTGAGATCACCACGATGTCCGGCTTCACGCTCGAGCGCTGAAAGGCGAAGAAGTCTCCGGTGCGCCCCAGCCCGCATTGAATCTCATCGAAAATCAGGACGGCATTGTAGCGGCGCGCCAGCTCCTCGGCGGCACGCAGGTAGTCGGCGTCCAGTTCGAAGATGCCGCCCTCGCCCTGGATGGCCTCCAGCAGGATGGCCGAGGTCTGCTCGTTCACCTTGGCCCGCAGATCCTCGATGTCGTTGAAGCGGGCGAACCCGGCGCCGGGGACCAGCGGCTCGAACGGGATGCGGTATTTGGCCTGGCCGGTGGCGGAAAGCGCGCCCAGGGTGCGCCCGTGGAAGGAGTTCTCGAGCGCCACCACGTGGAATTTGTCCTTGGCCTCCTGGCTGTACAGGCGCGCGATCTTCAACGCGCCTTCAATGGCTTCCGTCCCGCTGTTGCAGAGGAAGGCGCGGTCCATGTCGGCCAGCCGGGACAGCCGGTGGGCGAGCTGTCCCTGGTAGGGATGGTAGTAAAGATTGGAGACGTGGATGGCCCGCGCGGCCTGCTCCCGGATGACCTTGACGATGCGGGGGTGGGCGTGGCCCAGCGCGTTCACGCCCAGCCCCGAGAGGAAGTCCAGGTAGCGGCGTCCCTCCAGGTCGTACACCCAGCAGCCCCGCCCGCGGTCGATCACCAGCGGGTAGCGGGCATAGGTGGGAATCAGGTAATTGTTCTCCAGTTCCTGGATCTCCACTTCCCGTGCCGTGAATGACGTCGGTGCAGCCATACAGCAGAAATATACCACTCACCACCGCAAGACCACGACACCAAGTTGGGTGGAAGCAGAACCGGGCGCTACTCATTCTCCATTTCACGCAGGAGCCGTTTCTTGTGTTTCGGGGACTTGGCCTTGCGGGGATCTTCGATGACGCGGGAGGGCTTGGGAGCGCCCAGGCGTTCCCGGGCGATGGCCCGGACCTCTTTAGCGGCGCGAAAAACGCGCCGGCGCTTCCCGGCCACGGATTCCTCCGAGGCGTGAATTGGCGGAAGGTCATGGGAATCGAACCCATCGCTGCCCCAGAGGAGCAGCCGTCGGCTTTGAAGGCCGGGCGAGTCACCAGACCCGATCACCTTCCGGAGGGTGATTATAGCACCCTGAATTCGCCAGGGATAAACCCGGACCATCCCGCAAGGCGGGACGAAACCGATCCGCAGATTACGCAGATGGCCCAGATTTCGGAATTGGATCTTGATCTGCGTAATCTGCGAAATCTGCGGATCGGGGTGTTTGGGCCATCCTTCGTGAATCTCCTACGCCACGTGCCCGGCTTGGGCCGATCCGCCCTGCTGGAAGACACGGGCGATGATGCGGGTCAACTCGCGGCGGTCGTACGGCTTGGGAAGCAGGTCGAAGGCCCCGGCGTTCAGCATCTCCAGCCACAGCGGCTCATCGGCCAGGCGGGCCAGGAAGACAATCGCGGCTGTGGGCAGGCAGCGGAAGACGGACAGCGCCGCTTTCCAGTCAACGCCGTCGGTATCGCAGATCACCAGGGGGGCTGAAAACGCAACTTGGTGCAGGAGGGCATCCAGCAGATTCTGCGCGCGATTGACCTGGATTCCGGCGGCGCTCAGTTCCGCGGCCAGGCGGGCAAACTCCGCCGGCTCGCGAACGATGGCGAGGACGCAGGGTGCGGCATTCATGACCGCTCCTCGACCGCCCTGCAACAAACAGGCCCCGGCAACTCCCTGGGGCGGTTTGACACTTACTGTACGCCTGCCTGCCCGGGATAGCAAGTGGGCGGCGGGGCCAACCGAGCCGCGACCGTAAGGGAGCGTCCGCGCCAGCGCACGGGGCCGGGGACGCTCCCGGGCAGAAGCCTTGAAGCGGCGAAAAATGCGAACTGGGCCGTCATCCCGCCTAGACTTTTCCAAACCGCTATCCTATGCTGTGACTCGCCCCGGGGAAATCATGCCGGCGCGGGCCAGAACCCCCGCCGCGCCAAGGAGCCTTATGAGCGATCGTCCAGCGCCCACGAAGCAACCGGAACCGGTGTTCAGACCCTATGTGCCAGCGGAAACCAGCATGAGAGAGTTTACGCTGCGCGCCTTGCTGCTCGGCTTGATCATGAGCGTGGTGCTCGGCGCGGCTAATGCCTACCTGGGGTTGAGGGCGGGCATGACCATCGCCGCCACCTACCCGGCGGCGGTCATCGGGATGGCCGTGCTGCGAATTTTCAAAGGCAGCCTGCTGGAAGAGAACTTCGCCCGCACCGTGGGCTCGATCGGCGAGTCGGTGGCGGCCGGCGCCATTTTCACCATTCCGGCCTTCGTCCTCTTGCAGCTTTGGGCCTTCGACAGTACGGCCGATTATTTGCGCTCCACCGCGCTGATGATCGTCGGCGGCGTTCTGGGCGTCTTGTTCGTCACCGTGCTGCGCCGGGTGATGGTGGAGGACAAGGAACTGCGCTTTCCGGAATCGGTGGCGGCCTCGGAGATCCACAAGGCTGGGCAGCGCGGCGCGGAAGCCGCCAAGGTGCTGTTCCAGGCCATGGGTGTCGGGGCGCTGATCAAGTTCCTCGACCAGCAGGGCATCCGCTTCTTCCTCTCCTCGAATGACTTCCTGCTGCGGGTGGGCGAGATCGGGCGGAGCATCGTGCGCCTGGGCTTCCGCAAGACCGACTTCGTGGTGAAGGCCGGCGGCCTGTCGACGATTTCCGCGCCGGCCATCGCCCCGGCTTACATCGGCGTGGGCTACATTATCGGACCCGAGCTCGGTTCGCTGAACTTCGCCGGCGGCCTGCTGGCCTGGGGCCTGTTCGTGCCGCTGCTGATGTACTTCGTGGGGCCCACGGTCATCAACGACTTCGCCGCGGCGCGCAACATGAACCCGGCCGACGAGGCCACCTGGACGGCGCTGGCAGGCCCCATGTGGCGCTTCGTGGTGCGGCCCATCGCCGTCGGCGGCATGCTGGTGGGCGCCTGCTACACGCTGTTCCGGATGCGCAACAGCCTGGCGACCGGATTGAAGCGCGCCATCAGCGATCTGAAGAGATCCGCCGAAGCACACGAAGCCACCACCCGCACCGACAAGGACATCCGCTTCAAGACCGTGCTGTTCTCGGTCGGCGTCGTCTTCCTGCTGATGATCGCTATCTACTATTACTTCGCCGGGGCGATCGGAGGGGCGGTGCTGGCCGCGGTGGTGATGCTGATCACCGGGTTCTTTTTCGCCGCCGTGTCGGGGAACTTGGTAGGCATGATCGGCTCCTCCAACAACCCGGTTTCGGGCCTGACGCTGGCCACGCTGATTGTGGCCGCGCTGGTGATGGTGGCCATCGGGGTGTCCGGGAATCAGGGCGTGGCGGCCGTGCTGGGAGTGGCCAGCGTAGTGTGCGTTTCCTCCGCGGTGGCCGGCGAAATGCTCCAGGACCTGAAGGTCGGGCACATCCTGGGCGGCACGCCCTGGAAGATGCAGGTGGGCGACATCATCGGCGTGATCTTCTCGGGCGCAGTCTTGTTTTTCCCGCTCTGGGCGCTGCACACCGCTAACAAGGCGCAGGGAGGCATGGGCTTCGGCGATCGCCAGTTGTCGGCGCCGCAGGCCGGCCTGATGGCCACGCTGTCGCAGGGCATCGTGGGCGGCGAAATGGCCTGGCCGCTGGTGATGGTCGGCATCGTCCTGGGCCTGTCGCTCATCCTGGTGAAAGTCCGCAGTCCCATGCTATTTGCCGTCGGCATGTATCTGCCGCTGGAAACGACTTTCGCGATTTTCGTTGGCGGTCTGATCCGCTGGGTGGTCAACACGCTGGCCGCGCGCCGCTCGTTGAACGATGCGCAGAAGGCGCGGGTCGAAAACGCGGGGGTGTTGACGGCCTCCGGCCTGATTGCCGGTGAGGCGCTGGCCGGCTTGGTGATTGCCGCCGTGGTGCTGGTTCGCGACCGGTTGTTGGGCCAGCCGCCCGAATTCCCGCACCTGACCTGGACGCCGCCCGGCTTCAGCTACCTGCCGATTCTGTTCGGCCTGGTCCTGGCGCTGTACCTGATTTTTGGGCCGCTGCGCAAGGCGGGGGCGCCCGATGAGCCGGCGCCGCCCCTGGCCGTGATGTAAAACGCAAGTGACGAGTGAGCAGTGACGAGTGATGAGCAGTAGTGCCGCTGGTCACTCGTCACTTGCCACTCATCACTCGACCGTGAGGCGCACGGGCTGAATGAAGATTTCGTTCTTGACCTGAAGCGACACGTTGTAGCTGGCGGGTTTCACCTGGGCAACCTTGAAGGTGATCTTCTCCGGCGTCTGCTCGACTATCTGCAGCCGGTAATCATTATTGGCGTCGGAGAGGAATACGGCGATCACGGTTCCTTTCCCGAGATTCTCGCCGGCGGCGGTGACCGTCTGGCCAACCTTGGCGGTGGCCGGGTCCACGCCGGTGAGCCGCGGAGCGCCCTGCCCCCATGCCAGGCAAGCCGCCAGCAGAAGCAGTGCCATCCCAGCAACCATTCGTTTCATGCGCTCACCCCTCTATGCATTGAAGCGTGCAATAAGTTCCCGAATGCGGTCGCGCTCGGTCTCCGGCAACCGAACGAACTCCAGGCCCATACCGGAACCGGGCTCGTGGTCGCGCGTGACACAGCGGACGCGGATCGCCTCCCCCTCCACCTCGACGGTCACTTCCACCTCGGTGCCGTCGGGCGGGGGATGAATGGTATCAATGAACATGCCTCCTTCGCTCAGGATCCGCAGGCGGCCGCGAAATCCCTCGCCCCAGCAACGCACGTTGACACTAGGAGGAAAAACCACCCGCTGAAACCGTCGCCTGTTGGATTTTTGAGGAAGCATGGGACCGGTACCCCAAACCGTATGTCTATTGTACTCCCGTCCGGCACCGCAGTAAGCGACAGGCTCGGAATTGCGGATTTCGGATTGCGGATTGCGAACATCGCCGCTGCTTGCCATCGGCAAGCCGAATTCCGAAATTACTAGCCGCCGGTGCCCCGGGCCCGGAAAGTCACCCCGATGCCCGTCTTTTCCTGCTGCTTCTCGCTGCGGGCCACGGTGCCGCGCACCCGGAGCACGGTGGCCGGACGGTCGGGGCCGGCCGGCACGTCCACTTCCACTTCCAGCTCCGTGCCAATGTCCCATTCGTGGTCCACCAGGAAGAAGGAGCCGTCCAGGCTCAGATCCTGCAGCTCGGTCTGCTCGGTTTCCGGCTGGCCGACCCGGCGGAGGCGCACCGCGAACGGCTGTGGCAACGGAACCCGCTGGCAGTAGCGTTGCTCGATGCCGCTCTTGAACGTGGGCACCTGGCGCACCCGGTCGATGTTCACCTGTGTTCCTTCCATGGCGCCGTGCAACTGCGGGAAATAGGCCCGGGCCTGGATGAGCATCTTGTCCAGAAACAGGTCGGAATGGTCGGGGTCGTGGTGGAACAGCACCAGGTCCCGGACGCCGGCGTCCCGGGCCACGCTGATGGCCTCTTCCCAGGTGCTGTGTCCCCAGCCCACGTGCGAGCGGTATTCAGCCGGCGTGTACTGGGCGTCGTAGACCAGCACGTCGGCGTCTTTCGCCAGCAGGCGCACGTTCTGGTCGAGCTGGGGCACGCCGTGCTCGTGGTCGGTGACGTACACAAAGACACCCGTCTCGGCCTGAACGCGGAAGCCCAGGCAGCCCTGCGGGTGGTTGACGTGCCGGGAGGTGATTTCCACGTCGAACAGTTGCAGCGTTTCTTCTCCGATCGTGTAGAAGTTCTTCTGCCCCTTCATCACCGTCATAGCCACCGGGAAGTAAGGGTTCAACATCAGCCCGCCCAGGGCATCCTTGCCGGTCATGCCCTGATTCTCGAAGCAGTGGAAATACACCTGGTTGCGCGCGTCGTAGAGCGGCGCGAAGAAGGGAAGGCCCTGGATATGATCCCAGTGAAAATGGGTCAGGAAGACCATCAGCCGCAGGCCTTCCGGCGGCGTGGCGGTGCTGAGCTGCTTGCCCAGATGGGTCAGGCCGGTCCCGCAGTCGAAGATGATCCGGTGGCCCTCCGGCGTTTGGATCTCGACGCACGGAGTGTTGCCCCCGTACTTCAGGGTGCGCGGGTGCGGCGTCGGCGTCGATCCCCGGACTCCCCAGAACGTGATCTGCATAAAGTTCCTCCGGGACTGGCCCCGGCTGCCTCCAGCGGTTCCGGGTCCCGGGTGTAGTGGAGTATACCTGAGCCGGGCCGTTGTAGGCTACAGGTTGCAAGAGGCTGGCGGCAAGAGGCTGCCTTCCGCCCTCCGCCTTCTGCCTTCTGATATAGAATGGCCCCGATGAGCGCAACTGAGGAATGTCCCCTGTGCGCGGGGACCGGCTGGCGGCAGGACCAGTCGCAGGCCGCCGTGGTGCCCTGCGAATGCCGCGCCCAGACCCGCCTGGCGCGGGCCCTGGCCGCCGCCCAGATTCCCCGCCGCTATGAGAATTGCGCCTTCACCAACTTCCAGTTGTACGGCGATAAGGGCAGCCCGAAATACAACTCACTGCTGAACGCCATGAAGCAGGTTCACAGCTATGCCGCCGCCTACCCGCTGGTGGACGGCAAAGGCATTTTGCTGACCGGTGAGCCCGGGCGGGGCAAAACGCACCTCATCGTCGCTCTTCTGAAAATGTTAATCGCCAAAGGGGCCAACGGCCTGTTCGTGGACTACCAGGAACTTTTGAAACGGATTCAGTCCAGCTACGATTCCACCACGCTGACCGCCGAGCACCGCGTGATCCGGCCGGTGCTCGACGCCGAGGTCGTTGTCATCGACGACCTGGGCGCCAATCGCATCACGGACTGGGTGGAAGACACCATCAACTACATCCTGAATCATCGGTATAACGAGAAGAAACCGGCGTTGTTGACCGCCAACCTCAGAGAAGAGCGAATGAGCGGAGCGGAAGGCGAGCGCAAGACGCACGCCACGTTTCAGGAGCGGTTGGGGGCGCGCGTGGCCTCGCGGCTCCGCGAGATGTGCCGGGTAGTCGAGATCCACGCCGAAGACTACCGGGAACGGCAGACCTGAGACCGGAGACTCTCAGGTCTCAGGTCCCAGGTCTCAGGTCCCAGGTCCCCTTATGGACAAGGTCGATCTGCTGGGCTTCGGGGTGGCCGCCGTGGACGACATCGTGCAGGTGCCCGCCTTCCCCGCCGCGGGCAGCAAGACCCACATCACCTCCATCCAGCGGCAGGGCGGCGGACAATGCGCCACGGCGCTGGTGGCCGCCG
>Ga0315282_10000822_pt1 | contig 60857 bp, 64 predicted proteins | sample YL17G07_20_MG_FD_203693 | JGI IMG/M metagenome (GOLD analysis project Ga0315282, IMG submission 203693) | Sediment microbial communities from Yellowstone Lake, YNP, Wyoming, USA - YL17G07_20 | ecosystem: Environmental > Aquatic > Freshwater > Lake > Sediment | place: USA: Wyoming | collected...
TAGCCACGTTGGAAAAACAGGTAAAACATTACATCGATGTGGTCTCCTCCGATCGAACGATTCTAGCTAGATGTGCCAATGTGGGGGTTCTTACAAAACACATGGCGCGTGAACTCTGCGCGGTCGGACCCACCGTGCGTGGATCTGGTGTAGATTGGGACATCAGAAGGGACGACCCCTATGCGGCCTACAAAGAAGTGCCGTTCAAAGTTATAACTGAACGAGACGGTGACGTCCTAGCAAAAGTTATGGTCAGACTTCGAGAGATCTTGGAATCCATCCACATAATCCGCCATGCTCTCGATGCCATGCCGAACGGACCACTAAGGGCTGGTTTTAAAGGTTCCGTCCAGGAGGGCGAGGTCACGGGGCGCGTTGAAGCCAACCGTGGGGAACTCCTATATTATCTCCTCTCCAAAGGTGACGATAAGCCGGAAAGGGTGCGGATAAGGACGCCGTCGTACGCGAACATCCCGACTGTTAAGCCTATGTTAGTTGGGGGCACGATCGCCGAGGTTCCAATCGTCCTGGCGAGCATCGACCCATGCTTCTCCTGCACCGATCGGGTCACGGTGGTCGATAATGACACGGGAAAAACACAAATAATGACAAAAAATGACCTAAGGAAGCTACAAAAATGATAGAGCCGTTGTGAAATGCCACGAATATAGTTCAACTTTTCAAAAACTTCCTGCGTAAACCATCGACGGTGAATATCCGCAATTCAAAGCCGAGTTCGCCACCTATAACAAATATGAAGCGATGTCCAAGTGATTCCCCATTACTGCTACACAATTGACTCAAATCAAACTAAGGGCCTTAAGTATGACTGCCGAGGTCGCATCAACAGACTTTTTTACCTGATTGCTCATCGCTGCTCCTATCCTCGCGTTTGCCGGCTGAATTCCTATGAATATTATTTTTGTTTCATCATTGGCGCGCAAATAGTCTGCAAAAATTGAGAGCGGCAACCTGTGAGAAAATATTGACGGTCCGGTGATTGAATTTAAATCGACTATCGATGCGGTCCCAGGCTTCAAACCGAGGTCCGTTGCATCTATCATTATTACGTGGGATGGTCTGAACTTCTTGATCTGTGCTGTGAAATTCTCTGGCGCAACACCACCGTCTATCAACAACACATTTGGTGATGTCAGATGACGGCGCAACCTCCGCACCACCTCAACACCCGCCGCATCATCGGCCCGCAAATCACTGCCGATGCCTATTATTGCTACACGTCGGGCATCTTTGAGCATGAGGAGGAGGTCCAATTCCAAAATTTCACCTCAAAAATCTACTTAAGACCATATCCTCTTGATTCGCACCAATCCGCCTTAACGTAGCCATTGGCCAATCTACCCTTCCAACCTCAGCGACGGTGTGGGCATCCGTGCCGACGCTCAACTTTACCCCCTCTCGCAGGCAGGCTCGAAGGAAATCTTCATCAGGAACGCGATATTTGGAGTTGAGTTCGACGGCAACCTCACTTTCGGCTGCCAATTTCACAAATTCAATGATTTCATCCTGTGGGAGATAGGGGAGAAGGTAGCGTTGAAATTGGAACGGATGGGCCAAAATGTCCACCCGTTTACGTTCCACAACTTTCACAACAGTGGTCAAGTATTCCCTGGCTAGCTCTTCTAGATTACTGACGGATGATCCAAGATTATGCACCCCTATCAGTACTAAATCGAGCTTTTCTACCAACCTACCATCTATGTCTATCTCACCATCAGGACCGACGATATTGGCCTCCATGCCGATAAATACGGGTATCCCGGCGTCCTTGCGCGCAATCTCGATGTCTTGCAACCTAGGAATTATCTTGCTTGGTGACATGCCAACGGAGAGCTCGGGCCCGTGGTCGGTTATCGCTATTGCCGCCAGATCTCGCGCCTCCGCAGCCTCTACTATGGACGCGGGCGTACCTTGCCCATCCAAAGAATAGGACGAATGTACGTGGAAATCGAACTTTTGCAACATTTAGGCACCCTGTTACATAAGCCATAAAGAAGTATTTGCCACTATTAAAGACTAAAAGCTAAGGGCAAATCCCAGATCGAAAGCCAAAGATAAACATAAATTGTAAAACGACTCCAAGATAGTTGATAGAGATGTGTTTAGCAATTCCTGGAAAGATTTTAAAAATCAATGAAAAGGTCGGGACCGTAGATTTCGGCGGCGTGCGGCGCGACGTGAGGCTCGACCTGCTAGAACGCGTGCAAGAGGGTGATTATATCCTCGTGCACGTTGGTTATGCCATCCAAGTGCTTGACCGAGCGGAGGCAGAGAAAATACTAAAATCGTGGGCCGAGATCGCCCGGGGATAAAAAATCATGCATGAAGTTGTGCTTGCAAATCGTATATTGAATGCGCTTCGCAAGATAAGTGCTAAACACGATGCCGAGGTACTGGAAGTAAACCTCCGAATAGGTGAGATAAACGAACCTCGAGCGCTTCGTCTATGGCTGAAAAAACTTGGACGCGACGAATTCAAATCAGCTAAATTCAATATCGCCAAGGTGCCCCTCCACATCAAGTGCAGTTGTGGCTATTCTGGCAAGGCCGACCTACCAGCTGACCCACATTTGCCTGAACCCGAAATCGAAGTCGTTTGCCCAAAATGTGGAGGACACGATATATCGCTGACCTCGGGCCGAGAGCTTGAGATAGTTGATGTCAAGTTGCAGAAAAAAAAGGTGCAAGAATGTCTGAGAAAAAAATATCCTTAGTCCATGGCGCGGGCGGAACGGCGATGATGAAGCTCATTGCGGACGTCGTGCTCAAGGAGCTCTCGCTCAAGCGCGCTGGTTCGATCGGGCTGGATGAACTCGACGATGGTGCCACCTTAACCGTGGGAGATAAGACGCTGGTGCTAACCACCGATGCTCACACTGTCAAGCCGCTTTTCTTCCCGGGGGGCGATATCGGCAGGCTGGCAATTTCCGGTACTATAAATGACCTCGCAGTTATGGGGGCTCGACCGCTCGCGATGGCATGTGCGGTTGTTCTCGCGGAAGGCTTTCCAATAGACGACTTCAGGAAGATATGCCATTCGATGGATCTGACCTTACGTGAGGTGGGAGTGCCGCTGATAACTGGCGATACAAAGGTGATGGAAAGCCGCGACATAGATGGAGCGGTGATCACTACCACAGGTGTAGGCGTGGCGGATGTGGTGGTGCCAGACAGCGGCCTCAAGCAAGGTAATAAAATTATCATAACCGGAACAATCGGGGATCATGGTGTCGCTATTTTAGCCCATCGAGAAGGCATCGACTTCGAGGTGGACCTGCGCTCAGACGTTGCCCCGATATGGGAGACGGTCGAGGCGGCATTAAAAGTTGGTGGAATCACCGCGATGAAGGATCCAACGAGGGGCGGCGTCGCTTCAGCTCTCAATGAGATGGCATCCAAGGCCAAAATAGGGATTGTAATCGAAGAAAGTAAGATTCCGATAGCTCCTGCGGTTAGAGCAGCGAGCGAGATGCTAGGCATCGACCCATTACAGATAACCAACGAGGGCAAGGCGATAATCGGGGTTGATGAAAAGTACTGCGATGCCGCGCTGGCCGCATTAAAAAGTACAAAATACGGGAAGAATTCCTGCGTGGTGGGCAAGGCAACCGCTGAATACCCCGGTGAAGTATTGCTTGAAACCGTGGTTGGTGGGCATAGAATCATTGAACCACCGATCGGCGACCCTGCGCCCAGGATTTGCTAATCAAAAATGTGGGCCATCGGCCTACTCGTAGGCTGTTTGCCTACACTTTAGCGGCGACGCCTTAAAAATCCTAAAAATTTCCTTGATGGGGTTGGTCTTTTAGTTGTTTTCCTTCGCACCTTCACAAACTTTCGCATTGTTTGGTCTGTAATTTTCGGTGATCCATCCTTAACAGCGAGGTAAACAGCGTCACCAGCAATTTTCAACGCCTCCCGCGGGATGCCCCTAGACCTTCTATGGATTTCGGCGACGGCTTCCCGGGTGAAGGGTTCGATATTTTGACCCTCAAAATTACTTCCACGAGCCCAGGCCATCCGAAATTCCAAAAGTTCCTCAAGTTCCTCGACTTCCATGGGCTTTAATTCGAGGATAAGCCTCCTGCGCTGCAGCAGGGCTGGCGAATTTTGTTCCAAAAATCTCAGGAGCCGATCTTTTTGTCCATTGAAGATCCAAACCACGCCTCGTAGGTCTGAAAGTGCCCGCACCACATCCAATGCCTTTTCGCCGATATCAGGAAATTCATCGACTATTAGGACTAGCAGGAGGTCAGGATACATATCATGCCATCTGTAGAGCTGTTCGAACTCCGACGCGAGGTCCCCCTTTGGCTCGAGCTCCAACTTTGTTAGTATTGACCGGATCATCTGTTCCGGAGTTTCAATGGATGAGCCTTGTAAGAACACGGTGACGGCTTTTCGTTCTTCTTCCGCCGGCAAAGCATCGGCTAAAAATCTGCATAGCGCGGTTTTACCCATGCCGATATCCGAAACGACGAAAGAGACCAGATCGCCCTCCAAGACGGCGTCTACGAGCTTTTGGACGTCCTCCACTTGGTGTGGAACTAGGAGGCGTGGATCAGGCAGGGGGTCCTTCTGGGCAAACGGCATGAACTGCCAGCCGTTTTTGTTGTAGAAAGCGAGTTTCTTCCGCTCGAACCTATCCAAGGCAAATTTTTCCTTAATCAACGAGGTCATAATCCACCTACATTTGTACTTTTAGCATCAACCGATAGTTATCATCAGAGATCTTTTCGACGTAACCGGCTTTGAACAGCATGTCAGCATAGATTTTGACGGTATCCAATGGAAAATTCGATTTCTGAGCGACGTCAGGCAAGGCGAATGATTCCATCCCCTGCATTATGGCCAGAATTTTAACTAACTTCATTCGATCGGAAGGATTTGATACCCCCAATTTTTCGTAAATAGTAAATTTTGTGACCTCGGTTGGCCTTTCGACGCGAATTTCTTGCTCTAAAATCTCAGATGGTTGCGATTTTACTGGTGCCAAGGGCTCCTCGATTGATTGAAGTTCTAAATTCGGCAAATTATTGAGCGCCACAGAGAAATTATCCCGCAATTCTTCGATGTATCTATTAAAAAGACTAGGGTGTTTCTCCTTCGCAACTGCTAACACCCTCATCATGGTTCCTTCCGTTGGGCAGGATGATCCAAATTTGTACTTGTAAACTGTTTTCGAGTTGACACCGATAGCATTGGACAATGGACGGATGCCCATTTCAGCGATTAATTCTTGAACGATTCGCATGCGCATGTCTAAAGGCATGAATTTGGCCACACCATCACTCATTTTCACCTGCCCCGTTGGCTTTTAGCCTACAAAATGTAGTCTTTAAGCCTACGTTTAAACCTGTCGTATGCCTACATTAACTTTCTGTTTTTACGTTTAAGCTTTGATTTTATGCGTTTCTTACCTTGCCATGTTGAGATGAATGCTATTTTTCTTATTTTTGTCGATCAAAATATACTTTCACATTTGGATTTTGTCATCCTCTCTTTTTTGCTTCGTTTTCACAGAAATTTAATATTTCTTTTGCCTTCTTTTGTTTAATAATGAGGTACGGGAAAACTGCGCACAATAAAGGCCGGATATTTTGAACTCCAGATACAAACCATTCGTAACATGGCTTATGCCTTTTATTTTTAGGGTGGTACTTGTAACATCGACCACCAATCTCCGCTAACAGCCAATTTATCAATCGTGAATCTGTATTGCCGACTTTCAAACGGGGAGCGACTTCTTTCCTGCAACGGTTTTTATTTTTGATAAAATCTATTGTGCCTTCTCCGTCCACGATTCCTGCAAAGTAAGCAAGCTTGGCAGGTGAGTCAGGAATAAAGATAGTTTGAGGGAAAAACTTCTTTGTAAAGTGCCATCCCCTCCTTCTTACCACGACATTCATGTTCATTAGTCGCCGTCTTACAGTAATCGGAGAACATGCAAACGTCCTAGCGATTTGACTAACCGATAGTTTCCTTTCTAGATAAAGTTGTCGCAGCATGTTATTAGGTAATTTTAGCTTTTTCATTATCCCCCAATCCAACACAACTTAGCGGCGCATGAAAGCGTTAAGTCAATTTTGGAGAGAGAGGTGCCCGAAAGTAATTAGTTAAAGTCAAACAAACTTGTCTTGAGTTTGCCTCACATTTACTTCATATTTATAAGAATCCTCTCCCTGTTTCCTATTGTTGGAAACAAATGGAGGGTTTAGATGTCAAGCGATGAATTCTCAAAGGCCGAAAGATGGTTGCGCGAAAGTTTGCTTGCACGAGTATTGCTTGAGAGATCTCATCTCGACGAAAAAACTCTCAAAACCATGCTTCTTTACTACTGGAACAGGGACGCGACATTCGAAGAACTCGCGAAAAGGCTTCGCATCCAGAGGCCCGGAGCTTGGAAACGTTGGCAAAGGGGGCGCGACGCCATAATGCGCTCATTTTACACGCTTGAACTAGCGATTTACGCTGGAATTCTGGAGGCTGAAACGGCAGAACTTTTGTTGGGTGACCTACAGGACTATAGCTCGCTCGCACAAGGAGAAGGAGATCTAGGCGAACTGCGAGATAGAATCGAAAAACGAATGGTACAACTAACGAAAAAACCTCCGCGCCAGACTTGATTAACAATTGATGAAGGCGACGGAGTGGCTAGAAACCAATTTTCGGAAACTTTCAGCAAACCTTTATATGGTAAATCAATCACTCAAATTGGAGAGACATCCAACAACAAAGGAGGCATAAAACAATGGCAGAAAAAACGGAAGGAAATGTAGTCTTTATCGGAGTAAAACCAGTGATGAACTACGTACTTGCAGTGATAACGCAGTTCAACATGGGGAGCGGGGACGTCACCCTCAAAGCACGAGGCAAAGCCATCAGCAGGGCAGTTGACGTCGCAGAGATAGTCAGAAATCGATTTTTGCAGAGTTTGAAAGTAAAAAGCATTAGTATCGGGACAGAAGAACTACAAGCCGAAAGTGGCACGATTAACGTGTCCACCATAGAAATAGCGCTCGGAAAGGGAGAATAAACCCCCTTCCGACACTTTTATTTTTTTATTCGTACAGTTAAATTGGGATTATTACGAGGGCGCCTATTTGCAGCGTGTGTCTAAAGAGTAGTATATTGTGCTTGGGCTGTGAGACCAAAGTTAAGGAAGGTAAAATATCGCCGTTGGACGTCAAGATTTCCCGTATCTTGTTCGATCTAGCGAAGAATGATCGTGGAATAAACAGTATAAACTTTAAGCGCGCAATTGAGGCTGACGACTTAATCGTGATTCTCGTGGGAAAAGGTGAGATAAGCAACGTTGTTGGAAAAGGAGGTAGGGTGGTTCATCGGCTTGAGGAAGCCCTTAACTCTAAAATTCGGGTGATCGAGGAGGGGGCTGATATCCGCAAACAAGTGCAGGACGTACTCACGCCTGCCAAAGTGCTCGGCATCAACATTCTTTACTCGGGTGGAGGCGAGGAATACAGGGTTAGAATCCCTCGCGCGCATTTGAAGCTCCTCCCGGTGAGCATCGATACATTTCAAGCCTTCTTCAGAAAGCTAACCAATAAAAACATCAAGCTTGTATTTGAGTAAGATGAGTAATACTAAAGAATTCTAACCCTATGTTGTTGGTAAGAGATCACAAACCTCTGGGATAAGATGACGCGTGGTAGTATTTTAAAAATTGTAGTAGGTCTTTACGTTATCATTCTTGCTTCATGGCTGGCAAGTGCTTTCTCCCCCACATTTGACTATCTGGAGTTAGCAACTGGAGTTTTAACCGGGATAGGTACGCCAATCGGAATGGGAGTCATGGGTATTCTACTGATCTTGACAGAAATCTTAGGACCTGACAAAATAAAAACCAAAACTTGGATGTACATTTTGAACATCATTGCTGGCGTTTTCATTGTTGTCATCGCTGTCTCGGGGATCAGGGAAATCGCTTACGGGCTTAGACTTGGAAGTGTTATGTGGAAAAATTTCGACGTTATCGACATCGCCGTTGTTGCGGCATGTATTCCGGGCTTTCTTCAGCTAAAAACGGGGCTTGCGGGTATTACAGAAATGAATAATAGGCCCGCGCAACACCTTTTTTTCAGCACCCTTTTCGCTGGTATAATAGGAATTGTGGCAAGTCAGCTGGTAACAGTGATACGCCCATATGGATATTTTGGTGAGAGTAATTACGATATCGTAGTCTTGTTTATCCCCTTCGTTATTATTTTTATCATGGCAATCTTGTCGCGGATAAGAATTCCGAACGCGTGGAATCAACCGAGGTTTAGATTCGCTTGTATATTTTTCACCTTGGTAACTTATTGGTTTTCGGCATCCATATTCAGCTATTGGCGCGGTGTCTATTACGTCTCGGTGCCAGCCAGGATTTTTTTGGGGCCTTTGGGTTATGCCATTTTCCTTTGGCCTATCACAATAATTCCGAGCATAATTACGGCATATTTAACTATAAGGGGAAAGGCATTCAGGTCTCCTATAGTGTTCATACTGTTACTCGCACTTTTGCAGATAGCAGCATTTGCCCCATTATCAAGTGTTCCTGCTTTCACGTAGCGATGAGATGATTTATAGATTCGAAATCAGGATTTTCTATCTCTGCTGTAAGTCATAACAACATGTCAGCCGGTTCAAAGGTTCTTTTGGCTCCTCTGGCCTGTTTGGAGTTCGTATGCAATAATAGGCACTCTTTATTAAAACTCATCTTATATTTGAGTAGGGTGTGTATGAAGCTCGATGATTTGGGCGAGTGGCGGCGAACTCATCTTTCTACAGATATTACACCAGAGCTAGCTGGCTCCGAAGTTATCCTGATGGGCTGGGTTGGGGATAGACGTGACCTCGGAGGCCTCAAATTCTTCATATTGCATGACTCTGGGGGAACAATCCAGATTACTGCACCCACTGCGAAGGTCGACACAAAGGTACTGAGTAAAATAGATACACTAACTGCTGAGTCGGCTGTTGCAGTTAAGGGTAGAGTCGCGGCGGTAAAACAGGCCCCGCGGGGGGTAGAAGTCATTCCCGCGGAAATTAAGGCGTTAAACATCGCGGCTACCCCATTGCCACTCGATCCAAGTGGCCGAGTCAAGGCGGATCTCGATACCCGCTTGGACGCGCGCCTCCTCGATCTCCGCAACCCAAGGCAGCAATCAATATTCAAAATAAAAAACAAGACCCTTCAAATTGTGAGAGAATACCTGATTTCCCAAGATTTCATGGAGGTAAATACTCCTAAAATTGTGGCCACAGCTACCGAGAGCGGGGCTGCCCTTTTTCCCATATCTTACTTCGAGCGCGAGGCCTTCTTGAGCCAGAGCCCCCAGCTTTACAAAGAGGTCCTCACGGGGTGTTTTGATAGGGTATTTGAAATTGGCCCAATTTTTAGGGCGGAGGAACACGACACTACCCGCCATCTGAACGAGGTCATGTCAATAGATATCGAGGCGGCATTCGTAACACAGGATGATGTCATAGAAATACTTGAAGATCTCATCGTCAGCGTCTTCGATCGGGTTAAGCGAGAATGCTCGGATGAGCTGAAGATTCTCAACCGCGATCTAAAGGTGCCAAAATTACCATTTCCTCGCATTACATACGATGATGCGATTAAGATGCTTGACGACACAGAGGTGAAGGTGCCTTGGGGTGAAGATCTTCCGACCTCAGCTGACCGAAAACTCGGTGAACTTATCGGGGGCGCCTACTTCGTGACTGATTGGCCGACCGCGATCAAGCCATTTTATATCATGCCCCGCGAGGATGAACCCAAGCTCTCCTACGCATTCGACCTCATGTACGAGGAAATCGAGCTTGCCTCGGGCGGTACGCGCATCCATCAGGAAGAATTGCTTATTAAACAGCTAAAGCAGAAGGGGTTGAAGCCGGAAAACTTTGAGTCGCATCTAAAAAACTTCAAGTACGGGGTTCTTCCCCCCCATGCCGGTTGGGGGCTGGGTTTAGATCGGCTCTTAATGGTCCTGACAGGATCAGAAAACATTAGAGAGTGTGTTTTGTTCCCAAGGGATCGTCGACGGCTTATGCCTTAGAATCTTGGCTTCGATGGTTTGGGCCCGCTTTATAAAATTACTTTCGACGACCTCTCTCTGGCTTAGGCTCTTAAGTACTCTCGACAGGGGGTGGCAGAGTCGCATGAAAGCCAGAAAGTTTGTAAACGAGCAAATGGTAGCGGAGTTTAAATTGCTTTACGAAAGTGGTGAGTCAACTTGTTCGATAGCCAAAAAATTTAGTTTCGACAACAAAACCGTTTACAGACACCTGCGCAAGCTTGGATTGAAACTACGATCTAAACGTGAAGCCATCAAACTGGGAGTGAAAAGGGGCCGCATAAAAATCCCAATCGAACCCCATCGTCTGCGGCCCATGTCCAAAAAACTCATTCCAGAAAAAGCCTATGTGCTCGGTGTTCTTGCAGGGGATGGATGGCTCAGCTATTCCCCCGCAAAGAGGAGATATCAGATAGGGCTTGAAACAATTGATGAGGAATTTGCCGATGCATTCTGGCAATGCCTTAACAAAGTTTACGGCTTAAAACCAAGCAAAAGAAAGCTTATCGAAAAACATTCGGGATGGAAAGACAAGTACTGCGTAAGACTATGTTGCAAGGCGGCGTGCGAAGATCTGCTGAGCTATGGTGTGCCATTTAAGCAGGATGGGTGGCTTGTACCGCCTGCGATAAAAAATGCTTCGCCCGCCATTCAAGCCAGTTACCTACGGGGGTTCTTCGATTCCGAAGGAAGCATGGAAACGAATGGCCGAAGAATAAGAGGTACGAGCTCGCATTTGCCTGGTTTGGAGGGTGTTTCAGCACTTTTGAGGGGCCTCAGAATTAGGTCTAGAATAATCCGTCAGTCCAAGAATAGTGCCTATGATGTTCGGATCCAAGATAGGGCGTCTGTAGAACTTTTTGCTAAACACGTGAGCTTCACGATAAACCGGAAAAAGGGAAAGCTACAACGATCACTTAACAGCTACAAATTGTGGACGACCCCTCCCAGCAACGTGCTTAAGCTGGAACCGGAAATGCGGCGTCTTAGGGATCTAGGCTTAGCCTACGAAGAGATAGCAAAGCAATTGAGTCTAAGCATGGGCACGGTCTGGAGACATTTGAACAAGAATGATACTTCAGAAGTTAAGGCTTTTATTTGTAGTAGTAATCGTAATACAACATTGTAAAACTTATTTAGAGGGAAAGTCCTAACGCCTTGATCTATGCTTAAGATCTTCGATCGATTCGCGTAATTGTGATATCTCGCGCTTTATTTCCTCGATTTCCTCCCTGCTTACGCCTGTTCTGAAAACCTCTGTCATCGATTTTCCCATCCTGCTGGTCATCCACAACATGCCAAGCCAAGCTATCACCGCTGCAAACGCCAGGCTGACGATGAGGATTACTATCCAACCGATCGTCTCCATCTAAACTAGACCTCTCAACTTCCACAGAAGCTTCGGATGGGCCTTCAGAAGTGACTTGAGCATGGCCGTCAAGCTTATATTTTCGAATTTTATCTTGCTGAGCGCATTTGCAAGCTCATCTAGATCATTATCTGACAAGCTGATGAGCACATTTTTTGCCTTGAGGTATCTTTCCAGACCCCGCCCCATCTTTTCACGCCAGCGTTTCTCATATTCATTGAGCCTTTTCTCCGATACGTTACCTTCCGCGACCGCTTTTGCCGCTACGTCCCCCGCTATATCGCCTGCCCGCATCGCCAAATCGATCCCACCGCCGGTAAGGGCATTGACCTGGCGGGCAGCGTCCCCAATTATCAAGAGGTTGTCCTTGACTGTTCTCTTGATGGGCCCACCAACGGGCACGCCTCCAGCGTTTATCTCGATTATTTTACCCTTTTGAAGGCCGGGTGTCCTCTTAACGAAATCCTGCAGATATTCAATTGCTGGGCGCTCGGCTCGGCTTCCCAGCACCCCCAAGCCAACGTTCGCTATGTCCTCGCCCTTCGGAAATATCCAAGCATAGCCTCCAGGGGCAATTTTGCTCCCAAGGTAAAATTCCATCGTGGATGAAGACTCGAAATCTATGCCCACCATCTGAAATTGTACACCAGATTCGATATCAACCAGCTTTAAAGCCGTGTTAATTCCAGCCCAGCGGGCGATGCGTGAGCCAACACCATCCGCCGCAATTACAACATCCGCGGGGACTTCTAGACTTCCCTCAATCCCGTGAGCTTTGATGCCTTTGATTTTGCCATTTTCCATCATCAATCCATCGACGACAGTTCCAACCCTGACGTCCGCCCCCTCCTTTGCTGCCAGCATCGCGAGGTGTTTATCGAAAACTTTGCGGTCGAGGATATAGCCCATCTTTCCTACTATTTTTTTCTCTGATATGCGTACAGCAATGCCTGAAGGAGATACGATTTTAACAGCATTCGTCCTTCCGGCTATCCAGCGCGGGTCAGGTTTTATCCCAAGATCTTTCAGCGGGTCCTTGGACAGCGCCTCCCCACACTGAACTGGAACGCCGAGCTCGCGACGCCTGTCCAGAAGCAGTACATTTGCGCCGGAACGAGCAGCTGCGCGTGCAGCCATCGAGCCTGCAGGCCCGGCTCCAACCACTACGATATCATATTTATCGTTCAATCTCAATCGCCTTCATAGGACAGACCCGCTCGCATAGCCCGCAGTTAGTACAGCTCTTCTCTACTCGAACTTGGGAATCCGAGACCTCAATCGCATTGACCGGGCAAACGCTCGAGCAAGCCCCGCAGCGGATGCAATTCGTCATGTTTACCTTCACTTACCCAAACTCCTTTAGCGTTCGTTGCGCCTTTGGCTGTTGAACCTCGGCTAAATCTGGTGGTAACTCGAGGTGCCCATATCGCCCTCCACCACCGGGTACCACTATCAGCCTTTGTTCTCTAAATGCCTTAACAACCACTGCCACCCGCTTACCTGCAACACTCGCCACATCTTCCACTTGTGAATCGACCAGTACGGCTATCTCATTGCCGAATCGCTCGATGAGCCTTCGCCAAACATCTTGAACTTCCGGCAAATGCGCGTCGGAATGGCCGAGTGCGAGCGCGATTACTTCGGCTAAAGGCGCTATCTTTAGGTAATCAGGTCTATGAGAAGGGTGTTTTGGCTCAGGATAATCTGCAAGCTCGTTTATGCGATCCCAAACTCCCTTTTTGATCAATCCATTACACCTGTCGCACCTCCAACTGAGCTCCTTCGCCTCCCGGAAATCGAACTGTTTGTAGCAGCTAGAGCATGCCGAGCGATGGTATTTGCCCAATTTCGGGTCAAAGCCCACGTTGAGCACCACTCGACGGCCGTTTTCATGCTTAATCGCCTTGACTATCTCCTCATATGTAGGTTCCTCGAGTGCTAATCGATTGAACTCCCGCCCGAGCTTGTCCGGCCAGGGGCTGTGGGCATCACTATTCGACAAAAATGTGACATCCTTGAGCTCCGCAATGCGATCCGCCATGAAGGTGTCAGCGCTCAAGCCAAGTTCAAGATATTTTACATCCCCCACCCGGTCACCGTAGCAGGCCCGCATGCTGTCGAACTCTTTATACATGCTCGTCCAAGGGGTGAAAGCATGACTTGGTCCTATGAGACCTCTATTACGCAGCGTGATCTCAACTAGTTCTTGTGCACCCAGCTCGACGCGTGCTCGACCATCAGCATCCATATCTACGGAGTACTTTTTAAGCTCCTCTCGAAGTCCATCCACTGAACTAAGCGAGGGCAGCAAAAGCAGGTGATGGACGCGATTTTTGTCCTCTATCTCGACTGTTAGTATGAACCTTGTGTTATACCGAGGGTGCTCGTAGGTCCCATCCGCAACCTCCACGAGTTCAGTCTTGACGCTCTCCAACCACTTCGGATGCAGGATGTCGCCAGTGCCGACTAAAAAAAGCCCCTTGAGCTTTGCCTGCTGAGCAATTGTGCTTATAACCATCCTGCTTGAGGTTGCTCCTGAGTAACGACCGTGTATGTGTAGATCTGCAGAATAAATTTGCAACTCGGGCAAGGTATCATCTACCCGATGTACCAAGCCTCTTCTTCAGCGTGCCGCTTTTCCTTTCGTTCACGATGCTCTATTTCCTTACGGACTTTATCCAGGATTCGCTCGGTTTCCTTCGCTCGTTTTTCGAGGGCAGACATGTCCACCTTAATGTCAAGAACATGAGTTAGTACCTCAAGAACAGCCTGAGCTGAGCGATTATCAACTACCATGCCATGGGTTTCGCCGAGCAGACAGATACCTCGCATTCCACGTAACTTCCCCAGACCCAAAAGTAAACCGGATGCACCGATTATCGGGCCGCCTCCCTCTTCAATAATAACGTCGTGTTCGCGATATTCATCGACCAGTTCAGGATGGCTGACAACACCTACTACCTTTGGCTTACCTCGAGCATGTCGACCAGTCGCGAACCCTCCCAACGCGAAAAGCTGTTCAACACCAAACTCCTCCGCGACATCAAGGATTTTGCCCATAACCTCATAGTGCCCCTCAGGTGAGATTGCCTGCACATCGCCCACTAAAATTATCATGTCCTTTTTGTCAAAACCTGCCGAGTAAAATTCGTTTTTAACTGGCCTTGCTATACCGCTCTCCTCGATGTATACGTGATGCGGGAAGTGTGGAGAGTATATCTCGGCAAACTTATCGGCATGAAGCTCAGCAACGAGGTGCTCAGCGGCGAGCTTGCCCACGTAGCCCATGCCTGGCAACCCCTCAATGAGAATCGGCTTCTTTAGCTTTGGTTTAGAAAGAAATTTTACAATAGACTCCTTCATACTTTCCCACCTGAACTTAACACCTGTTTCTTAAGGATGCGCCTGTATTTGCCCCAAGGATCATCAGGAGAAAATTTTGGTGGGCGCGGGGAAATTGCCTGACCGCCGCAGCTCGGGCAGATATCTTTCAGCGTGTAAGTCCCACAAACCTTACATTTCTTTATTCTCAACTACTCACCTTTTGGCACCGGCCGAAATTCTCCCTTTCCACCCGACTTCTTAACCACACCGATCGCGATTTCCGCAGCCTTCTGCATGGCGCCCTCCGCGATCTTGTACGTCGGGGCGATGACCTTTATGCGGTATCGTGGCGAACCGACGTAGTAGAACTCGGCATCGACCTCGTCTGTTTTAACCGAGTCTCGCGCGTTTATCATCGCTGATTTTACTATGTCAACGCCGTCAGGGGCGGGTGAGCTCAAATCCATATAACCCACGACTTCTACTGTCGGCGCTACCACCATCGAGGCAGCGATTTCTCCTATGACATCAATCCAGCGTTTATCAATGGATAAATCTGAAAGTATTTCCTTTCCGTTTGCAGCCACGGATTCAAACGCTGAATAAAAGTCCCCAAATTTATCCTGGAGAGCGGGCCCGACTTCTTCGTAAGCGTTGCCGAGAGTTTTCCCAATCTTACCGGCCGCTAGTTCGAGCAATTTTTCCGCCCTTTGCTCACGCTTCCACTGCTGCACCTTCCAACGGCGCTGGCCATCCTTAACTCTGCGAAGCGAAAGGTCGATGTGTCCCTTTTGTGAATTAACTGCTAGAACCTTGCATACCGACTTCTGACCCTCCCTAACGAAATCACGGATGTTTTTGACCCAACCCGAGGCTACTTCGGAGATATGAATCATTCCCTCCTTCCCCTCGTATTCATCAAGTTTAGCAAATGCACCCTGTGGAAACACCTTCGAAACAGTACAGATTACCAGCTCTTCCTCACCCGGCCATTCTGATTTGCGGAGAACCAAGCTGACACCTACCCCGTGCCAACTATCATCGTCTTTATCTCTGCTTTCCCACCGGCGGGGACCGCAAGCGTTTTGCTGCAGACCAGACATTTGACGACCGAACTCGCATGGCTAAAAATCATCTGCTCGTTACCACAGTCGTTACACCTCACCCTCAAAAAACGAGCGGCTCGGGGTCTGGTAGCTTGCATTTTCCCACTTATTCCACAATTTCTATGGTCTTTGCCCTGAAGCCTCGGTGGGGGTGTGATTTCCCGCACACGCTGCATTTCAACATTAGTGTTATCTTCTTGGCTGTCTTGGCAAACTTCTTCTGCTCCGACCTCGGCTGGCTACCGTAGCCTGCCATGACGCGTCTGAATTGGCGCTGGCCCCAGCTTAGCGGGCGCGGCGATCTCTTTTTCAGTTGGTGTACGTTTTGTTTTGTGTGCTTGTTGCATGTGGGACAATACGTGCGGATCTGCTTTGGCACTTTCATATAGATCTCCCTTCAGAGCAGTCGAGCGATTCCAACCTATTGATTTGCATAATTCTCCCATTCCAATTTGATACGTTCCCCAAAAAGGTATCGCTATACCGCCTTGACTTCGAATTTTTGAGCTGTACCCTTTTTTATCAACAACTCAGCGCTTCGTTTGGGTAAAAATGCCACTTCACCCCTCTTAAAGGGGCCATACTGCTTGATGTCATCGCCAATGATCTGTGGTATGTCGGTCAAAAAGATTAGTGCCTCATTTGTTTTTTCCCGAGGTGCCACGATTGCTGCCTGACCACTGATGGCGGGCCTTATCTGCTCTGTATATAGTCTATCCAAAATTTGTCTGACCCCGTCGAATGCGCGACGCTCGCCATCCAGGGATGAACCAGGCAAATGCCCTCTTCCTATTTGATTCATTGCCTTAAGCACGCGCAAGAGATGAATTTCTTGGACCATCTGCAGAACGTTGCTAAGTTCCTCTCTGAGGAGTTCCTGGCGCAGTTGTTCGCCGCGTTTAAACTCTATGTTCAGCTCCGCCACATGCCTCGCGACGTTTTGGTAAAAATCGACGGGCAAATCCGTAAGATCCCGTGAAGTTTTCTCCGCAATCCAAACGTGTTTTATATCCTCGAATGAAAAGCCGACCATCAATGCACCTGTTCGCGCATGAACTTTGGAACCGCCTGCTCAGGTGAGAAGTGCTCCATATCTCGCACGACCATGCACCTCATGCTAACGCCTGAATGCAGGCTTGACGGGAGCCGGAGGATGCGCTTCGTGTCGATGGTGACCTTGCCATCTGTGAACTCCAAATTCAAACGTGTCAAAAACTCGAGCAACTGCCTGAATGTCTTGGGACCCAATCCTTCGAAACCCTCAAGATCTTTGAGCCGCCCATTACGTATCGACGCGAGCACCTTTTCCTTTTCCTCGACCAGCTTCTTCGCCAATGCTTTTCGCATGCCTTGAACTTGCAATAACCGTTGTTCGTCCAAACGTTCAAAGGTTCGCGCAATACGGTCCCTAAAGATGCGAGAATATCCTAGTACCATCGTGACATCGGTTGGAATAACGCTGCCAGTGATGTACTCCACTAGTTGAGCACGTTCGGTCTGTTCCAAGGTCATTACTGCTTCATCCGTCACCCTTACGTGAAAACCGCGACCTGAGTACACGAAGTAAATATTGCGCATATCCAGATCTGTACGCATCGTCTCCGCGAGCTGAATCGCGACCATTCTGGCCTGGTCCAAACAATGCTCGCATATGTTCTGGCCTGAACAATCGCAGGTCCTAAGCGGTAAATCCTTCGCATCGACATCAAAAACCAACTCAGACTTTAGCCATCCCTTTCGCATGGAGGGTTGCTCATAGAGCGCCACGCTCGCGTATGCCGCGTATGGCGCCCTGTTGCGAAGGAAATCAGCCAACTGCTCAACTGTGATGAATTGGTTGTATCTATTGCTTGGGCCGCTACCATCCAGATCGAATCCAAATTCACGCAGCGAAAGAGTATGAAGGATGGAATCGGGTAAATCGTGTTTGTTCCACTCCTCAGCGTAAAACTCATGTCGCTCCTCGGGAGTCGACTCTCTTACCTGCACCTAATCACCAGCGGAAAGTTTAGACTGCTCAAACAGACGTCGATAGTAGTAGGTGAGCGGATTCTTTAACGTTCTGCACAATTCATCCGGATCGCAGAGTGGAGGCGTTGACATCTGCACCTTCCTGCAATTCGGTGTGCGATACCATTTTGACTTGCCGCTGTCCTCAAGGCGCGGTTCAGTAGTCATTCCGAAGCCTAGGTGGTAGTAAACATTCGCCTTTTCCTGAGGCTGGTCCTTGAAAAGCGGCGGGTTGCATCGATCCGCCGCCTCAAAAATCGGGGATGCAATATCATCTCGAACGATTGATATATCACTGATGAAATCCGCCATCCTTGAAGCCATCTTGCCTGAGGGTGACACGCGGGCATACGACAGAAATGAAGTGAGCAAAACTGTAATCGCGTAGTTTCTTAAACCGGCCCCAACGCCCACCATAGATTTCCTTATGCAGGGTGGGAACAATTCTGGCTTAAGCTTACCCCCTGACACCCTGGCGAACCTCCCGAGCAACTCGACTTCAGGAGGCAGAAGTGATGCAATCCGTTCGCCAACCTCAACGAGCAGTTTGGACGGTGGCCCCCCATCAGAAAACCGTTCGTACACTGAGGACACATATTCTTCGGTCTTAGCGCTCACAAAACTAGCGAAAAGATCCCAAAGCTCGCGTGGGCTGATGACCGCCCAGCCGTTTAATAAATACAATTTTGTTAATTCCACTCTACGATGTTTAAGCAGCAGAGCAAGGTCGGTCCAGCGCACAGCATACTTCGGGATGTACTGGGTTAGCAAGCGGTCGTCAACAATATCAACTCCATCTTCGGCAAGTCGCTTGTCTCTCAGCTTGAAGTAATCTTCACGGGGAATTTCGATCTTACCCAGTTTTATCCCATTTTCGCGCCCAAGCTGGAGAAAATTAAAAGAGCGCTGAACGGTCTCCAAGCAAAAATTTTCGTGTCCATGCCTGAAAAGGTCGTACATGCGATATTTGATCGTCCTATTCGTGGCCTCGCTCAGCAAGCGAGTCTCCCTTGAATACGGGTATGAAACGGCGGCAATGCCCTGGCATGCCAGATAGAATGATAAGACATCAGCGCGGATGGCTTCGGAATTAAAGTCAACTGCCATCTCTCGGTCAGACTTTCCTATGCGTTCGACTGCTAGATTTGCTATTTCCGGGGGCATCTGATCGAGTGGGGGTGATGCCTTAACGATTTCCTTTCCCTCTTTAGAGAACGGATCTAGGACCGCAACATACTCTGGACCGATCAACGCCACCTACTCCGCCTCGATCCTTGGCGCCAGCAGAAACCTCAACCTACCCTTGCCCTCCGCGACCGAGAAGTCGAGCTGAATTGGGAGGTTTGAACCGATATTGACAACAATACTGTCCGTCGAACTCGCCGCCTTTGTCATATCAACGAGGTACTTTATGTTGAACATCGCCTTTGCAGCCTGCTTTACGTTGAGTTTCAGTAGACCAGGGTCCCCCTTGTGAAGCTTCAATTCCGTGGTCCCGGTGTCGCTTTCCGTGTACATGAAGAATCCATCCTCGGTCAACTCGAACCTCACATTGTCCCCAACTATCTCTGCGTCACGGAGCCCGTCCTGTATTACTCCCGCGCTCACTTCTGCCGTTGCGGTGAACTGAAGCTTTGGCTCAGGCAGCTCAGTCTCGCTGATATCTATCAGGGGCAGGCTGAACCGCCTTGTTGATGCACTCTTGAAGGTCAAACCCAAGCGATTTTTATCCTCTTCCAACTCCATCGTGAACTCGTCCTCGGCCTTTGCGCGTGTCATAATCTTGGTCATTTCCGTCATATCTATCCCGAGGACAGTGGCCTGCTTGACGTTGTACTCATGAAATGCTGAAGAAGGTAGCTCGAAGTCGACGAGGGCAACGTGTGATGGGTCCATTGCCTTCATCCTTATGCCCTCTGGCGTGAGCTTGAAAGCCGCCTCATCGATTAGACTCGCTATCGCGTTGACACACGTCTTCCAGAGCTTCGAATCTGCCATCTTAACGCCTATCATGACATCACCTCATCATTGCTCGAGTTCCTTTTCGAATTTTTTGACCTCTCGCCTGACCTCCTCATATAATTCTAGGTCGAGCCTATCAACTTTTTGCACTATTTCAGCTCGTAACTCTTTCACGTCGCCTGCGGTGAGGGGCATGCCGAAGACCCTGACTTTGGAGCCTGTAGAAATGCCTTCTATCAGCGTCGGATCGTCGAACAGCACAGTTATCTGGCCTGAACCATCATCGAGCACAAATTCAACATCCTTTTTGTCTATGACCAACCCAACAATCCTGACGCGCTCATCTCCGATTTTTATTTCGGAGATTTTTCTGTCTCTAGCAGGCTTTGGACGCGGCCTTACAAACTCCTCCATGCAACCTCCTCGCTAACCTCCTTGTGTAACTTCCTTATGTATATTCCCTCCAAGTGTGACTGCATTTTGTACAACGGAAAAATCGCGTGGTCGGCTCGTCCGCTCCTCGAGTCTGCCTTAGCCACCAATAGGCTTTACTGTTCCCGCAGCTTGCGCAGCGGACGTTGGCAGTTGGCAGAGTTGAAGGTTCCTCCTCAACGACTTTTACCTTTTCATCCTTTTGTTCAAACTTTTTGACGAGCCTGTATTCTCCGGATTCGACATCTTTTATGATGTGACCGCATCCGGAGCATGTTAAAATTATTCCATCTCCAACCTTTTTTGGCAACATTATGCTATCGCACTTAGGACAGAACTTCATGTCTATCAACCAAACCCGGCATCTCTCAATATCCTCGAGTGGTCAAATGCGAGTTCGCTCCAAGGAATGTATTTAAATACGCGCGCCTCTGCCGCGTCACTATTTGCCACCAGCTTTCCGTTTGCCCGCTCAGCTAAAAAACATATAGACACGACATGCCCACGCGGGTCACGATTTGGATCAGAGTACACGCCAACGAGCTTCCTCAACTTGACTTTCAAGCTAGTCTCCTCCTCGGCCTCTCTTACCGCAGCATCTTCCACCTTTTCCCCATAATTTACAAACCCACCTGGCAGGGCCCATCTATTTTTGTAAGGTTCATGAGCCCGCTTGACCAGAACTACGCCGTCCGAGGCTGGGATGATAATGTCCACCGTGAGCGATGGGACACGCTTTTGCGCCATCTTCATTCCCTTCGAATCCAGAGCGAGATATACCCAATTCTCGGAATCCAAAATAGCACTTTACCTCTAACTCGGTCGAACGAAAACGGCGGATCTTCGTTTGGGTTGGCGTCTCCCTTGGTCGTAATTATGTTATCCTGAGCATTTATGCCGACGATGCGGTGGACAATCTCTCTGCCGGTGGAATCTTGATACACGATGATATCATGGATTTTTATATCGCTGATTGAATCTACGCCTTTAACGAAAATCAGATCACCACGCTCAAACGTGGGCGTCATGCTGTTCGAAACTACCGCCAGCATGGGGGAATCCGTGTGAAAGATGATAAACATGCTGCCCTGGATGCCGAAATACAGGATGCCGATGATCAAAATCGCCGATGCAACTTCCCGCACCTCATCATGCCTGGGCGCTTCCACGGGCTTGCGTCTGATCGGTGGCTTACGCTTGACAACCCTGCGTCTGACCGACGTGCGTTTTGTTAACACGCGTTTCTTCGTCCTTCGTTTGGCCAATTAAACCCTCCCAACGCTTTCGCCCCGAACTATCCCTGCAGCAATTATGTGTGCAACACGTAATGGTTCAGGTACAAGGCTGCGCGTGGATGTCAGCTTGACTATCTGCTCGGCATCGGCTAGATTTATACCCGCCACCTGCACGCACACCGGGGCCGCCCTTGGTCTCGACCTAACTCGATGTATCTTGCTAGCCGCCCTAAGCATCCGCCAGCGCTCTCGCCAATCCGGTAGATTTTTTAACGCTTTTTTAACCTTTGAAAAATCGGGCATCTTACGCGATACCACTATAACTGGTATGCCGGTCTGCCTGAATATCTCCTGAATATCGATGACGTTGAAGCCCCCAAAGGTTACCCCATCGGTCATTATCACCCTGAGCTGACCCTTGTGCCTGCTTTTGTTTACCATGTCGATTATCCGCTGCGTTGCATCTGTGCCGTCTATATCTACATAAGTTCTCACAATACCGTCCAACCATTGCCCACCCCTAAAAACCGTGCCCACTAGCAGGGCCTTACCATGAGTGTGAGGTTCAAACGGTCCATCGTCTATTCCCATCACTCGAATTTCTGATTTTATATCCCAAAATTTCCTCGTGGTTAAGCCTTCCATGGGTATCCCTGAAAGTTTTACTCAATCATAATTCTACTATTTGTAAATGTAAATAAGCTGACGAATTTGTATGTATTTAGCTCGCGTGCTGGCCATGTCACAGGTGTGACATATCTTGGGTTGATGTGAGAATTCCAGTTTTCGGGTTTTGTGTTGTCACAGGTGTGATGTGTGCCTGGATCGCGGGGGCACAAGTTCCAATTTTGCTTCCTCTGTCACAGCTGTGACAAGTGGACGACGCGTTTCTTCAGCACCAACGCCTTCCCGCCGGTCATGCCGATTGAATCCGCTAGGCTCTTCAGCTCAGCCAGCTTGCCGGATTCCCAGACTGATTGTTGAAGTTTCACCGCTCGCAGCTTTCGGAGGTGTCGGCTCACCCCTTTGTCTCGTTCCACAATCGAGTTCCTTGATATCGTACACGATCAAATACTGGGGCATGTCCCGCCGAGGCTTTGAGCGGAGGCGGTTTATAAGCGGATGAATTATGGCATGCGATGTCACAGGTGTGACATTCGCGGTGCCAATCCTAACATCACAGCTGTGACGCTGAACGGTGTTTCCCAGCAGGAAAGCCGCGCGCACACCCAGACAACTTTCACGCTTTAAGACAGCTAAATACGTACGAAAAATTTACCCCTTATCTAAACAACGTTCACTAAATATTTTTTGATGAATTTTAAACTTTAAAAATTGTTTATTTTTCCTTTAACGCCTTCAGCAATTCACTGCGAAGCTCGTCGCAGTTTTCAATTATTCGCCCAGCTGCGTCCGTAAAAGCGCGGCGCGGCGACCTTCCCTTTTTCACCTTTACATAAAACTTCGGGTGCTCGAGTAGGGGGTGTTCGATCGCATAAGAAGCTGAGGTAACGTACTTGTCTTCATGCAAGGCCTTACGTAGGACGTTGCAAAGCGTGTGATCCTCTCCCACAAGCTTTATCGTCATGCTGTCTTCGTCTTTGCCTAATAGTTCGAGTTCCATGTGCTCTTTCTCCTCCATTAGTTTTGAGCAGCGCTATTTATAAGAATGTGCTATTTAAAGGAATGAATTTGGAATTTATGTTACCTTTAACTCAACTTTAAATTTTCTTATGACTTTTTTGTTGAGCATCGGCGACCGCCAAAATCTTGCGCGCGAGGTCGCGTATCTCATCCTTTGAGCCGTAAATTCTGATCTTGACGACACCGAGGCGCGATTCCGCGATTATGTCCGCATCGAGCTCGCCGAGCATCCGCATTAGCTCGACCGCTTGCCCGGTATTGGCAACCTTGACGCTGAGCGTGCGCTTGAGTCTGGACGTCACAGGGTTCCCTGACGATAATCGCTTGCGAGCTTCCTGAGCTCGATGTTGCCGCAACTGGGACACTTCAACTTATCGTCCACATTATCGAGCGGAGTACGACATCTCGAACAAGCTGCCATGATGACGCCCAAGTTTTCACCCGCGGTAGTGAGCTGGAGTGTACCCCTGTGCACGTTTGTCACGCGGGCTCGCACGATATCGCCGGCCCTGAACTCGTGGCTTAGATCTTTGAGGTAGCTCCCCCGCACCTGTGAAATGTGGATGCTACCAAAATCCGGAAGGGGCAGCTGACGGTCCTCTCGCCCTCGTAGGACGCCTATATGCACGGTAGCCGTCTGATCCCTGACCTCCTCGATCTTACCAATAACGATGTCGCCTCGCTTCAACTCTGGCGGCACCGTCGTTCGAGGAAATACTGAAATATGTTTGGTCCTGACATCGACGAGCAAGACGCCCGTACAAGATGAATAGACCCTGCCATCCTCTTCGTACGCTCCCTCGCCGGGCATGAACTCCTCGGCCGTTGCGAGAAAGTCACCCGGCACCACGAAATCACCCGTTTTCACTTCAACCATATTTTACCCCCTCACGATTCTGTACAGGTCTACTTTAAACCTATATGCATCGCGGGTATGGAACTCAAATTGCCTCGGAATATGAAACTCAAGCTCGATCCTGTCCGTTACCCTTCCTCCCATCTCCTCTGCACGAGCCGCTATAAACTCGCGGTTCTCTGGGGTCACCTTGTGGATCGAATAAACACTTTTTGCGAGTTCGAGTGCTTTTCTAAGAAATTTCATGTCGGCGCCCCTGCGCTGCACCCCGAATGGAGGATTTTGGATGACTGTATCGATGTTTTTTGCATCGAATTCATCGACTTCATCCTTCACCCACTTCACAATCACACCCGCTTTGCTGGCGTTCTGCTTTGCGACTTCGAGCGCCACCTCATCCAAGTCAACCCCGATCACTTCCCTTGCTCCCAACAATGCCGCGCCGATCGCCAAGCGCCCCGTGCCACAGCCCAGATCGCACACAACTTTGTCTACGATGTCACCTCTAGCATAGGCTAGGTGCAGTAGCGTTGATGCAACATCTCCGGGGGTCATGTACTGTTCGAGCTTCGCGCTGGGCTTTGGGTGGGTGGAGAGCTTTTGGAGAGCTATCTCGAGCTGCTTCTTACGCATGGTATCAACTCAAAAATCGCTCGACTTTACCTCGTCCAATTTGTAAGGCTCAAATTTCTCCTTGCCTATCATCACCCTCGCTTCGAACGGAGTTAAAATCGGCTTGCTGAAACGTCCCGCATCGTCTATTGGAATCCGAGGGCAGGCAGCGCACACAAATCCATCAAGTTTGAAATCGTCAAGTTTTTCTTGTGAAATTTCGTCGAGGACTAGGATGTGAGCGGTTAGGCCAGCACGCCTGAGGGCACCTGCTAAACGAGCGGCAAGTTTTAATCGAGCTTGACCAGGTTTGCTGCTGACCAAAATGCCGAACTTTTCGGAGGCCGCGGCCCTTGATATCATGGCCCTCCTCTGCCTTAGAAAATCCCCGAGATTAAAAGTCAGATTTTCACAGTTCCCAGCAATGGGATTTACCGTCATGACTTCCTTGCCGGTTGCCAAGCTGATTCCCAATGGATGGAACTTGCCGGTGCCGATGTAGAGGAAGCCGTCGACCCTGTCAGAAATGGATTTTACAGAACCCCAATCACAGCCCAAGATTTGCCCCGGATATCTGGCTCTTGACCCGGGTTTGCCAACGAGGAACTTAATCCCACTGGAACGCAAAATCTTCGCTATTTTTGGAAGAAATTCTATGTGCTGAACAGTCGTCGCCAAGCCCAATCGCTTGAAATTCAGTTTGGGCAGCGCCTTTTCAACTGCCCCGAGAGGGTCTGCAGTCATACGTGCCTCAACATAAAGCGTTGGCAGAACGGTTCGTAATCCCATGTCTGAATGTCCATATTGCACCAGCGCATCGCATCCTAGCTGCTTTGCCTTAACATCGGCTAAATCGCATGCTCCGTAGCAGCTATCCCCCAAAATTATCGTTTTAGCTCCGCTACCTTCAAAAGTGGCCTTGATCTCCGATAGATGTGGCCTCAACCCAGCAGGCAATTGGATCGCGGCTCGCCTTATCTTATGCTGCTTGAGAAACCGCGTTACTTCTCTGTGCTCAAAATCATACATTCTTGCACCAAGAAATAGCCAACATTCTTAGTAAAAAACTATTTACTAACCTTTATATCCAACCACTATTTAATCTCGTGGGGTATTTCGATGAAAGGAAAGGAAGCATACACAATATGGTTCGAGGATCTCAGGAAGGAAGATGTCCCAATCGCGGGAGGTAAGAACGCAAACCTTGGTGAGATGATCTCTTCGGGCATACCAGTGCCACCGGGGTTCGCGATCACAGCTCAAGCTTATAAAAAATTCGTTGAGGCAACTGGAACTGCAAATAAAATGTACGATATTCTGGCGGGTATAGACCCCAAGGACCCGAAACAAGGTCAAGATGCCTCTGATAAAATCAGGGAGTTAATTGAGTCAACGCCTGTACCTGATGACTTGAAAAACGAGATATTTCAATCGTACAGGGAACTCTCAAAAAGGGTAGGAGCTGCCGAGGTATCCGTAGCCGTAAGGTCTTCCGCGACTGCAGAGGACCTGCCCGATGCAAGTTTTGCTGGCCAGCAGGAGACCTACCTTAATGTCAAAGGCACCGAGGATCTCTTCGACAAGGTCCGAAAATGTTGGAGCAGCCTTTTCACCCCCCGAGCGATATTCTACCGCGTCGAGAAGGGATTTAAGCACGAGTCAGTGCTGATAAGCGTCGCAGTTCAGAAGATGGTGAACGCCAAGGCCGCCGGTGTGCTCTTTACACTTCATCCTGCAACTGGCGATACCACTAAGATCGTGATAGAGGCAAATTGGGGGCTCGGAGAGAGCGTCGTGAGCGGAACGGTAACGCCGGACCGATATGTTATCGACAAGACCACATCAAAAATAATCGAACGGCAGATCGCGACTAAGGATGTTGAATTCGTAAGGGATCCTAAAACAGGACAAACAGTCCATTCCAAGGTCCCGCAAGACCGCAAGGACTTGCCATGTCTTTCGGACAAGGAAGTTGAGAAGCTCGCTGAGCTCGGAAAACTCATCGAAAAGCACTACGGAAGGGCTCAGGACATTGAATTTTCTATAGATCGCGATCAACCTTTTCCTCAGAATATTTACATCGTTCAATCCCGTGCTGAAACTGTTTGGGGAACTAGGTCGCGGGAAAAGGTTGGACTGAAGTATGCAATGGAATATCGCGTCGTGACAAAGGGATTGCCGGCTAGCCCCGGGATTGGCGCAGGAGTTGCCAGAATAGCAATGTCGACAACTGAAGCTGCCAAGGTAATGAAGAAAGGAGACGTCCTCGTCACCGAGCTCACCAATCCTGATTGGGTGCCTTACATGAAAATCGCATCCTCGATAGTCACGGATAGCGGAGGACTAACCTGCCATGCAGCGATAGTATCAAGGGAGATGGGCATTCCATGCATCGTTGGCACTCGAAACGCGACTAGTGTCATGAAGACGGGAAATGAATACACCATCGACGCCCAAGTCGGAAATGTGTACGAGGGGATAGTCGAGGAAGTGCTCGCTAAAAGAAAGGAAGTTGGCATCCCCAAGCCGGAGGATATTCCGAAGACTAAAACTAGGGTCTACGTAAACCTCTCCATACCTGAGCTGGCTGATAAGGTCCATGCTGAGACGTTGGCCGATGGCGTTGGGCTGCTTCGGGCCGAGCACATGATGCTTGGAATAGGCAAACACCCGAGGCTGATGATAGAGGAGGGTGGAGAGCAGCTCATGGTGGATAAATTCGCAGAGGGGATAGCGCAGGTCGCAAAGGCATTTAGCCCAGGTCCTGTTGTATACAGATTTCTTGATTTCAAACCTGATGAATTCCTGACAATACCGGGAGGAGAGAAGTACGAAAAGGAGGCGGGTCACGTTGGGCCCAACCCGCTGATAGGCTATCGCGGAGCATTCAGATATATCAAGGAGCCGGACGTGTTCAGGCTCGAGTGCAGGGCAATCAAGAAAGTGCGGGAGGAAATGGGGCTCAAAAACGTGTGGGTGATGGTGCCTTTTGTCCGAACGATCGCTGAATTCAAAGAGGTCAAGCAATTAATTGACGAGGAAGGGCTAAAGCGGGGACCTGACTTCAAACATTGGATAATGTGTGAGGTACCATCGACGGTGCTACTGATCGACAAGTACATCGACGAGGGAATTGATGGCATCTCCTTCGGTACGAACGACCTCACCATGCTGATCTTGGGAATCGACCGAGACGATGCCGCGATCCAAGAGATATACGATGAACGAAACCTTGCCGTGCTTCGGGCCATGAGCCACGTCATCAGAATCTGCCGAGCGCGGGGAGTCACGACGAGCATCTGCGGGCAGGCGCCTAGCAACTATCCTGAAATTGTGGAGTTCCTGCTCGGCGAGGGGGCGACGAGCCTTTCCGTGAATCCTGACAAGGTCATCGAAACTAGACTTCTAGTCGCCAAAATCGAGAAGAAGCTTGAAGGCCAGAAAAGCGAGGCAAAGCCGATATTCAACCCCGAGTGGTCCAAGAAAATCTAAGACAGTAGAAATAGATACTTTTTACATTCCTAATTTCGTACGTATTTAGCTCACCATTTCTATAGCTGATCGAAGGGCGTCATGAGGTTGTCAACACCCCTGTTTACTCCTGAAAACGATCCCAATCCTTCTTAACTCCGAGAGATATCGCTTAGCTTCCGCTCGAAGTATTTCCCTCACCCGCTTTTTGTCGACTTGCCACGCCAATCTGAGCAACGTGCTGGCGTTCTCATCATTCGGGTGGTACGCATCTTTGGTGAGCCAATTGAAGACGGCTTGACGGGTCACGCCGCACGATTTTGCAATATCTATTTGGGTATGATTTTTGAGAACCACTTTGAGCAGGCGAATTCTGCTCCACCGACTGAGACGTTCCGCCAATGGATACCATTTTCCAACCTTCGTCAAATTCCCGCCAGGCTTTTGGGCGAAGATGGTTATAAAAGGGAAAAGTTGATGTCAACACCCCTGTTGCGCCCTAAAACTCATTCACGGCAACGATGACGCCAGCGACCCGAGCTTAAGCCTTACGGACCAAACAGCTAAATATGTACCTAATTTCCCAGCTTATGATTAAATCTCCTGTGAACTACTGCCGGTCAGAGACCGGCGGCTTCCTGCTTCAATGACGGAACTTGCCCAACGATCACAGCCGAAGCTGGAACGCTGAGTAGAGGCTCCATCTCCACAGGCGTTGGTTCGGGCCGTCCCAGCCCTACCAGCCCCCTCTCCAACACGTTGAGGGCCGCGTTGTAGTCACGGTCCATTTCACCGTGCCCGTATTCCCGTGAAGTTCCTCTCGGGTTCACCTCAACTACTGCCCTACCAGCTCTCTCGGCCTTGTAGGACAGAAAATGGAGGAATTTCCCCCAAGAGGCGTCGAGGATGTGCTGGGCGAGATTATGGTTCCTCACCATCCCCGCGATGTTCAGGTCCTCGACGGCTATCGTGCCGTAGTTGTCCACGTAGAAGCGGGAGAGCTTGTGCAGGAAGTCATCGCGCTGGTTCACGAGTTGTTCGTGTAGTCGTGCGAGTTTGGTCCTCCACTTCTCGCGGTTTCTTGACCCCCTCCCTTTCCTCGAGAGGTTTCGTTGCGCGGACTTTATCCTTTCAAGCGTTCCTTGTAGTACCTTGGATTTTCGACGCACCTCCCACTCGTGTCCGTGAGAAAGCGTTTTACCCCGACATCGATGCCGACCGCCCTATTCGTCCTCGGTAACGCTTCGGGTTCGTCCTCGACTTGGAATATGGCATACCACTTCCCAGACCTTTCCTTCTTCATGACAACACTCTTGACCTCGCCCTTTATTTTCCGATGAAGCTTGATAGGGATTCCCCCCACCTTCGAGAGCATGAGTTTGCCCTCTTCCAGCTTGAAGCCCGACTGGTTAAAGTTGAGGGTCTTGAACCAGCCCTTGCCCTTGAACCTCAGCCTGCCGACTTTCCTTCCATTTCTTTTCAGCACCGCCAGCGCAGCGATGTTCGACCAGAGCTGCCAGTTCACCATTTGCAGGACTTTCGAATACACTTCGTTGAGTTCCGGTTTCTCGTGCCGCTTCAGATCGACTATGAGTGATTGGGTGTCGCCGCGTGCAAGTTTTACCCCCTTCTCCCCGGCAATTTCCAGCTCCCCAAGCAACCTGTTGTAGAGCCACCTGCAAAGCGCCACCTGTCGGTTCAGCTTTTTCTCGCAGGTTTTCGATGGATAAAGCCTGAACCTATAACTCAACATGATTGATCAGCTCCCCTATCGCTCATCCTCAATCGAGAAGTTGTGAGAAGCCGCTAAGTGATTTTCTGGGAGAGGTCATCGAAAGTAATCCCCTCGTCCCGAAACCACCAGTTCAAAACTAGTGGAATTCTTTATTTAAACGAAAGAATACCATGGAGAGCAAATTGTCAAGTCGCATAAACTGGCTTAGAGATGTCATACCACCAGAGCGCGTCAACGAGCTTGAAACATTTCAGGACATCAAGGTTGTGAGGACTCCTTCCAGCTCGCTCTGCCTTTTGTGCAAGGGCGGGCGCATGCTCTGCGGCAAGTTAAGGTGCCCGATAATAGCAAAGGCCCAATCCATAGCAAAATGCAGTAGGTTCATAACTTCAGAAAATATCCAAGGCTCAACTCCCCCGGGCGTGTTCGTTGGTCGAATAGGGTACCCGAAGATTTACATTGGGCCGATGTTGCCCCCCTACTTCGGAAACACGGAAATACTCGACACCCCCGAGCAGTGGATCGGAAAAACTGTGGAGGAAATCATCGATTACCGTTTTTCACTGATAAGGGGTAAGGTCCGGGCAAGCGTTTTCGAAGCTCAATCAGGCGGAAGGTTCCTAAACACTCTGCAGGAACTTGCGATGAGCGTCAAGCCAGCGGACTCCGAGGCGAGGCTCACCAGGATTCCCAACAGGGTGATCACTCTCAGCGAGGATTCCCAGCCTTTTGGGCCATCTGCGCCTCTGAGGTCGTTCAAGGTCTCTGATGTCAAGGTGGACCAAAGGATCGAGCGGGCCTTCTACGACCGCGATCTGAAGGCGTCCGAAGCCCTCGTCGACCTCTATGATGATGGAGTTTTGGTCACCAGGCTTCAGCGGGCATTCAGCCTCGGCATGTTCGGTGTTAAGAAGAGGAGAAAACTGGTGCCGACACGCTGGAGCATAACCGCGGTTGACAGCAACCTATCGCTAGAGCTCATAGATAGGGTCAAGCAGCACGATACCATCGACGAGTACCGCGTCTACTCGTTCAAATATCTGGACAACTATTACGTGGCGATACTGATGCCGGAGAACTGGAGCTTCGAATGGATAGAAGGCTGGTTCCCCGGCACGGCCTGGAACCCGGACGAGCGAGCAAGCGCCCCAGCGATGATGGGTGATTTTGAATCCTACTGGGGGAGGAAAACATACGCGAGCGTCGGGGGTTGCTATTACTCGTGCAGGCTCGCCGTTGCCGAGAAGCTCGCCCAGGAGGGGAGGCAGGCCTCGGCTCTCGTGCTGAGGGAAATCCATCCGGGTTACATTTTGCCTGTGGGGGTCTGGAATGTCAGGGAGAGCATCAGGGCAACCCTAAAGACCGAGCCTGCAAAATTCGACAACTTCAAAGCAGCCCTAGACCATGCGTGCACGAAGCTCACGATACCCCTCCGAAGCTGGATCGAACACAGCTCGATGTTGAGACGGGCGATATTCCAGAGGAAGATCACGGATTTCATGGGAGGAGTTTGACGTGGTGGAATACTCCCAAATAATCTGCCGAACTGCACTCTCGCCTAGCAGGCTGCCGGGGCTTCAATACTCGCTGAACCCATACACGGGCTGCGAGCACGGGTGCCTCTATTGTTACTCGAGGTCTGTCTTCAGGGATAGGCAGTTGGCCCTGAATTGGGGAAAATTCGTGAGGACAAAAAACAACGTTTCGGAAGTCCTGGCGCGGGAGCTTAAACACAAGCCCAAGGGAACCATCGGGCTGAGCACGGTGACCGACCCCTACCAGCCCCTAGAATCAAAACTCAAGCTGACGAGGAAGTGCCTTGAAATCCTATCAGCCCATGATTTTCCGGTATCAATTCAGACAAAATCAGATCTGGTCCTCCGAGACGTGGATTTGATCAGGCCGGGTAAGTGTGATGTCGGGGTGACGATAACCACGATGGACAGAGAGTTGGCGAGCAAAATCGAACCGAGAGCGGCAAGTCCGGACGCGCGGGCTAGGGTCCTCAAAGAGTTCGTATCGAGAGGCGTCCAGACGTGGATCTTTATGGGACCGATAATACCCGAGGTAAATGATAGCAAACAAAACCTGGAAGAGATCATCGAGGTTGCCGAGAGAACCAAGAGCAAGATCTTGTACGATAAATTGAACCTGAGACCTTGGGTCCTGGAATCCGTCAAGCCTTTCATCGAGAGCGAAAGACCCGGGCTTATCGAACGGCTGCCAACGCTCCTCAACTCAAAATCGGATTGGTGGCGCGAAACCTCCTCGATGGTGAAAACTCTGTGCGACAAGCATTCGGTTCGATGCGAGTCTGCCTTTCCAGCTTAACTTTGAAGGGGCCGCCTGTGCAGGTTTTACGCGGAGTAGTGAAGCCAATTTTTGCGTTAATCATATCAGTATAACAAAACATTCTTTTCTGGCTCTTTTGTATTCCAATATACAAGGCGCCTGTTTTGTATATAGATATAACAATAAGGTTAAATAATGCCCTTTAGTATATTGATATGATTTCATGAAAAACGAGGACCACTTGCAAAAGCTGAAGGCCATGGAGAAGACGCTCAACAAACTAGATGAGAAAACCGACTACGAAACTATAGTTGAACTATGCATGCTGATTTCTGCTCACTACGTAAACGCCGCGTTGCATAAGCTCCGAATAACCCCTATCGATAGAGACATCAAGCACAACAGGTTAGCTGGCGAAATTGAGCGACGACGCGTTGCGGAACTTCTGGAAGTTCGAGAGGCTATCGATACGCTGGAGCAACTTAGACCGAGGCACGTTTACGGTAAAGGTAGCAATGGAGAAGTTGCCAAGCGAGCTTTAGAGATGATTGGGAGGGTGCGGAAAGCATGTACGCGAGTGCTCGGCTGAAGGAGCTATTCGACTTCGGCGAGAAAGTCGGAAAACTTCCTAGTGTGCTTGTGGTAACATTATTCGGAAGCGTTGCCAGGGGTGAGGCGATTATTGGGAGCGATATCGATATCGCTGTGATCTATGCGAAGAAAGATGAAAAGACAATGAGACTTGTAGAAAAACTTGCTCCGGCGCGTACCCATATCGTGCATGCCACTTCTAAGGAGCTTGAGAAAAATGTGTCACTGGCTGGTGCGCTGAGCGGGGAGGGGCTCCTGCTGTTTGGCAAGCCTGTGATACTACAAGAAAAAAAACTGAAACTAAGACCGATGATCATAATCGCCTACAATACCGAGGAGCTTGATGTGAATACTCGAAACAAATTGAGCCACGCGCTGTACGGCAGGATCTCGACGGTAATCAAGTCCGAAAAAAAGCGCTACGTTCGTAAGTACGAGGGACTCGCGGCGAGGCCCGGCATTTCGAAGATCGGGAAAGCCGTGCTGCTAGTTTCGCGTGAAAAAGCGTCGACGATCACAAAAACCTTGGAAGCCCACGGAGCAAAATGGAAGGAGATTCCTGTTTGGACATATTGATGTCTTCTCAAAATATCACTGCCAAAAGTGGAGCCGCTGGCGTGGGGGCAGGCCTTTGCCGGGGATTTGGATGTCGCGCAAAAAAGGTGGAAAGAGCGTGAAGCTGCGGGAGAGGGCGGCGGTTGCGGCATACGGGGTGGTCGCAATGTATTTTTTCTTCATGCTTTTGGATCGCCTGCTCTCCCTAGTGTTCGGCGCCAACTTCCAGCCTTACGGCCCGGGCCTCCCGCCTGGATTCACCGTGTGGGGGCACATGTTCAACGGGGCCATGGCGTTGTTCGGCGTGTGGGCCTGGCTGAAGCTTTGGGACTTCGCAGGGCGTAGCGGGCACCCTTTTGTTTTAAGGGCGGCGGTGAGCGTCGGGGTCATGATTCCATTCGCCTGGATTCCATACAACAACGACGCGAATTACTTGATTTCGCTGGGGCACAGGAGCCTGATTCCGCTGTATGTGGTTGCAAATATCATATACGTCGGGATGGCTGGTTTTGTGACTCTGAGGCGCATCAGATCACCAAAGCGGAGATCGATTTTCCTAGCGAGCTTGTTTTTGGCGTTCCTTTTCGTGCACTTCGTCCTTTATGCCCCCAAATTTCCCGAATTTCAGTGGACGTAGAAGCAATATCTTGAGAATGGATGGGGTTTGTGGAGCCCCAGATGGGAATCGGACCCACGACCTACGGTTTACGAAACCGTCGCTCTACCGGCTGAGCTACTGGGGCCCAAATTAAATCTAGGTCTAAACTTAAAATAACCCACTCTATCCCCTTGAATTAAAACAAACCAAATATTTTCAAATATCTTTCAATGTCGTTTCGTGTCAAATCATATGTTAATTACGGATTACTTTTAGTGGCCTCTCTCCCCCAAAGCGGCTTAAAAGGTTCTTCCCATCGCTGCTTGGGTATCTAATAGTGTATACAGCAAAACCATCGTTGATAAAACTTCTGAGAAGAAGGGGTGAATGGGAAATCATAAATCAATGCCTTTCTACCATGGGCATTATTCATGAAGTAAACTACATAAGAAGACTCCCTGCTATGCAGAGATTGATCGAATCAGTTAAACTCACCTCCGAGCTCGAAAAGAATCCATCTTACGATTTAATTTTAGCAATCGCCGGCTACAAGAGTGATGGCATAATAGGTCATCACTTTGGCTCCACAGCAAACTTAAAAAGCATTGTGCTGGGGTATCCGCCAGTTGTTAAGGAGGTATGCGGCATGTCCCCCGAGAAAGCAAAAATAATCGCATATGTTCAAGGGGATGGATGTTTGTACACTTACTCATACCGTCACTTTGACATTAGGACGGGCAGACACTACCTAGACTTGCGCAAGGTTGTCGAGTTCTACAATACGTGTCCAGTTTTAATTAAGGATTTTCAAAGCGCGATTTATACTGTTTACAGTATTTTCGGTAGGTATATTCCTTGGAAGATCAAAGTCATCGTAGATAGCCGAAGAGTGTTTGCTGATTTGACGAAATATGGACGATACGGCTCCTTTGATTGGAAAATCCCCGACGAAATTTTTCACGGCGATTTGCCACTTAAAACAGCTTGGATCAGGGCTTTTGGAGATTCCGAAGCTACCGTTGATTTGTCAAAACTGGAAATAAGGTTCTCGTCAGTGAACGAGCCGGGCCTCAAACAACTTCAGTTCATGTTGAATAGCATCGGGATAAAATCGAGAATCAATGGTCCTTACTATGGACAGTACAGGCTTACACTCAATCGATCCCAAATCGGATCCTACAGTAGTTTAGTCGGATTTCTTCATCCCGTAAAAAGCGCTAAAATCTTACAGATTACGCGAGGAAGATGTCTACCGACTGAGCCACAGCTGCCCGATTAATGGTGTTCTGCGAATAAATTAACATTTTCTGGTAAACTGAATTATCAAAATTTTTGGTTCAAATGCTAGGAGAGTAATTTTGTTTCCTTCTCGATCTGCTTCAAGTAGGCCAGCATGAACTTGTGCCGCCCTTCCGCCAATCTTCTGGCAGTTTTTGTATACATCATGTCCTTCAGCTTCAGGAGTTTTTCGTTGAAGTGATCGATGGTACTTTGAATCGGTCTTTGAATTTCTGCGCCGAATGCTGCGGCACGATATACACCAACCGCCCCCATTGCGTCGAGCTTGTCGGCGTCGGCGAGGATCTTGGCCTCTAGGGTCCGCGGTTTCGATTTCCCGCTGAATCTGTGCGTTTTTATAGCGTCAACAATTCTGGATATCTTAGTCTGTTGAAAACCCAGCGTGCGCAGGATCCTTTCGGCTTCCTTCGCGCTGCTTTTGGCGTGATCGCCCCGTTGGTCACGGGCTATGTCATGGAGCAGGGCAGCGATTTTGAGGGTTTCGAGGTCTCCCCCCTCCTTTTCACCGATGAAACAGCATAAGTCGTACACCCTCTCAACATGGTCCCAACCGTGGCATCCGTAGGGCTTTGTCCTTCGCTTTGCTTGTTCTCTAATTTTCTCGATCACGTTTTTTTCTGCTCGCAAATTTTCACTTATTATACTTACGAACCACTGCCGTTAAATTTTCTGTTAAAAATATTGAAGCCTTTTACCGATAGACATCAAAATTCTTGGCTAGGGGAGGGCAGATAAGCGCGACGGTGCGGAGCGCGAAGAATTGACCCGGCGCTCGTTTTTATTGAATCATCAACATACCGAGGGCCACCTTGAAGCCGAGGACCCGAATTTTAACCTTTGTTTCAAGGGTTGCCAGCGATGTTTTTTCCTTCCTCTGGGGCTTGGTGATCCCGAATATCCTCTCTCCCCTCTTGAAGAGTTTTCTGGCGCATTTCCTGCACACGTTTGCCAGCCTTCCGCTGTCCCAGAGGTAAAAGGACTCGTTATCCTTGTTGATTAAATCATAACAGAGCGTGCATTCCAGATAGGTTACCACTTCTATTTCTATTCCCTTTTCTGAGATCGCCCGCATCTTCATACCTGTTTAACACCCGAACACGTCCGCCTAAACCACTTGTGAAACTATCCTCCATCCCGGCTTTGCTCTTAAAAGTCGCGCCTGCTCCTAAGGTCGGGAGAGCAAATAACATTAATTTAAATACCCGTCCATAAGTTTAATTTAGAGGTAAATTTAAAGGTAAGGATAGAGGAGAATCATGGGGCCCGTTTTCGTTAAATTACGAGAACAATTGGATGAAGCTATAACCCACGAGAAAATCAGTGAAGATTTTTTGGTAGCGTGTGAAAATGGTGTCAAAGAGTTCTCTAGTCTTAAAGATGAATCTAAAAAGTATCCAGAAATGATAGTTTCTTTAAAACTTTATTCTGCAACTGATTCAGGAGAAGTTATTCTAAAAAACTGTATCTCAGAGCTTAGAGCTGCCGTTGGGCGTGGAGAAAATCCAGCAACGCTAAATGAGTTATCTGGTTTAATCTCTGAAGTTTGCGATTTGGGAGAGGAGATTAAGATTGCAATGGAACAAAATGATGTCAGTGGAAGGTTAAGATCTATTAGAACACGCACTTTTTGGGCGCAAGAAGAAGCGGAAAAAATTAGTCTCATTGAAGATATTGATACTCGGCTTAGCTTAGTTCCAGAAAGAGTAAGGAAAACTTTTGTTAAATATTCGATGCAACGATAGAAAGTGACCAAAGTCCTACAATGGAGCCAATAAATGCAATCGATAGTCTTTTTTGAAACGACGGTTTTAATCGCTGCATCTATTAGAGAAATTGAACATTCCCCAACCCCGATAGAACATGCGTATTATGATTCTTCTAAGGGGCTAATACGTTTGGCTCCAAAAGGGAAAATCATCGGCATTATTTCTTATACAGTAGAAGAACAAGCAGAGAGGAGACTCGATAAAGCGTTAAAAGATACTATTGAGGAATGCATGGGAGATCGAAAATTAATAGATGCGGATTATAAAACTTTCTCTGCAATCCTTGATAAAGTTGGGAGAAATTTTAAGGAAAATGTTCAATGTCTTGATAGATTAGCAACTTCCTTGGAACAAGTAAGAGACGTAAAAACTAGAGAAGTTCTTCCGATGTATGGTGATCTTGCAGGAGAACGCCCACCTATAGCGTGGACATACAATCCTCCACTAAAAACAATTGCGATACAGGTGACCAAATTACAGTGGAAAAGATATCTTGACGGCCTAAGGTGGAAAGAAATAATTCCTGATGAGATTGATATGGAAATTCTTTCAGAGGCAATTTGCATAAAAAGAGATAGATTTTCTGGTTTTAGGTTCTTTTTGGCTTCAATAGATAAGCATTTTTCTGGATCTCCTAAGGAGCCGTGGAATCAAATTCCCATAAAAATTGAAGACCAATTTCAAGTCCTTTGCAATTATCCCAATGAAATTATAGAATTGGTTCGTTAGATCTTTTCGAGAAAATTTTTCAGGTTGTATTTAGAGTTTGCCGACCCACGCAAAAATTTGGGGTTAAGCCGTGTCCAATAAGTTAACAGTGCCGCTGTACCAAAACACTCTTGTACATCATTTTCCGCAAGGGTGCCGTGAAAATAGCTTAGAAGACTATAGCGCCGGGGCAGGGATTCGAACCCTGGCGACCTTGAGGGTCAACAGATCTCGAGTCTGCCGCCTTACCTGGCTTGGCTACCCCGGCACTTGAAGTATCTGAGTATGACGAAAATATAGTTTTGTCTGGGTTTTTTTAAGAAGAACTACAGATGAGGTTTGGGGGCTCGAAGTATGTATGATAAAAAAGCTGAAGCGAAACGCAAAATAGAGCAACTAATTGGAAATTGTAAGGCAGTTAAATTAGCTGACCACGAAGCTAAATATTCCGAGCGAGATGTCGAAACCAAGTTCATCGAACCTTTCCTCGATGCGTTAGGATGGAACCCCCGTTCTGAAGAGGTGCAAAAAAGGTACCCTATCGGAAGAAAAAAAGTGGATTATGCCCTTCAGATTGGTGGCGTGGGGAAAGAACCTAACATCATTGTTGAAGCAAAGAATTTTGTTGAGAGTCTAGATGGAAAAGAAATGGATGAGGATAGACAAGATTACATAACCTATCCTGAAAAAGTCATTCTATATGGTTGGAACTCGGGAGTAAATTGGACCGTTCTTACTAATTTCAAAGAACTTCGGGTTTATAATGTTCGATGGTCCAAGAAACCAGAGAAGGCTCTTTGGCTTAATCTTCGTTTTGATGAATTCTTAGATGATAAAAAATTTGAAAAAATCTGGGCTCTTTCGAGAGAAGGGGTTGCAACTGGAATACTCGATACATACGATACAAGAACAAGAAGAAAACCCGTGGATAGGCAATTCCTTGATGACCTTGTTATATGTCGGTCCCTTCTTATTGAAAACGTTCGTCATCGGAACAATGAGTTGGAGCCAGAGCGTATCAAAGAATGTGCTCAGAAAATCCTGGACAGATTAGTTATCATGAGAGCTGCCGAAGACTTAAGAGTTGAAACGGCAGACCGCCTCAGAAGAGAGATTCTTAAAGAGAAGGGAGGTTGGTTCAAGTTAAAACAATATCTCTTCAGGGATTTTGATAGGCGATTTAACAGCCAGATCTTTGCTAAAAATCTATGTGACGATATCGAAATAGACAACGAAGTGATTGAGGAAGTTGTGAGAATACTCTACGAGGGGACAGGGGAAAGTAGCGGGTATCTCTTTGACCAAATCCCCGCCGATATTCTTGGCTCTATGTATGAGGATTATATTGGATACATCTTGAAAGAAGAGGGTGAGATTTACAAACTAGAAAGAGAAATGAAGAAAAGAAAGGCCGAGGGGATTTATTATACCCCAACCTATGTGGTTAAATTCATAGTTGAAAACACGCTAGGTACTTTCCTAAAAAGCATGAATCTTTCCGAAGTTGAAAATATACGCATATTAGACCCTGCATGTGGGTCAGGCTCATTTCTCATCAGAGCCCAAGAAGTTCTGAAAGAGTACCGTAAATCAAAAATGGAGCAACTTGTGAAAAAAGAGGGGCAAAAAATAGACATCTACATGAGCAGAGACTACGAATCACTAATAAGCAAAAACATAATTATGCAAAACATTTATGGAGTAGACCTCGACCCGCAAGCTGCCGAAATTTCTTCTGTGAACTTATCGCTAAAAGTTTTGGCTGACATGAAAGAAGAAATGAAACTTCCAGAAGTTATGGGAAAGAACATCAAAGTTGGGAACTCGCTAATTTCAAACCATAGACGAGATTTGAAAAAATACTTTGAAAATCCTGCGGCAAAGAAACCATTCAATTGGGATGAAGAATTCCCTCAAGTTTTTGAGCAAGTAGGTTTTGATGTCGTCATTGGCAATCCTCCATATATAAATGTGGAAAATCTTCCTCCCGACGAACGAAGATATTATATGGACACTGAAAATTATGAAACTGCGATCAAACGATTTGATATTTATCTTGCATTCATCGAGAAAGGACTCGAATTATTAAAAAATGGAGGCAGACTTAGTTTCATTGTCCCGTTCCCATTCTTAAATCAAAACTATGCAGAAAAACTTAGGGAATTAATTTTGAATTCTTGCGTTATCGAACAAATTGTTGATTTGTCTCGATACAAGGTCTTCCAAGATGCGGTAGTGAGGAATGTTATAATTGTATTAAGAAAAGAAAATAACCGAGAAGTAAGAGAAAAAAACAAAATCAAAATAATAGTGCAACAAGAAGACCCAAATGTAACCAATAAGATTAGCGGTGAAATTTCCTTTATCCCACAAAAAGTGTTTCAAACAACGCCTGAAAGTATGTTTAGGTTAGGCTTAACTGAAAAAGTGCTTTCCGTGACGAATGAAATTGACCGAAATGCTCTGAAGTTAGGTCGTGTGGCAGTCGCTTCATGGGGTGCGAGAGGTGTTCCGATGAAAAATTTTCATTTGGATAGGCCAGTGAACAACCTTTGTAAGAGGATGGTAAAAGGGGAGAATGTTAGGAGGTATTATCTCCATTATAGCGGAAAATGGTTTTTGTACGATATAGCCAAATTGTATCGTCCAGCATTTCCAGAACTATTTGAAAACAAAAAAATAATCATCAGTGAAGTTACCGGAGAGAAAGGACTGGTAGCTACCTTCGATGATGAGAGATATTATACAGACCATTCCCTTTGTTGTTGTATCCCTAAATTTGTTCTAACCGGGAAAGATTCCGAATTTTTTGGTAGGCATAAAATAACCATGGATAAAAAGGATGTGAAACTTTCTGAAAAATACGATTTGAAGTTTGTTCTGGGTGTAATTAATTCTACGTTTTCTAATTTTTATTTTAAAACCGTCTTGGGCTATGCATTAAATGTTTATCCTGAAAGTGTGGAACAACTACCAATACCAAAAATTGATTTTTACAATGCCGATGAAAAAGCTATGCACGATGCAATTGTAAAACTAGTAAACCAAATGCTGATTTTGAATAAACAGTACAATGAAACATTACTAATTTTCCAAAAAATCTTGGATAACCTGAAAGATTCAAAAACAAAGTCAAGACCTTTCGGAAAATACTACTTCAAAGAAGGTTCTAGCTACGGAATCGATTTAGGAAAAACTGAGAAGCTTATAGATATGGATTTGAAAGGCAAAGTTACAGCAATCGAAGTCGAGGACGAACAAGAATCTTTGGTCCTGAAAGCAAAGTACGGAGATGAAGAGGACCTTGTACCAATAATAAGAATCCACATAAAAGATAATGAACTCAGAAAATTCTTTTACTACACCATGAAGACCTACTTGATGGAGAAAGCGAAGACAAGAATGTGGGGGCAAGGAAAAATTGTTGATGTCGTTTTAAACGCCCTAGAGATTCCTGGATTTGAAGTAAACACCGAGAAAGAAAAAGAGAGAATTCGAAAACTTATGAGTGAATTCTTCAAAAGTTCACCAATAAAGGACAAGAGCCTGAGTGAGGTTGAAAAAGAGATTCAGGCAACCGATGACATGATAAACAAGAAAGTGTATGGACTGTACGGATTGAGTGAAGAAGAAGTAAAAATTGTAGAGGAAAGTTTACACTAAACCATTGTGTTTCATTTTTCGTTTTCAAGGTGTTCTTTGGCTTCTTTTTTTATTCAGGACTCAAACGCGCACAAGAAGCATGTTTTCAGCACTTGGCCCTATCTCTAAAAATAAAGAATAGATGCTATCCAGTTGCGTTAAGATAGCACCCTGATTCCTGCATTGTCGTAGATTTCCTTCAACCAAGTAATGAGAAACTGCCGATCACGCGCTCAAATATCGGCCTATAGATAGAAGAATAGTTTTCCTCCGGGGCCACAATCTCGAACGCATAAAAATAATTATCCTTCACAACCGTTTCCAACTGGAATCGAACGTCGAAGGATGTCGATTGCACCGCGGTGGCCGATAATCTGACCCCATTGTGATTATCGATGGCGACCACGGTGGGCGGGCTTCTCACCACAAAATTCTCGTTGTTCTCAAACTGGTTCTCCAAGCTTGCCACGTAACTAGTCAGATTGTCCAGGGACACGGCATACCGGTTCTCATAACCGGCCTTATCGAATACGTACAGCAGGATTTCCCCCGTCAGTCCGGTACTGGAACCGGCGTCAAAATAAGCGACGAACGGGGGTGGAAGTCCAAAATCTTGCGAGCTGAAATCCCAGTTTTCGGGGTAGTCAAACCTGATGGAGTAATTTTCATTAGTGTAGGTTTTGTACGTCACTACAGGCCCGCCCCGCCTGGTCATCAAGTAATAGCCAGCGGAAGCGACGACCACCGCCGCTATGATCAATACAACAGCTACGATTATCACAATAGGTGTGGTCTTCCTCTCCTGTCCCTTGACGAATCCAACCGGTGCTTCCTGCTTCAGGTATTTGCGAGCCGTCATCGGGGCTACGCCGAGCCTCTTTGCTATTTCCTGGTGGGCCAGCCCCTCCTCCCTCAGCCGCCTCATCTCCTCTACCATCTCGGGTGTGACCCTCTTCCTCTTCCTTCCGGCTTTTTTTGGCATTGAATCTACCGATTAACTTGGTCTATCCTCCAACAAATAGGGATAGGTGCTTTCTAATTGCATTAAAACAAATATCACGGGCCTTATTTGAAAGCTTATTTGGATAAAAACCAACGGAAATCGGATGCCCGCCTCTAGAAAAGCTGAACAAAAACCGAGCCGTATGCGCTACGGCGCCGTTCTGATATTTTTAGTAATCTTTGCTGTGCTATCCATCGTGCTCTACGAGTTTACGTACAAAAGTTATCCTCTGTGGGAGATCATCGCGGTCATCATAGCGCTATGGTTAGTGTTCTTGCTGATTGTCTATTTCATCACGCACTTTGGGGAAGCCAGCCTCTATCCCGGCGTAAGCGTACTGGAAAAAAAGAGGGGCTGAAATAGAAAAAGGGGGTAGGTGAAAAATGTGGCTTTTATCAAGGTTGCTGAAACCGCGGAAATTCCAGTCGGAAAGATGAAGAAGGTCGAGCTCGGAGGAAAGGAGATCTTGATCGCAAATGTCGATGGGAAGTATTACGCCATCCCAGACAGGTGCACACATAGGGCTGGAGACCTTTCTATAGGTTCCCTAGACGGTAAAGTAGTTACTTGCCCTCTACATGGCGCGAAGTTTGATGTGACAACCGGGAAAAACATCCGAGGCCCAAAGATGTTACTTTTCAGAGGCAAGACAGCAGATGAGCCCGCTTTCGAAGTGAAACTTGAAGGAAAGCACGTCATGGTTAAAATCGATTGATGTTAAATCAGTCCACGATTTGGTTTCAAGTGTAAAAATGGGACTACAGAAAGTCCGCTAGGCTGAGCTGCCGGTGGGCGTCGCTCTCAAACACCGATTTAATGTCCCTTTGCACGAGCTTCAGGCGCTGCTTGGTGTAATCGCTCGAGGTGTAATCCTGGGCAATCTGCATCGCGACCTGCAGGTACTTCTCGACTCCACCCCTCGTCACCGTCAGCACCAGCTTGCCGCCGCACTTGCTGCACACACCGTTCAGCGGCACCCTGCGATGCTTGGCGTTGCAGCTCATGCACCTGAACTGCTGGCTCGAGAATGCCCGGAGGTTACCCTTGAGGTCCGGGATGAAGTGATGCTCGATTAGCCGCTCGGCGACGTCGCGCTCGTCTACGGCCCGAATCTTGCACGCCAGCGCGAGCTGGGCGGCCGTTTTATCTATCATCGTCTCGAGGGTCTTGTAACGACTGGAGTGGGGGCCGCTGGAGATATCACCCGTATCGCGCGAAAACATCAATCCCTCGTACTGTGCCTCGGTGCCCAACCTCCTCTTCACCGTCTCCATCACCGTCACCAGCTCGCCGGGACTTACGCATCTAAGCGTGGCCTCGTAGAACTCCAGGGGATACTCCGCCATGACGTCCATGTTGTGCACCTCCGCATCGACCTCGGCGGGGTCCAGGCGCGTGGTGAGCACGAGGGGAGCGTCCATCGTTCCTCCGCGGGTGGATGGGAGGAAGCGCTTGCTGAAGTTCAGCAGAGCGTCGAGCAGCAGCATCACAGCATCCTCGTCCCCGTCACAATTTCTCCTCTTCGCCGCGTGGAAGTAGGGGTGGGCATAGCCAACATTCGCATCGGTGAATCCGATTATCCGTCCAACCACCCCTGACGAAGTATGAGGCGCCAGCCCGATCACAAGGTGCCCGACCAAGTCACCGGGCCAAGAAGCGTTGTAGAATGACGGCAGGCCGTAGAACTTTTGGAGCAGATTGTCCACGAAATTCGAGGTCTTCAGCAGGTACTCCGAGCATGCCTTCGAGATGAGGATGTCCTGAACCTTGAGCTCGACGATCTGATCATCTCGCTCAAGTGGCTTCCCTTCGAAGTCGCTGGTGTAACCCAGCTCGCGCAGGCGCTCGACCGACGTGCCTATCTCTCGGGGGCGGAAATGCGTGAGCGGGAGGTCTGTAGCGTCGAACCTGACCGTACCGTCCTTGAAAACGTATACGCTGTGCTTCGCTCTAAGGATTCCTTTCTCGAGAGGTTCGGGAATTTTGTATGCGCTGGTCATCCCCCTGACGCCCTTGACTTCATCCGGAGCGGACTCTCCTATCTTCAGCAGGGCATCGTTGAAGAGTGATTTGAGGTCAACACTACGCTGATCGAAGTAAGCTGTAGGTGCGCCACATGATAGGCATCGCTCCTCGCTCGCCGCCCGCCTACAACGCGTGCATACCCGGGTGTAGCTCGTCATTGTTCCGCATTTGGGGCATTTTCTGGAGAGTGCCACAGTGCCGCACTTGGGGCACTCAAGCCTCGCCACATCGACAAAAACCTCGCCAACCTCCGCGGCCTTTATGACGCTCCTGGTCGCGCCACCACGCAAGCTAACCGGGAAGAGCACATGCACGGGAGGGGACATCATCCGTGGATTAGCCTTCTCCGGCCTTCCCATCCTACAGCCTATCCTGGTCGGGGCCTTTCGCCTGATCGAAAAGCCCGCTAAAACTTGGACCACATCCATGGGGTCCTTGGTTGGGTGTGAACGCAAGATGGAATCGAGCTTCTCGTTCGTCAGACCGGTCCCTTCAAGCAAACCCAAACACCTGCACAAAGGTAGCGCCGGCTCTTCAATCACTGCTTTATCATCTTCAACCCTGTGCGGCACCCCCAGGACCTCGAGGGTGTGCTTGGGCCCAGGATCTATTTTTACCCGCACGCGCACAAGGCCGCCTCCATCGAACTCAGGTTCTCCCTTAGACAGCCAATCTCCAAGTTCCCTGATCTCCTCTACTTTGATGTCGTGGAATCTGTATGTGTAGAAGGGGTGTAGTGGGACCCCGAGCTTCTCGGATATCTCGATCGCCAACTGTGCGGAAGGTTTTTGATAGAATGGAGCCAGGTAGGGCGATAAATCGATATTCATTTGTTTTTCGGTCAGGGCCTTCTTGACCTCCTGCGCCCACCAATCCTCAGAGTAACCTGCGGGCATGAGCGGGTGGTTGTTCTCGAGAAATTCACCATAGCCGAGGAGGATATCACCGAGGAACAAAATCTCGCTGACTTTATCCCTGAGCTCTAGTGCCTGCTCGACCGAGTTCACCAGCACGACCGACCCATCAATTAGTTTGATGATCGGGGATTCAATTGTGTCAACTGGGGCTACGGCCGCACCCTTTCCCGGGCGCTCGATCTTGAGCTGAGTACCGACCGCTAGAAAATCATCTAATATCACCATCGTCGCTGGGTGGACCCCGACCGCAGCGATGCCTGTGTTCCTCGCGCGGCCGTACCTGAGCCTGAAGCCTCCCTCCCGCCCAGGCTGAGAGAACACGGGCCTACCGGCGATTATCTCCTCGAGGTACTTCTCCCCCTTCGGGTAGGTCGGACCGGTTTCTTCCGCTGTAGGCGCTCGCGTCACGAGATCCGAAAGCCAGCCCCAACCATCGATGTTGAGCTTATTGACGTGCTTTAGTATCTTTGGTGCCTTCTGCAGGACTCCCTCGACCAGAGCCAGCACCGCCCCTCCGCGCACGAGGTTATGACCTATGCGTTCGAGGTTGCGGTAGGCTGTGACTGTGATGTCCCGCTCCGTCGGCTCGCCTGTTATTTCAACGGGGATATTTCTGACCGCCGTGCGAATGTCGTCCTCAGATGGAGGCGTGTACTGCAGGTGAGCGACATCCGACCCGTATAGGGCCACCTCCTCGACGAACCTCTCAACCTCATCTTCCGTCGGTTTGTATGGGCTCAGATACAGTTTTCGGCGAACGAAGTCCCCTGTCAGCACCGCGAGGGCTGCTGCAGTTCCACCTGCCGACCTGATCGGGCCCGCGAAGTAGATGGCAAGGTAGGAGGAACCATCGAAATTCTTCCTTATTTCAACTGAGGTTATGCCCTCGAGGGGGGCCGCGGATGCAATTCCCTCCGTGATTATCGCGAGCGAAGTTCGGACTGCCTGTTCCGCGACTTTACCCTCCTCGAACTCGCCGAACTTGCCGTCGACGATCATCTCAGCGATTTTGAGGGCAATTTCTTCGCGCTGCATCTCTTTAGAAAGTCCACGAATGACCTCGGCCACACCCGGAGGCCCGACTAGCTGCTCGACGCGGGCTGCGAGGTCTTCGGCCCGCGGGATTTCTGTCACCAGCTCAGGATCAAGTCCGAGCGAGCGGGCCTTTTTTGCTATCTCATAAATTTCGTCTGTCATTACCTCGAGGCTTTTGAAATATTCCCCCATGGTCGGACTTACTACAACCATCAAATCACCAGATCCTCGATGCGCCTGATCACAAAATCTGGAGCCATATTTGTGCCTCTGACCTTCTCTGCATCCTGCCTAGAGCTCACACCCGTCAAAACCAACATTGTCGTGAGCCCGACGCGCTTGCCAACAAGCACATCTGTTTCGAGCTTATCACCGACGATCGCGGTTTCGCTGGGTGTTGAACCTAGCATCCCAAGTGAGATCTTTATCATCTGTGGGGATGGTTTGCCGATGACGACCTTGGGCCGTTTGCCGGATGAACCCACCAAAGCTCCTATCATGGCACCTGCGCCGGGGGATATTCCGGTCTCTGTCGGGTAGATGGGATCCGGATTCGTCGCTATGAACTCGGCGCCTGCGAGAAGCGCTCGAAGTCCTGAGGTAAGTTTTTTGTAAGTGATTGTACGATCCATGCCAACAACTACGAAATCCGCTTCCTCCGCGCGGGCGTCTGTTAATAGTTTAAACCCGGCTTGCTCCAGCTCCCGCTTCAACCCCGATTCGCCAACAACGTAAATTTTCGCGCCATGTAAACGCCTTCGAAGGTAAACAGATGTAGCGTATGCGGATGTAACAATTTCCGACTCGTGAGCCGTTATGCCCATTTGTGCGAGCTTACGTGAGTATGCTCGGCGGGTGTAGGTCGATTTGTTGGTAACGAACGATAGTTTTTTTCCTTTCTTCCGAAGGTGTGACACCGCTTCAGCAGCCCCCTTAATAGGAACATCACCGAGGTAAAGCACTCCATCCATGTCAAAGATGAACGCAGAAAGTTTTTCCACAGCTTCTGCAAGCCTACGCAAAGTGTATCTCCCCCGTGATCTGATGCGCCTTAAGGTCGACGATCGGCACAATTCCTGGCGTGGGCTTGACGCCGAGGCGCTTCATGTAGCTGGTCATCTCTTGGAAGGTTCCCGAGTTCACCACTATGATGTCGCGGTAATTATCGCAGCCATAAACGTGCATGTGGCCGCAGTGAAAAACATCTGGAACGTCCTCAATCACTAGATAATCAGTATTCTCTGGTGCTATTGCCGTGCGGCCTCCGTAAATGGGGGCGAGATGCCTCTTCTGAAGCATCTTTTTCATGGGCGGGACTGGGTCCTTGCGATCTAGCCCTGGTACGGTCGCTACAAAATCATCAAAACTCCTGCCGTGATAGACTAGAAACTTTACGCCATCTATCAAAAGCCATACCGGATTTCCGACCATCACCGTGTTCAAATCATAGAGGGCCGCCGAGACATCCTTGGGCAGGGCCGGCTGGGGCTCAGAGGGACGAACGGCATCATGGTTGCCGGGTGCTATCACTATTGTTATGTGATCTGGGACTTGAGCAAGAAGCTCCGTCGCTGCATCGTACTGTTTGAATATATCATGGATGAGCAGCTCCTCCTCCTGCTGTGGATAGATGCCCACCCCGTCGACTAGGTCCCCAGCTATGACCAAGTACTTGACCCTGCCGGCGAGCTCTCGCTGGTGGGGGTTGCCGACCTCTCCACGCAACCACTTTAAAAATTTCACGAACGCATCCTCGAGAAACATCTCGCTGCCGATGTGGAGGTCCGATAACAGCGCTGCACAAACTGGCTCTTCCGCACGGCCCGGCTCGCGAGGCGTAGGCACATCCGGCCAGACGATGTTGTTCACCAGCAAACGCGGGATACCTTCACCCTTCCTAACCGTGGCCTCAATTCCTATCACCTCGTCTGGGACCACCTCGGCTGCTTTTTTCATCATCTCTTGACGCCCCTTGAAAACCCACGCCGATGCCCTGCCACTCGGGTCCTCAACCTCCAGTAGCACGTGCCCTCCGGATGTCTCCCGCTTTTCAGCAACTATCCCGATTATTCTAATAGGTGCGCCATCCTCGTACACTCTCAAGTTGGCGATCGGTACAACCTCGCGTAAATCCGTTCTCTTACGAAGCATGGCGTTCAGCCTGTCGTAGCGGTCCTTGAACAACTTCACGAAATCCTTCAATTCCCCCTCGCTGTAGCTGCGACCCGTGATGTCCTGGAGCACTTTTATTCTGGGCTCGACATCCGCTGCCTTGGGTTTAAAACGCAGGTGAGTGAGTTCTGGAACAGACCTTGCAACCTCTTGAACTGCTGCTGTATTTTCCTGCGACGCTGGGGCTGGATGTTCAACTTGTTGAGAAGTTGGACAGGTACTCGCCTCAAGCATTTTTGTGATGAGGTCCTCGGTAATAACCGTGGGCTTTTCAACCATATCCTCCAGACGAATCAGCACTTGCTCGGCTGCGATGTCACCATCCGTCCTTTTTCTGAGAAGATTTAATGCTCCGGGCGTTATGTGCAGATCCGCATCCATAAACTTGCGAACTATCGCACCTTCATCCATAACAATTCCTCAAGCAAATGTGAGCTGACGGGGTAACGTGAGCACCTCCAAATTTCCTATGGAATAGTCCTCTTGGATCGCTGCCCTTACCTGCATTGGCGGGATGCTCAGCACGATCTCCTTGGTCCGGCCGTACCTGCCCTTACTGATTATCCTAGCGTTGATGATCCCCATCATGTCGAGCTCGGAAATCAGGTCACTTACGCGACGCTGGGTTAAGATATCCAGGCTGCTTTGTCGGCACAGTGCACGGTAGACGTTATAAACATCACCAGTGATTATCTTGTGAACATTGCGTTCTCCAAGGAGGACTATGCTGTAGAGGACGAGCTTTGATTGCGTGGGCAGCGTCCGTACCACTTCAACCATTTTGTCCTGCTCGATCTTCTGGAATGCCTGCCTGACGTGTTCAACTGTGATCGCTTCGGCCCCCTCTCGCTCCCCGAGCTCGCCGGCCACTCGCAGCATGTCCAGCGCCCGCCTAGCGTCGCCATGCTCCCTCGCTGCATGGGCTGCGCAAAGTCCTATAACGCCGCCGTTAAGAGCTCCATCGACAAAACTCATCGCTGCCCTCCTCTCCAGGATGTCTTTGAGCTCGAGCCCGTTATAAGGAGGAAAAACCTGCTCCTCCTCGCTCAAGCAGCTCCTGACGCGGGGGTCAAGGTACCCCATGAAATTTAGGTCATTCGAGATGCCGATTATGCTGACTTTGGCCTTTTTGAGGTCTGAGTTCATGCGGGTCAAATTGTAGAGGACCTCGTCACCGCTCTTCTGGACCAGCTTGTCTATCTCATCCAGAACTATCACCGCGAGCTGCCCGTCATGATCAATCGCATTGAAAAAACAGCTGTAGACTTGGTCGGTGGGCCAGCCCGTCATCGGGACCTGCTTGCATAAACCAAGCGAGCTCAGGTATTCTCGGCCGTGCCTCTCGCGCATCTTGTCGAGGAAGACATTTGCGATGGTGGCTAGGATACGATACTGTGTGTTGACGACCTCACAATTTAGATATACCACCTCAACCTTGCGCGGCGCGCGGTCGCCAACGCGCTCCAACTCCTTCACCACATGCTTCACCGTGGCTGTTTTACCTGTGCCCGTCTTGCCGTAGATGAATATGTTCGAAGGGGTCTCTCCCCTTAATGGTGCTGCGAGTATCCTAGCGAGCTGATGTATCTGCTCCTCGCGATGTGGCAGCTCCTCCGGCGTGTACGTCGGGCGCAGATATTCCCTATTTTTGAATATCGGCTTAGTTTCCAACAGCGTGTCGAATAATCCTTCTGAGTTACTCACCTTTACCCACCTCCTCTTAGAAAATTATGGCGAGGCTCAGAGGAGGTAGCTCATCATTTTAACACTCCCCGGACCGAGGACATAGGGGTGTCATTCAGGTCCGTACCTCATCATCGCCTCAAGCCGTCTCCCCGATTTCAGCCTCCTTTCCAAATATTTCTGTTAACCATTGTCCCCAATCCTCCAAGGCCATGGCCAAACGGTTAACAATAAATCGCTCCTCTGGCAACAGATTCTCTGCGTTGGCTGGTGAGAGCGCTACTCGTAAGAGTTTTTGAGTTCTAACTTCAGTCAGGGCCTCAAAAGCTGCTCTGAACTCCTCGATTTCCTCCTGCTGACTGGATTTCGATATAATCGATGCGCGCTGTGAGATAATCGCGTAAAAGTTTGATGGTAATTGCACAATGCCCGGGGCCCGCTCCTCCGCCAGCATAAACTTTCGTAACTCGGCTGTCGTGATCCTTTGAATCGGCTCTATGACCCCATGCCGCTCGAGCACTTTGACTTCCCAGGGTTCAAACTCTGTCTCCTGCCCGACCACCAGGGGGCCCACTCGCCTCCCCACCAACTTTACCTCGGGCAAATCTTTGAGAACTCGTACGCGCTGTTTCAATTTCTCACCTATTTCACCGTGCGACTTACCATCCCCTGCTTGGGTTCGTACAGGTGACCACGCCTAAGCTCCTCCTCGATCATCTTTTCAACGAAGGATGTGCTGATGCCATCGGTTTCGGCCACTCTTTTGATCTGCTCCACGGGAGCCGCTCCGCCGTACTCGGTCTCAAGATCTCGGATGATGTCTAGGACTCGCTGGAGCTTTTCGCGCTGCGATCTGCTCTTCCCCGTCATCAACACGTCTATGTCGATCTTCCCCGTCTCGGTGTCGACGCCAGCCTCTCGCAGGTAAAATGACACTATTTTGATCGCCCTATTTGCGTCCTCAACCGTTACGTGATCGCTCAACCTCATCCTGGCGTTTGCCTTCGCTAACCTTATGAGTGCTTCAAGCTGCCTCGGTGTAATTGGTAGGGGTGACTCTCCACTTTCGGCGACGCTTCTCCACTTGACATAAAAGTTCTCGATTGTCTTCAGGACTTCCTCCTCCTCAAATTTTGGATCGACGCTTTTTCGCGCATATATGATGAGTTTTCGCAATGTGTCGACGTCGAGCGGCGGCTTGACCACTCGGTTTGGCTCGCGGTGCAGTTCCAACATGTGGTGGGCTATTGTGCGGTCCCTTTCAGCTGCCGGCTCATCGCGCATGACAAATATCAGGTCAAATCGCGACAGGATTACCGGCGGGAGGTCTATCTGCTCGCTTATGAGCCGCTGTCTATCAAATCTTCCACCCTTCGGGTTCGCTGCCGACAAAACCGATGTGCGGGTGTTGAGTGTCGCAATGATTCCTGCCTTGGCTACGCTGATCGTTTGCTGCTCAAGCGATTCAAGGATTGCGCCCCTGTCCTCATCACTCATCTTGTCAAACTCATCGATACAACAGAGCCCTCCGTCGGTTATGACGAGCGCTCCGGCCTCAAGCGTCCAGCCCCCGCTTATTTCATCACGTACTGCGGTCGCGGTCAACCCTGCACCTGTCGCCTTCTTGCCGGAGGTGAAAAGGCCCCGTGGAGCGACCTGGGACACCCATTTGAGCATTTCCGATTTAGCGGTACCTGGATCGCCAGTTAATAAAATATGGGTGTCGCCTCGGATCCTCGCGCCATCGGGCAACTCGACCGGCGAACAGCCGAAGAGCTGCAGCGCGATACCCTCCTTAACCGGCTCATAACCATAAATGCTCGGGGCTATCGATTGGATGACCAAGTTTCGAAGCCATGGGTCTTTACCCATCTCCTTTATCCGCGCCTCGTCCTCGGGGCTTAGCTCAGTTTCCTCGACTCCCTTCTGCAGGACCTCGATGTGGTTTATGAAGAGGATTTTTCGAAAAGTTGTCTTGCGCTGCCGGAACATTCCCTCCTGGAACACGCGCAGGACTCCGGATGCGACCATATGATTTCCTGGAACCGCCTTGTCGACGAAATCGTCCTTTATGATACAGTCGATCTGCCTCGGCATCCGTCCGCCGCGGAGCGACTCGGGCCGCTCCTGAATTCTAACGCTCTGCCAATCCCGAAACTCGGAGTTCTCGACCTCCAGCTTGAAGGGGCCGCGCATTGAGCAGTTCGGGTTCTCGCAGATCAGCGGTTCCCTGAAGACTTCTTCGATCTGCATCACGTGATTTAGCTCCCCGCACCGAAGGCACTTGAAAACAGCCTCCTTAACTTCAGGCTTAACCTCGCTCGAGCGGGTCAGTATGCCCTCGACTTGGATGAATTTGCCGACTTGTGCAGCCCGAATATCGCGTATCACCGTACTTTTGTCCAGTCCCTTGACGCGCAAGCGCATTCCTGGCAGCTTGGTTATTTCCGTCAGAACGGCGTCGGATGCATCAAGGAAGTCGTTCGGGCCTTCGAGCAGGGCTTTGGAGAGCTCCATGTCGAACTCGAGCAGCTGTTCGAACTCGACCACCAGGGATTTTTGACCGGCTGCGGCGAGTCTACGGAGTTCCTTCAGGATTTCCTTCCGGTGCAGGAACTTCTCGAGCTTATCCTTCATAGCCTGATCCAAATCATGACCTCCAATTACCTCCAAACGTGTCCAAGGGTAGTGAAGTGCTTAACGCAATACATAAAAGTGACGGTGCAATTTTTGGAATTTAGATTAAAGAAGAGGGAATTTATTGATACCATCCTATTAAGTGTTGAGTAAAAATTTTTGATAGGTGGCACTGACCCTGATCTCACATCGAAACTCTTGGATTGGGGTCTTGTGGAGCTAATTGTTATCTATATTCCCCTTTTGAGCGATTAAGAGCTTTTTTAAAGCGGGTTTAGGTGAGAGGTCACCGAAAGTAATCGGTTTTTCGTTTATGGATTCTTTTCCGTCCTATTTGAAAAAATGGTCATTTTATCCTTGAATTTGAAAAAATACTGTATTATGGAGGAGTTCCAGGCGAAACACAGGAAACCAGGGGAAATATAGGTCGAAAAGCTTTTGCTGTAATCTAACCTTACGATTTTAAATTTTAAAGAGTAAAATTTGATGCCCTTTCAGCAGCTCAATGAATCTTTATGTAATCGTAGGCCTGCGTAGCTGACTCAAATGCGTAATGAACTCGATTATAATCGCGCCTGAACTCTGCTACATCTGCTGCAACCCGCTCGGGCGCCTCCCCGTCGATTACCGCGCGCCTGATGAACTCCGCTATCTCGCCCATTTCGCGCTCCTTCATGCCGATTCTAGTGATTTCAGAGGTCCCCAGCCTTATGCCACCAGGATTTTTGTAGTGTCTCCCCTCCTTGATGTCCCACGGCAGGAGGTTCCTGTTGAGGATGATGCCGGCTCGCTCGAGCACCTTTTCCAGCGTCCCTCCATCGCCGTACTTTGTGATATCGACGACTATCTGGTGCGATGTGGTAAAGTTCTGGTCAGGGCACAAAACCTTGAATCCGCGCTCATGCATGGCCCTACCAAGCGCCCTGGCATTGCTTACTATCTGGGCGTTGTATTCCTTCCCGAACTCGAGCATCTCCGCCAGGACTACGGCGAGCGCGGCGACCGAATGTAGATGGTGGTTGCTCACGATGCCCGGGAAGACCGCGGTGTTGATAGCCCCCGCCAGCTCCTTCTTGCACAGGATCATGCCGTGCTGCGGGCCAGGTAATGTCTTGTGGGTGCTGCAGGTGACCACCTCAACCCCCTCACGCAGGGGGTCCTGGAACTGGCCTCCACCTATCAGGCCGATCACATGCGCTGCATCGTAGGCGATGTGAGCGCCGATCTCCTTCGCGACATCTGTGAACTCTTTAATCGGGTGGGGAAACAGGAACACGCTGCCGCCGAACAACAGGAGCTTCGGCTTTAACTCCCTGATCTTCTTGATGGACGCGTCGACGTCGATGTTCATGCTTTTCTCATCGAACTGGAAATATTCTATCTCCAGTCCGTGAACGGCTCCGGCCGTGCCGCCGAACTTTTTCTTCCCGCTGCTTATGTGCCCGCCGCAGGGTATCGATAGGCACATTATGAGATCTCCAGGATCAGTTAGGGCTGTGTACATGGCCAGGTTCGCCGCCAGGCCTGAGACCGGCTGCACGTTTGCGTGTTCAGCCTTGAAAAGCTTCTTGGCGAGGTCGATGGCGAGCAGCTCCACCTGATCTATGTAGAGACAGCCGGCGTAGACGCGCTCACCGGGCCAACCTTCGGCGTAGCGATGTTGAAAATCACAGATCATTGCCTCCCTTACCGCCGGGCTCGTTACGTTTTCGCTTGCTATCAAATTGATGGTGGTCTTCATCCAATCGTGATGCTTCCGCAGAAGTTCTAGAATATGATCGAACGCTTCCTTGGGGCGCATTCTGTCAACTCCTTCAAAGAAATTCGCCTCAAACGATTTAAAACATTGGGTTATGATTTAATTTTTAATTGTGGTGGTGAAAATAATCAAATGTCTCAGGTGAGACATTAAAACTCTGGACATTGAAACTCGGCAGCTTTTTTTCATGTGGTGTACTCGATCGCGCCCAAAAATTCGATGGATTCATTTTAGATGTCAATACCCTGTTGACATTCGACAGTGTCTGAGTTAAGACATTCGGCGATGTCTCAGGTAAGACAACAAGCAAAACATTGCCGTGACATAGCTATGTCATTTCTAAAACTGCTAGATTAGGCCACTGCTCTGGCAGGAACTGCTGACCTCATCATTTTAATGACGGCTTCCATCTCAACCTCGACCGGGCGCTCGGAGACTGCTATCGCCTCCTCCGGATCCTTCAACATGTGCCCCGTTGCTATGCACACCACCCGCTCATCCCTGTCGATGATGCCCTGTTCGATTAGTTTCCTCAGCCCGGCTATCGTCGAGGCGCTCGCTGGTTCTACGCCCAACCCCTCCAAGCGCGCGAGAGATTTTTGAGCAGATATGATCTCCTCATCCGTGACGGACTCCGCAGTCCCCCTTGATTCCCTGATAGCTCGTATGGCCTTCGGTCCGTTCACCGGGCGACCAATCCGTATCGCTGTTGCCATCGTCTCGGGGTTCTCGTCCGGCACAAATTTATCCAATCCCCGCTTGATCGCGTCCACTATCGGCATTGCTCCTTCTGCCTGAATCCCCGTCATCATAGGTATGCCCTTCGTCATGCCTGTGGCCTCGTACTCCACGAAGCCCTTGTAGATCGCCCAGATGTTCGCGCAATTCCCCATCGGCACGACCACCCTGTCAGGCACCTCCAGGCCGAGCTGGTCCGCAACCTCGAAACCTATTGACTTCTGGCCCTGCAGCCTGAACGGGTTCAAGGAGTTCAGCAGGTAGATGTCCCTCCTCTCATCGCAAATCTTCCTGACCGCCGCGAGGGCCTGGTCGAAGTTGCCCTTGATTCCCACCACTTCAGCTCCGTGCATTATTGCCTGAGCCAGCTTGCCCAGCGCAACCTTCCCGCTCGGCAGTACCACGAAACATTTCAGCCCAGCCTTCGCCGCGTAAGCTGCTAGGGATGCGGACGTGTTGCCGGTGGATGCGCAGGCGACGATTCTTGCCCCAAACTCAAGCGCCTTCGTCACTCCGACTGTCATCCCCCTGTCCTTGAAAGAACCGGTCGGATTTGCCCCCTCGTTTTTCACGTAGAGTTCTCTCACCCCGATCTCCCGCTCTAGGCGATGGCACCTTTGAAGCGGCGTGCCTCCCTCATGAAGTGTGACTATTTTTGAATCATCGAAAATCGGCATGAAGGCTCGGTACTTCCAGACCTTTGGCGGCTCTGCCTTAAGGCGCCCGCGGTCCAGTTTGTCTGATAGCTCCTCGAGGTCAAATTCAATCTCGAGCAGCCCTCCACATTTTGGACAGATGTAAAGCCTCTCGTGCGGGTCGAACCTGGAATGGCAATCGATGCACTCGTACCACATGTTCATCCACCGAGGATACTGTGGATATCTATAAGGTCACCCAAGAGGGCGCTCGAAGTTTCCCTCGGACCGGCGCCGAATCCGGTGATCGTGACCTCACGCGCAAGGTCCAGCTCGAAGGTGACCGCATTCAGGGTCCCCACCACCGCAAGAGGATGTCCAATCGGCACGAGTCTCGGTCCGACCTCGAGCGAGCCGCGCTTGGCTACGCCCACCAGCTTTATCATGTAGCCGGCCTCCTGCGCTAATCGGATAGCATCCGGCCTTATGCGCCTTATCCCGACCGCCCTGATATCCTTGAGCTTTACATTCATGCCGAGGATCGAATTAGCCAATATCGTAATCTTGCATGCCGTGTCGATCCCATCTATGTCTAGAGTCGGGTCCTTTTCCGCGAGCCCCATCTCCTGGGCTTCGCGTAGCACGACATCAAAGGGTGCTCCCTCCTTGCTCATCCTGGTAAGGATGTAGTTCGTGGTGCCATTCAGGACGCCTCGGACAGCAGATATTTCGTTGCCCGCAAGAAGCCTTTTCGCCAGCCCGATCACGGGAACGGCCCCTCCCACCGTGGCTGAGTAGCGGAACTCCACACCCTGCCGCCGGGCGAGTCCGTCGAGCTCTTTAAAGGCCACGACGAGCGGCCCTTTGTTCGAGGTTATCACATGTCTGCCCGCGAGCATGGCCTTTCTGATGTGGGTCAGGCCCGGCATGCCAGTCTTGATGTTCGTCGGTGTAAGTTCCAAGACAACATCGGCCTCTACTTCATCGATAACCTCAAGGGCTGATTTTTTTCTTCTTCCCTTCGCTGGATAAGCCGCGACGGTATTGGATTTTTCAGCTACCTTCAAAAGTTTCTCTAGCTCGAGTCCTCCTTCATCCACCGCAGCACCGTATTCGTCAACCACCGCGACCACCTTAGGAACCAAACCATAACTGGCGCGCAGGAAACTTGACTTTTCGACGAGCGTGCGGCAGAGTCCCCTCCCAAGATTCCCGAAACCTATGAGAACCAATCGCATCAGGTGCCCTCCAAGGATGTTATCATCAACAACCCTTTGCCCCTCGATATTTTCTCGAGTCGGAGGAGAGCTGTGCGCGCGAGGTTTTCATCGTCCGCTGTTATCATCACCCTTGCTGCCGATTCCTGCCCTACCGCGCCCATCGCCAGGTTGAGGTCCGATATCCTCACCCCGCGGATCTCGTTCAAGCGATCGACTGTGTCGCGGATATCTGTGTGGATTATGTGGCCGACAAGCAACACCGTGCTCCTGAAAGCGCCCTCCTTCTCGCCAACTCTGATTATCCGGACGCCCATCCTGCGAAGTGCACCTATGATGCGGTTGAGCTTGGCTTTCTCATCGACCTCGAAGACTACCCTGACCGGAACTCTCCCGAGCGGCGTCTTGCGCTCTCGCTCGTGGAGCACGTTCAGGATATTGCCGCCAAAGCTCGATATCGGCTCGAGCACCTTCACGAGCTGACCAGGCACATCCTCCAGCTCCATCTCAAGTTGGGCGCGCATTTTATTATCACCAACGACTTTTGTTTGATTTCCATCTTTATTGACTTTTTGCGTCCTTTTAATCTCGGAGAAATTTACCCATGAATTTATGGCCCTCTAAAACACCAAATGCTCCATCGCGGGCTGAAATTTCGTCGAAGTGTTCCACACCATCCCCATGTCCTTTGGTCGAATAGATCGCAAACGGCACAGGGTCAGAAACGTGGCCCTTCTCCTCTATCGGAGTCGGGTGGTCGGATAAGATTGAAATAGCGTACTCGCCCTTCAGCCCTTCAAGAATTTTTTTGACCAGGCGCTTGTCGATGTTTTCTATGGCCTCAATTTTACTATCGATATCACCAGCGTGACCGGCTTCATCCGGCGCCTCCACGTGGATCAAAACCAGGTCATGATCTTTCAACGCCTTCAACCCGAACTTGGCCTTGTTCTCGTAGCTGGTGTCGTAATAGCCCGTTGCGCCCGGAACCTCGAGCTTATCCATCCCCGCGCACACGCCCAGGCCCTTGACCAAGTTGACGGCGGAAATTATCGCTCCTTTGACTCCATATTCTTCAGCCATGCTCTCCATCGCCGGCTTTTTACCCTGACCCCACACCCAAATCGCGTTTGCAGGCTTCCTCCCCTTTTTAACCCTCTCGATGTTCACTGGGTGGTCCGACAGAATTTTTATTGAATCGAGGATCATTCCGTTCAATGTTTCGACAATTTTCATCCCGCTCGGTTTTATCATGTGCTCCTTGAGCTTTTCGCCAACGATCTTGTGCGGAGGTGTGGTCATAATTTTCTCCGTTCCCTTTGGCGGATTTCTTATCACGAATAGGTGGCGATAACTGACGCCTGCGTAAAAATCACCCAAGTGCCCGTAGGTTTCCTTCACTTTCTTCATCAATTCTTTGGCCTCCTCCGTGGTTATGTGATCGGCGCTGTAATCCTCTATCACGCCCCTTTCCTCCGTTATCAGGCTGCACCTGAATGCGATGTCGTTTTTTTCCAGTTGAACGCCGAGCCCCGCGGCCTCCAGAGGGCCCCTGCCGGTGTGGTACTTCCTGGGATCGTAACCCAAAATTGACATCATCGCGATGTCCGAATCGGGCTCCATCCCTTCAGGAACTGTTCTCAGAAGTCCACTTCTACCATTCGCGGCGATCCAATCTATACTCGGTTTGTCCGCTGCCTGAAGTGGGGTTTTGCCGCCGAGTTCCTTCAAGGGGCGATCCGCCATCCCGTCCCCGATTATCACGAGGTATTTCATATTTTCACCAAATCATCATTTCCAAATGTCTCCAAAATATCTATGGGGTCAAAAATTGATGGTCGAAAAATTTCCTTTAATCAAGCCCTGGTTCCGTGCCGCCTTTGGCGCGGTATCTTGACTATAACCATGCCATCTTTTACCTCTACCTTGCACCCGCTTGATATCGCGTCCCGTGGGAGCTCGAATGCCCCGAAGTACGCCTCGCCATTGCGCTTGCGGGCTATGACCTCGAGGGTGTTGCCCAGCTGCCTGATTTCGACATCATCTTTTTTTACATCGGGGGCCTGCACGGTCAAAATTACCTCGCCAAGCTTTTCCACCTTCCCCACGTTCGTCTCGAGCACGGACTTTATTGGTTTGGAAGGTTTGGCCTCTGGCGGTTTGACTTCGGCCCTGGGTGGCCTCTGTCCGGGCGCCGCTGCTGGAATTTCCTCGATGATCGGCGCCATCCCGGCTGGAAGTTTGCCCAATTTAGTCACCTTGATCTCCGGCTTTCCGGTGCCGTAATCCCTTATCTCGATTTTAAAGCCTGAGATGTTCGGACTCTTCTCGAACTTACGCAGGTCGACGTCTGCAAATCCGCGATCCAATTCCCTGAACATACGCCGCATTCTATTAAAGAACTCATCGAAGGGCTCGAACGACATTTTTATCCCAAATAACAATAATCTTTACCGACACTTATACTTTAGGAGTTTCGCCGGGTGTTGAAAGTTGACCGTTCGGTGATGGATTGACCACGAGTGCTCTGTTAACATTTGCAAGTTTGTTCGCTCTGACGGTGCTTCTCGGCCCGGCCGGCGCGGTGCCATTTGCCCTTAACAGTATATCCACACTTGAAACGGCATTGGCAGTCGGTGCGATAAACGCCCTCGTAGTCCCGATGCTGTTCGTACTGTTAGAGGTCATCGATTACAGCCGACGATACCACGATCGAGTAGTGTCCAAAATACTGGCCTATGCTCTAGAAAAATCCAGGGGATTCAGGAGTGAGGCGAGCAAACGTGTGATAGAATTCGAGCAGAGGGTTGGCCAGGTTGGTTTCGGCCTCGGGATGATGGGATTCTCATTTTTATTTGGAAATGTTTGGGCATCGGTCGGAGCCTATATTTTGAACCTGAAAAAGGCAACGATAATCACATCCATAGCGATAGGTGCATTCGCGTCCAGCATCTTTTGGACTCTCGCGTTCAAGGGTGTCGTCAGCTTCCTGCCTAGCCCGTGGATTTTGTACGCGATATTGGCCGGGGTAACTTTCGGGCTTCTCGCATACGAAAAGATCCGCGAGCGCAGGCTGTATCGCGAACTACATCGTAAAATTCTCCGTGCCCTCAGAGAAATTAGACGTCGAAAAAGTACGCGTCAGCTCGAGCGGTACGTCAAAGAGCTCAAGGAGAAAGGCGGGAAGGTGAGGCCCTGATGCTCGCCAGGAATGTTATTCGCCTTCGATCTCATCGTAAATTTTTTCCTCTTCCTCGACGTACAGGCACCCGTCGTCCGAGAAGTAGTCGCATTCGGAACAGCACTCGTTTTTGTTCTCGCATTCATCGTGCATGTAACACTTTGAACAACATTTTGGCATCTTAGACACCGAGAATTTTCGCTTTGAAAAGAAAGGTTTTTTAATATAAAAGGCTTTCGAGGCAGCAGGTTTTGATAAGATTAAATATTCATGGTTGACTTAATGACCTGAAGAAAGAGATCAGACGGGGGATTTGGGTGGGAGACGAGGCGTATCACGCGAAGTTGGCGAGGGAGAAAAGGAATCGCGCTCTTAAGGAGTTCGCCTCCCGGAGGTATACGACCGTGGGGGTTCTAGCGCTCGCAGCGGTTTCGGAGGCGGTGGATGCCTGCGCTTCTAGGGAAAACCTCCATTTTGGCTCTGATCCCAGAACCGCCCTCGCTAAAAGAGGTGAGTGGTTGAATGAGAACTTCCCAGATTTGGCA
>Ga0315282_10000823_pt1 | contig 60841 bp, 51 predicted proteins | sample YL17G07_20_MG_FD_203693 | JGI IMG/M metagenome (GOLD analysis project Ga0315282, IMG submission 203693) | Sediment microbial communities from Yellowstone Lake, YNP, Wyoming, USA - YL17G07_20 | ecosystem: Environmental > Aquatic > Freshwater > Lake > Sediment | place: USA: Wyoming | collected...
GAAGAGAATTATCGCCGATTTATTGTCGGCAGATTGCGAGAGCTGCTGCCGACAGCAGAGGTGCCGATAAAACTGTTGGCCCGTTCGCACAGGAGGGAAAAGGAAACATAGGCGATAATATGAAATAACAATTTTGAGAGCGAAAGAGCTTTTATCTGCGATTTTAGAGATGTTTGGGAGCGTTAAATGTTAGTGTTACTTGTTCTTGCGACGAGTATCTTGTTTTTGTTGGCGTATGTCATCTACGGAAGGTTTTTAGTAAAGCGTTATGAGATAGATGATAACAGGCCGACGCCCAGTCACGTGGATTATGACGGCATAGACCGCGTACCTGCGCATAAGGCGGTTCTGCTGGGCCACCACTTTTCTTCGATAGCCGGCGCTGCGCCTATCATTGGGCCTGTCATCGCCGCCCTGGCATTTGGCTGGCTGCCGGTGCTGCTGTGGGTGGTGCTGGGCGCGATTTTTATCGGCGGAGTGCACGACTTTTCGGCCCTGATTGCCTCGGTGCGCCACAAAGCAAGGTCTATCGCCGAGATTGCCAAAGAATATATGTCGCCGCGGGCGTGGAAACTGCTTCTGGCGTTCATCTGGCTTGCGCTTGTTTACGTGCTGACGGTCTATATGGACCTTACTGCTGCCACCTTTGTCGAAGACGGCGGGGTCGCTACGTCGTCGCTTTTGTTTGTCGTCCTGGCAATCGGCTTCGGCACAAGCGTCTATCGCCTCAAGGTTGGTGTTTTGCCAGCATCATTAATTTTTGTGCCGTTAGTGTTTTTTTCTGTCTGGCTCGGCCAGCAGATACCTATACAGCCGGAAGCAGTCAATAGTGTCGTTGGCTGGGACCCAAAAAAGGTGTGGTCGATATTGCTGATTGTCTATTGCTTCTTCGCATCGACGCTGCCGGTCTGGTTTCTCCTCCAGCCGAGGGACTATCTGTCATCGTTCCTGCTCTACAGCTCGGTACTGGGCGGCTTCGCAGGGATACTGTTCGGCGGGCTGCAAATCAACTACCCGGCGTTCAAGGCGTGGAACAGCGCGGAGCTCGGGACGCTGTTTCCGATGTTATTTATCACGGTTGCCTGCGGCGCCTGCTCTGGTTTTCACGCACTGGTCGCTTCAGGGACAAGCTCGAAGCAACTCAACAAGGAATCCGATGCGAAATTCATCGGCTACGGCGCTATGCTGATTGAGGGGGTTGTTGCCGTCATCGCCCTTGCCACCGTCATAGTGCTGGCAAAAGACGATTCCCTCACCGGCAAGGCTCCGCTGGTCATATACGGCACAGGTATGAGCAGATTCCTGTCCGTGTTCGGCATACCGGAAAAGATAGGCTTTTCATTCGGCCTGCTCGCCTTGTCAACGTTCATCCTGACAACACTTGATACCGCCACGCGCTTAGGCAGGTACGCATTCGAAGAGTTCTTTAGTCTCAAAGACACCTCTGCCCGCTACCTGTCAACATTAGCGACGCTGGTGCTGCCTGCAATCCTTGTCCTGATAACACTAAAAGACCCGGCCGGCAAAGCCATACCGGCTTGGCAGGCGATTTGGCCGGTCTTTGGCGCAACTAACCAGCTGCTGGCGGGGCTGGTCCTGTTGGTCGTGGCGGTCTGGCTGAGAAAAACCGGCAAAAAAACCGGCTTTGCTCTTGGCCCAATGTTTTTTATGAATGTAATGACAATCTGGGCGTTGGTGCTGCTGCTGCTAAGGTATAGGTTTTCAGCAGTTGGGATTATTGCGGCTGTATTGCTGCTGCTGGCGATAGTTTTGATTGTTGAGGCCTGCAGAACTATAAAGAAAGTAATTTTTGCTTAAGGCGCCGCGGTTTATTTACCCATGCCTGGCGGGGTTTCGGCGGCAGGCAGAGGTATCAGCTTAAATCGAGCTGTAACCGGCTGCTGATTCAGCCTGATATCATCTTTGCGGAGATATTCATCGGGGAAGTTGTAAATAAGATTTCTTCTTAGAGGCTCAGCGGAGGCGGCGTCCTCATCGTCAATTTCCAAAGTGACCTGATAAGGCATTTTTTCGTAGGCCCGTTTTGCATCTGCGGTGGCCCTGATGGTAATAGTACGTATCACTTCGTCGAGATTGTCCACGACGACCCTGTATTTCCCCTGAATGTTGGGACTTAAGGAAAATCTCAATCTTGCCGTTGTTATAGTATAGTCGGCAAGCAGGTCTTCCTCGGGCGGCATTGTGATTTTCACAGGTCTTTGCAGCTCTCTGATTTGTCCTGCAGCCAGCTCGATGAAAGGAGTTTTTTCAACAGCCGACAATCTGGCCTGGTCGATTTCCCTGCGAGTCAGTTGAACGTTTGCGATGAGCTTTTCACCGCTCCAATCTTCCGGCACAAACATCTCGAGCTGTTTGGGCTCAACGGCTGCAGCCTTTATAGCGTTCTGTGTTTCGTCGATACACCTTATAGTCAGCGACTTTTTAGCAAGCCGAACAACCTTTACCGATAGGGCCTGCGGCTCGCAGGACTCGACTGTGAGGCCAAGCCGTTTTATCTGGTCGCTTTGTCTGAGGAAAGTCAGCAGAGGCAGGGTGTATTCGCCAGGGCTTGCGATTGTTTCGGTCTGCCCGGGATCTAAAAAGAATTCAAGAACAAGCGAGCCATCTTTTAGTTTTCGCTTTACATCGGTAATCCTCGACGCCGGACCCTTAAGAACCATTTTGTCGATAGAGGCAGATGCTTTGTCACCGAAACTTACCCAGAGGCTGGGATTGGTGGATTTGGCAGTTATATTAACGTTGGAGACAGAGAATACTTCATCCAAGGCCAGGTCTGCCCAGACCCAGATCAAGACTGTTATAAAAACAACAACCAGTATTTTGCCGTAGTTGACTTTTTTTACCATTTTGACGAGTTACCAAAGGCAATAAAAGGTGTTTGGTGTCCTTGTGGACAGGTCCTATACAAAGTCTTCACGTTTTCGGTTATTGCTTTTCTTCGACAATCTCCAGAACCTCTCGACAATCGGGACCATTTCGTCCATCGTGCTGATTAAGTGCTTTCTTAGCTGAGACTCGCTGATTTTTCTGGTCAGCAATCCATTCTGTGCAAGTGAGATGGTTCCGGTTTCCTCACTTACTACTAAGCAGATAGCGTCCGAGCCTGTGGTTATGCCAATGGCAGCTCGGTGCCGGGAGCCGAGCTCAACGCCATTTATGCTGCCTGCTTCAGCCAACGGCAACTGCACTCCGGCAGCCACAGCTCTGTCGCCTCGGATTATAACGGCCATATCGTGAAGCGGGGTATCGGGGTAAAAAATAGTCTTGAGCAATTCAGATGTAACCCTGGCGTCGATTTCGACGCCTGTTTCTATAAATTCTCCCAGCGCCACTCGCTTCTCAATAACAATAATGGCGCCGGTTTTGGCGGCGGCAAGCTCAGTTACGGCGGTAATTATCTCTTCTGCGGTTCTTGACAGCAGATGGGATGAACTTGTCAGGAAGCTGGTGCGTCCTATTCGTATAAGAGCACCTCTAATTTCCGGCTGAAAGGCAGCGACGGCAATAATCAAGACGGCAATCAAAAAGCCGTTGTAGAGATACTGCAGGCGTTCGAAGGCAAACCGCCCGACGACCAACTTTAAGATGAGAAAACCTGCGATGAGGATGAGTATAACGCCGTGGAACAACTTTTCTCCACGAGTTCCTTCGAGAAAGTCGACGGCCCAATAAACTACCAGGCCGATAAGAAGCAGCTCAATAGCAACTACCCACCAATCATACCTCCCCACGCGGATGAAATAATCGATGAGCGTTTTCACAAATCAAATCCCTTTGCAGTTTCCCAAGCGCGGTAAAAGGCGTTTGGGTTTCCTTGTCCGTGCAACTGCTAATTGCCGATCTCCGGGGGTATCTTTTTGTCGGAGAGCTTGCTTGGTTGATCCATAAGCAAAGCCCTGTCTATGTCGGACATCATATTCTGCTGGTTAACAGTAAGGTTGCGCAGATGCCTTCTATGACCCTCAGCTGCAGTTTCGCCCGGCTGCTCAATAAGGGAGCAGCCACCAAGCCAGAAAACCAGAATACACAAAAGAACCGCCAATAGCAAAAAAGATGTGCGTTTGGCGCCCCCGACGACACCCAAAATCGTCCAAACAAAAGAGTTTTTCATTGTCCTTTCCTTTTGAAATTCGAAACCGCGGCTTACTTTCCAGCCGAGGTTATTCTTAAGGCTCCCCCTCAGGGGGAACCCCCTTAACATCACCCAACCGGCAAATGCCCTTGCCTCCGAAGCTGTAACCATTATATCAGTCGGCAGAGGGGCTGTCAACGCAAAAAGTCAACCGGCTATGGCGTTTTGGAGTAGACTGGTGAAAAAGTCTTTTTGTGCCTGGAAAATGGATTTTTTTCGGACGTGATGGTGATGCCGAGCTTGCGAGGTGAAATTAATCACAGGGCCGGCAGAGAAAAAATGTTGGCTACTAAGACACCCGGGCACAAAGGAAGATTGGCCACGAATTGACACGAAGAGCGTGAGGGAAATCGGGTAATCCGGTAGCAGAACATCAGGAGAATGGGGTATCAGGGAATTAGAGGATTAGGTGATTAGAAAATTAGGTAGTTGGTGAGATGGAAAAGAAAAAGCTGGGAGATTGTTAAGGTTCCAGCTTTTTGGGTTTGCTTCTGGTGATAGTAAAGAATCTGTCAATGCCAGAAGAAAGGCGGTTTGGGACGAGGCGGTGGCGGGGATATTATTCTGATGGTGTCGGAGCCGAAGAAGAATCGGCCTGACGTAAACCGGCCGACAACGCTGACATCAAACTGGCCGGGGCCAAAGGCATCTATAACCTGCTGCTTATCAAAGTAGGCAAGGGCAAAGGTGGATGCACAGCGGAACATTCCGTATTTGGAAAAGCGCTGATACTTTGCTTCGACGCCACCCGGGTATAGGCGAAGCGGCTCATTGGCATTTACCTTCTCGCCGGGGACAGGCGGTATGAAAAGGGAAGCAAGAATCCATCGGCCGCAGCTTTTGGTTTCTATGACGCGAGGACTAATCATAAGCTTTCCGCGGACTGCCTTGATAACGGTGATGGTGCAGTAGTCCGGTTCGGATAAATCAATTCCATCATCTACTACAAACTCAATTGTGTGTTTGCCGACAGGCAGTTGGATTTTTGGGTTTACACCATTGACTTCATAAGTATTGCCGGCAATTGTCCAAGACCAGTAGAAATCAAGCACATCGTTATCGTCATCGAAAGAAGCGGAGCCATCGAGGTTGACATCGGCGAAGCCGTCAATCCAGGCGAAAACTATCTGGTTGGGTCCGGCAACGGCGACCGGCTGATGATTGAATTCGAAAGCGCCCATATCGATTCGTCCGCCGATGACACGCGGCAGGCCATCAATGTCGGTATCGTTTGGTTCGGGGACATAATTGGGGTCGCCGATGTTAATGCAGGATGAAGTTGGGAGCAAATGATAATCGCCGTCAAGCCAAGTGGCATTTGGGTCATTTGGTTTAACGACGATGTTGGGGTCGTTAGCGTCGGCCCAATAGCCAGGCTGAACAAAACACGGGTCGGCATCGATATTTCCGAGTGCTAAACCAATTATGCCCCCTTGTTGAAGTATATTCGGCAGACCGTCCTCTGTATCACAATAAAGCAGTGTCAAAGAGGCGGATTCTCCCCTAACAACTATTTGTCTGCCAATAGTATTACCTGCCCATTCCGCGTCGTTGTTCCAGATGATACAGTTTGCGACCAAAGGGGTACTGATATACACATCGATTCCGCCGCCATACTGTGCAGTTTCGTTATTCGCAATCGTGCAGTTGACAACAGCCGCCCTTGACCCGTGTTCTATCGAAACGCCTCCACCGCCTCCCTCCCCCAAGGGACCGTAATATCGAGTATTACCAGCAATGATCGAATTAGTCATTAGTGGGGTCGTGGAGTAAAGAAAGCCCACACCGCCTCCATTGACACCTTGATTATGAGTGACGACGCAGTCCTTGATTATGGCATTATTTCCTACATTGATTCCCCCACCCCTGGTCGATGCGATGTTGCCGCTGATAAGGCACCTTTGAACCAATGGGCTATTGGTCTGGGCTGCTGATACAGAGCCGCAGCAGATTCCGCCGCCTCTTTCTCCGTTGTTGTTCAGAATTATGCAGTCAACGATTTCTGTTTCCCCCTGGTTGGCGGCAATACCAGCGCCATATCCCCCATTGTTTGAGACCACATTGCACTCTCTAATCTCGTCCTGGCCGTTGTAGCTATAAATTGCCCCACCATAATATATTGCTGAGTTTAATTTAAAAGTAGAATTACGAACTATGACATGGCTTTGCCGACAATATACTGCGCCTCCGTGATAATCTGCACTATTACTGGTGAAAGCGCAATCTTTTATTATGCCGGTGCTCATACAGCAAAATATGGCACCGCCTCGGACGGCTGAATTGTTTGTCATTGTGCATTTCATCACCGTAGGACTGCTTTCATAGCAGAAGACTGCTCCCCCAACGTTCTGAATCTCCCCAAGCACATTCTCGTCGGGGGCATTGCCGCTAATGATCGTAATTCCGCTCAGAATTGAATTTACATCTTCTCCAGTTACGAACTTGAACCCACGATGGCGATTATTTGCGTCCGCCTGACAGTCGATTATCGTAGCGGCAACTACACAAGGGTCGTTTGGGTCGGCGCTGCGGACGGTGATTGCTTTGCCTTTGAAAGTGATGTCCCGGTTGCCAGAGCCGGTGTAAGTGCCGGGGGCAACGATTACGGTATCACCATCAACAGCGGCATCAATGGCTGATTGGATGGCGGGATACTGGCTCGGCACAAGCAATTCATTGGCCAGAGAGGTGCCGCAGAAGGCCAAAAGCGCTGAGATTACGATGATTTTCGCTGTTGGCTTCATTCTCCATCTCCTTCGAATAACGGCCGTTCAGGTTGGCCTATTTATTATAAATGACTGACTCCTCATTAACCGCTGCTGTGTTCTGTAATATTATAACATATTTTACCCTTCCCCCGCAGCTAAAAATCAAGAGAAGAATGCTACTTTCCATTATTATAAGATGCGCAAAAGAGGGTTTCTGTTCCGTTAATTTTTGTTTTGGTGATTATTTCTTACAGGAAAAAGCAAGATGAATGTTCTCCACAGTCCCGTTAGAGAGACGGTAGAAAAAGTCTCTAACGGCCTTGACGCGGGGGGCAAAAATGGGTAAGCTCCACCAAAAGCGGCAAATATCGAATACGTGAATTTCGAATCGGAATAATGAAAGGACGTGAGATGCTTACAACGATTATCGATGTAAGGGCAAGGGAAATACTCGACAGCCGAGGCAACCCGACTGTTGAAGTTGATGTGTTGTTAGATGACGGCTCTTTTGGACGGGCGGCGGTGCCATCGGGGGCGAGCACAGGAGCATACGAGGCAATAGAGCTTCGCGATACGAAGGCCAAACGGTATATGGGCAAGGGCGTTGCCGGGGCTGTGAAGAATGTCAACGAGATAATTGCGCCGGAGGTTTTGGGTATGGACGCCGCACAGCAGGAGGAACTCGATGCGATGATGATTGAACTGGATGGGACGGCGAATAAAAGCAAGCTCGGCGCAAATGCGATATTAGGCGTTTCATTGGCGGCGGCCCAAGCGGCGGCGGAATCGGCAGGGCTGCCATTGTACAGGTATCTGGGCGGGTGTAATGCCAATATCCTGCCGGTGCCGATGATGAATATCCTCAACGGCGGAAAGCACGCAGACAATAACGTTGACTTCCAGGAATTTATGGTTATGCCGACGGGAGCAGAGAATTTCCCCGAAGCGCTGAGAATGGGCGCAGAAGTGTTCCATACACTCAAAAGCGTACTTAAAAGCAAAGGATATAACACCTCTGTCGGCGACGAAGGTGGGTTTGCACCGTCGCTGAAGACAAACAATGAGGCAATCGAGGTAATACTGGAAGCAATCAAAAAGGCGGGATACAAAGCAGGAAAGCAAATTGCTATTGCACTTGACCCTGCGGCGAATGAGATGTGGGACAGCAAGGCAAAGTCCTACAAATTTTTCAAGTCTGACCCGAAGAAAAAAATATCCAGCGATGCGCTAATCGACCACTGGGCGAAGTGGGTTGATAAATATCCTATTATTTCCATTGAGGACGGGCTGGCTGAGGACGACTGGGCCGGCTGGACAAAATTAAACAAGAAAATCGGTGATAAAATTCAGTTGGTCGGCGACGATTTGTTCGTAACCAATACCGAGCGTCTTGCCAAAGGCATAAAGTTAGGCTGTGCCAATTCGATATTGATAAAGCTCAACCAGATAGGGACGCTGACAGAGACGTTCGAAGCAATCAATCTGGCCCGCAGAGCCGGCTGGACAGCGGTCATAAGTCACCGCAGCGGTGAAACGGAAGATACCACGATTGCGGATTTGGCTGTCGCCACAGGTGTCGGGCAAATCAAGACAGGCTCAGCGTGCAGGACAGACAGAATCTGCAAGTATAATCAGCTTCTGAGGATTCACGAGGACCTCGGCCCGGCGGCACGATACGCCGGCAATTTCGTTGTGCGTCGTGCGTGATGCGTATTGCGTCGTGCTCCGGCAGGCTCGGCCCTGACGAGAAAAAAGAGGTACGCAATACGCTAAATATGATATACGCAATACGATATACGCAATGCGCAATACGATACTGCGAACGCTTTTGTTTGTTGTTTTTTTCGGTATAGGCACAGCGGCGCTGGCGGGTTCTATCCTCCGTGACGATTTGCTTCGGTACTACCGAAACAAGCAGCTTTTAAGGTCAGCGGAAGAATCCTTAAGCCGGCTGGAATCCCTTAATACCGATTACGATGCGCTGCTGAAGCAGCTGGAAGAAAATCCCAGCTTTCTCGAACGCATTGCTCCTGCCACCCTCGGCACGGAACCTGCCGATGCGAACACCGTTTACCCTAAAGTGACGGCTGAGCAATTAGATGCCGCCCGCAAAGTTTTGGCGGAAGATTTGGAACAACAACCATCCAGAGCAGAAATGCCCGACTGGATTGCCCGATGCAGCGAACCATCCAAGCGAATAATTCTTTTTTTAGCGGGCGCTCTTTTAATTCTTATTTCGTTTATATGTTTCGGCCCGGCCAAACAGAGTCCCCGCGAACAATAACTGTTCCTTAAACTGATAACGGGGAGGTATGATAAGCTTTAATTGAAAATTTTTGGTAATTTTCCGGGAATTTATCGAACCATTTTGCAGCAGAGGCGTAAGTAAAAGTAAGATAAAAGAAATCATTTTTTCTCCTCCTCTGAAACGTTTTGGCGGCAGCATCGAGGGAATCGGTGCTGCCGCTGGCTTTTATGGCTTTTCGACGCGCAGAACAGTTAACCTTCAATTAAAGACTTTGGTGGTTTTCCGGAAATTTATGGAACCATTCTGCAGCAACGGCGTAGATAAGAATAGAAAGAACAGTGAGTTTTCTCCCCCCTTAGAAGTATTGAAGCGGCAGCACCGGGGGGTATTGGCGCTGCCGCTGATTTTTTTATAGTTCTTGAACAGCGGGTCAGCCGGAGATGCTCTCTTCAAGGCGGGCGAGCACGGTTCTGGCTTTTGAGATTTTGTTTCCGGCGGGACTATTCCAGTGTAATTCCACATTTTGCCGGATTTGCTCTTCGACGTTTTTGCAGGCCAAAAGCACAGTGGCGTGATTTTTATTACCCATACACCTGCCTATCTCTGAGGACGACATCCTGGTATGCTTTCTGGCTAAATACATGCTGAAATGCCTGGCCAGCGTTATGGTCCTGTCTTTCTTGGAGGAGTGTATGTTGGCCGGGGTAATTCCGAAATAGGTTGCAACGGCCGATTCAATATCCGATATGTGGACAATCGGGTCACATCTTTCGATGTGCTCAGCGAGGACCTCTTTGGCCATATACAGGTTGACTTTTTGGTTTTGCAGTGAGGCAAAGGCGATTAATTTCAGCAGAGCGCCTTCGAGCTCCCGCACATTGGTCTTCAGATTTTCGGCGATATATTCTATTACGCTCTCAGGGACGTGCTTTCGCATAGTTTCGGTGTATTGTTTGCAGATTTGGCAGCGTGTCTGGAAATCCGGTGTCTCAATCTTTACGACCATCCCTGAGACGAAACGGCTGACCAATTTTTCGGAGAGCTGGCCTATCATTTTGGGATGTGCGTCAGAAGCGAGGACGACCTGTTTTCCTGCCAAATCGATTGTATTGAAGGTATGCAGGAATTCCTCCTGCGTTGAAGGCTTGCTGGCCAAGAAGTGAATGTCGTCGATAGCCAACAAATCCGTTTGTCGCATCCGGCATCTAAAAGCTTCCAGTCTTTTTGTCTTCAAGGCCAGCACGAACTGATTGGCAAAATCTTCCGCTGACAGATACAGCCAATTAGTTTGAGGGCGGTCTCTGCCCACCGCGTTGCATATCCCTTGCAGCAGGTGAGTTTTCCCGACCCCGTATCCTCCGTGAATAAACAGCGGATTGAAAGGACTTTGCTGCTCTCTGATGACCGCTTTTACGGCGTTGTAGGCCAGTTCGTTCGACGAGCCGACAACGAATGTGTCCAAGGTTAATTTCAGCCGGTTCCCTGAAGGCGGTTGTATTCCGGCCCTTCCGCTGCGGGTTCGATTCTGAGTCTTCTCCACCAGTTGTGCCTGCGAATCCAGTTGTGTCCGCCTCTGGTGGCCGGAAAGCTCAGGGTCGATGGTAAAGGTAATCTTTCGCTCGGCCCCGGTAACCGCCCGAACTGCCTGGCTGATTTCGTTTGAAAAATGATTTTCAATCCAACTTGCTATGAAAAGGTTCGGGACACCTATTTTTAAATATCTGTCGGTCAGTGTCAGTTTTGTTGAATTCTTAAACCAGATGCTAAACTTTTGCGGTCCCACCTTCTCGGCAAGGGCCTCGTTAACAGCACTGGTCTCATCCATGATTGTGCTTTGCATAATACTCTCCTCATTAAGAGCATCTTGCTCTTTAGAAGCTGTAACCAAACATCCATCAGCCGCTATTATTGGCCGGTGCAAGAACAAATCAATCCCATTTTTAAGAATTTCTTTTCCACCTAATAGAGGTTATTATCAGCATTGACGTTGCGCACAAAAAAAATTTGTCTTTGAACAGGTTTTGCACATCGTAAGTCGATTTTGTGGAAAAGTTGTGGATTGTGTTTTCATTTTTTGTATCGTGTTTGTCGGAGATGAACTTATTTTCCTGTGATGATTGCCACGTAGCCGCCATCGTGGTCAAAACCTTGAACTGATAGCAGGGTCAGTCTTTCAAATTCGAGTTCAAAATCAGGGTTTTTCTGTAAGAAATCTCTTATAAGCTCGCTGTTTTCGCACCTTTGGATACTACAGGTGCTGTAGCAGATTTTTCCTTCCGGTTTTATCATTGATGCTGCGGTTTTTAGCAGCCCGCCTTGTATTTTAGTAAGCTCTTTTATTGCCTTTGGCTTTATTCTATAGCGGGCCTCGATGCGTTTTGCCAATACGCCGGTATTCGAGCACGGCACATCCAGCAGGACTGCATCGAATTGAGAATTTAGAATTAAGAATTTAGAATTTTCAAAAAGCTTTTCGTATTCAATGACAGTTACACTTTTTATTCCGAGGCGGGTGATACTCTCCCTGACTTTTTTCAGCCGCTCGCCGTCGATGTCGGTTGCGATAATCTTTGCTTTATCAGCGGCCAGTTCAGCCAATTGCGTTGTTTTTGTGCCTGGGGCGGCGCAGAGGTCGAGGATTGTCCATTGGGGCTTCGGCTGAAGAAGTCGCAGCGGCTGGGCAGCAGTGATGTCCTGAATGCTAAATAAGCCTTCTGCAAAGCCGGGCAGCTCCGTTACCGCTCGCGGGCTTTTGACTTCTATCATTTCTTCATCACAAACCATTTCAAGGTCGATACCCTCTCTGCAAAGGGAATCAGCCAATGCCTGGATTGTTGTTTTCAGGGTATTTGGCCTGATGTAAATACTAGGCTTTCGATTGCTTGCAAAGCAGATTTGTCGAGTAAGTTCTGCACCATATTCGTCAAGCCAATTGCTTATCAGCCATTTCGGCAGTGAGAAAGCGGCGCTGAGGAAATCCGCCGGCGAATCTTTCGGGTTCGGCAAAATATCGGTGTCAAATTCACAGCCGGTCGAGGGCGTTTGCGGTAAGGTTCTTTGCGTGTCGGCTTCGGAAAGCGGGATTTGGCGATTTTGTATATGCCTTGCGATTTGGCGCAGGACAGCATTAACAAAGGCGGTCTGCTTTTTGCCTGCTCTGCCTTTGGCATTTTCGACCGCTTCGTTGACGATTGCATACTCTGCGGTCGCCGGTGAATAAATAAGCTCATAAGCGCCGATGCGAATAACATTTAGTACCTTAGCCGGTATCCGCTCAACAGGACAATCGGCTAATTCGGCAACCACCATGTCGATTGTCCTGCGGTTTCTCACACAGCCGAAAACAATATCGGTTGCCCGCTGTTTTTCCTCAGCCTGGGCCAATAATTTGTCCAGTATCGGCCCGACGTAATTACCGGTTGAATCAAACTGATTCAGGACTGTAACTGCTATATTCCGCGCGGTCTTTATTTTTTGGTTTGCCATTTTATTAATCCTTGTTTTCGATAGTATATCATAACAGAACGTACAAATTAGCCCCGAAATTTCGCGGCATGTTCGGCGGTCAAGAAAATTCTTCATTCTGAATTCTTAATTCTAAATTTCCTTTTTTCGACAGGCCTGTTATAATTCTATCCATGGCGGAAATTAAGCAACAACTTATTACGTTAGTATTGGGAAAGGTTTCACGGGAACTGTCCGGGGAAGTGTTTGAACCGGCGATTATTAAGAGTTCTCCCGTGTATTACAAGACTGCTGTACCCAGACAGGTAATCGTAGGGCAGGAAAATTTTACCATCGCAGGGAAAAACGTGACATTCCATCTGCGGGGTTACCAGCTTGACGTGCTTTTAATCCAGACGACAATAGAAGTAGAAGATATATTCCATAAGGCCATCTTCTCTCTGGAAAGGCAATCCTATGAGCATTCATACCGCATTCTGAAAGAGTACGGCGGCGACAGTCTGTTCAGCGAGGTGTACTCGGTCTTTGCAGTCACCAATTACCAGGGAGAGCCTGAACAATTTATGCGGCATAGTGACATCATCGCCTCGCTTTTGAAATCGGAAGAGCTGCTGGCACTTGACCCGCAGGAGGTGCAATATACCTTAGGCAGCAAGATAAAATACAGCGATAATGATTTGTCGATAATCGACTGGGACGGCGCGTTTCTTTTCGACTCCAACGGCGATATCGAAGAAGATTTGGAGCTGCTGACGCTTGCGAACCTGCAGCTTCTGCGATGTCGAATTCTCGACCATCAGCTTGACAGCAGACTATCCAGAATGGTTGAGCTGATACACAATATCCCTGCCGGCAAAGCGTCTCTCCGCAGCGCAGACTTGGCGCAAAAACTAAAAGAGACCATAGAGATACGAATGGTTTCCATTTCGGAGCTGCAGCGGCTGGAACGCGATATAAAACTTATTGGCGACTGGTACTCTGCCCGGTTTTATGAATTAGTTGCAGCAAAATTCAAAATCGATGACTGGAGAAAAACCATTCGCAGCAAACTCGAATCGCTGGAGGACACTTATTCGCTGGTTGTTGAGAACTTCACGGTCTCAGCCAAGCATCGTGCCGAATGGGTGCAGATTATTTTGTTCTTTTTCCTGCAGCTTGGCTGGTTTATTTTGCTCATTATCGAATTTCTGCACCTTACGAGAAAATCATAACGCTCGAGAGCATTTTGGATTTGCGATTTACCCCGTGAGCTAATTTGAGATACAAGAATTGAAGAAGGACTATATCTGACGGGGTGAATCCGGTTTAATAAACATATCGCCGGGGCGGGTCTGCCGGCCGTTAATAAAATCCTTGAAGTCCATAAGGCCGGAGCCGTCCGGCTTGATTTTTACAATCGTCAAGGCATCTTCGCCGCAGATGACGTTTAGATTTTCGTCGAGCGTTCCCGGCTGCAGGTAAGCTGGGTTTGAGGTCCGGACTACTCGGGCCATTGCTATGGTTACCCGCAGAGACTTTGCGGTTTTTTTTGAGGTATAGGTCGCAGAGGCGCCGGGCCAGGGCCAAAGGCCGCGAATTTTTCTCTGAAGAAGTTCTGCCGACTCAGCAAAATCTAAAGCACCATCTGACTTTTTCAGTTTTGGCGCCAAGGTTGCTTTTGAGTGATCCTGCTTTGTGTAAATTACGGAACCTTCCGCTATTTTATCGAGCGTCTCCAACAATAATGGCGCTGCCATACAGGCCAATCTGTCGTGTAATTGGCCGGCGGTCTCATCAGGTTCTATGTTTGTTGCGACACGGCCGAGGATTTCCCCTGCGTCCATTTTTTCTGCAACGGTAATTATGCAGATGCCTGTTTCAGTTTCGCCGCTGATTATCGCCCAGTTTATCGGCGCGGCTCCTCGGTATTTCGGCAGAAGAGAGGCGTGGACATTTATAGCGCCTTTGGGCGGCAGTTTTATCAATTCATTGCCGATTTTCTGGCCGAACGCAATTACCACAATCAAATCCGGCTGCAGGGCAGCTATTCTTTCGATTGTCGAAGCGGTATTTACGTCCTCTGTTTCTATAAAAGGCACTGAACGGGTCTTTGCCCAGTCGGCAACCGGCGTTGGTGTTGGTTTTCTGCCTCTTCCGGCCTGACGAGGCGGCTGCGTGACAATGAAATCCAGACTGTGGCTTGATTGCACCAGAGCATTCAGGCATTCAAGACCAAATTCACCGCTGCCGAGATACGCTATATTCATCATATTCAGCTTTCGATGCTCATTTCGAATTTTCAGGACAGCTATAATTAACGCCGGATGACGGACGATAGATGACTGACGATGGACGAACAACAAATGGGAAAAGGCTATTGAACTTTACAAAAACTATCGGCTTTTTGCTCCATAGTAAATAACATGGCAAATATATGCTCATATTTCTCATCTAGTTTTTCAAATATTCCTTTGTCAATATACTTACAAGCTAAAGCAAACTCCAACCAGGTTTGCGTCTCTGCTGCTTCCTGTGCCGCATCTGATAACTTATTAATGAACACGGCTTTATATCTGCGTTTACGCCATCCTTCTGTGAGACTTGTGCAGACGGACCTGGAAGATTTACGCACCTGGTCAGTCAGAGAATACGTTTCTTCTTTTGGAAAACTTTTTGATATCTCAAATATCTCCATTGAAGTATCAAAGGCAAGTTTATAAACCTCTAATTCTCTTACGCTTCTTATCCTTTTCGTCTGTCGTCTTTCGTCTCTCATCCATCATCCTATATTGGTGTAAAGGACCAACCGTTTTTACTTTTTGTTTGGGTCTTTAGATGCTGCGTCCAGCAAAGCATTTAGCTTTCTTCGGTGCGCTATTTTAGCCACCTGGCCCATCCGATTTACTATGGTTGTTCCCTCGATGTGGTCAAACTCGTGCTGTAAAGCCCTTGCGTAAAGACCTTCAGCTTCTTCGGTAAATTCATTGCCATCGAGGTCGGTAGCGGTAACGGTGCATTTTTTGTATCTTCGAATCTTTGTACGGACGCCCGGCACCGACAGGCACCCTTCCTCTATTGCGTCAAGCTCTCCGGCTGGGGTAATGGCTGGGTTTATATAGACTTTGACATTTTCTCTTGTTCCGCCGAGCGATATGATAAACAGTCGCAGCGGCACACCTGCCTGCGGTGCCGCCAGGCCGACGCCTTTATTTTCCAGCATAATGTCCGTCATCTTTTGCACGAGCTGCTGGATATTGTCGTCGATTTTTTCAACCAGCCGTGCCCGCCCGGTCAAAACCTCAGCCGGGTAATGTGTTATACGACATCTCTGGACATCTACCATTTCTCGTCTCTTGTATTTAGTGGCTTGTGCTTCGATTCGCTATTCAGAACTTGCTATTTACACTTCATGCTTGTTATCGTCGAACTCATCGCCTTCGAATATATTGCCGAGGTAGTGTTTTTTGACGATTTCGTTTCGGACAATCTCGGCAGGCGAACCGGCCCCGATTACCTTGCCGTGGTCAATTATGTATGCCTTATCGACCACTTCGAGCGTTCTCTCAACATTATGGTCGGTAATAAGCAGGCTTACTCCGGAGGCAACGAGTCGGCGGATTTCGCGCTGCAAATCTTCAACGGCAATAGGGTCAACGCCGCTGAACGGCTCATCCAAAAGAATCAGCGAAGGGTCTGTTACCATAGCACGGGCGATTTCGAGTTTTCTGCGCTCGCCGCCGGATAAGAATCTGCCCTGGCTTTGGGCGACCTCGGTTAGTGCAAAATGCTCAATGAGCATATCGGCTTTGCGGTCGCGTTCAGCCCTGGTGATGGACATAGTTTCCAGAATTGCATAGAGGTTGTCCCGGACGCTGAGACGCTGAAAGATGCTCGGCTCCTGTGAAAGATAGCCGATGCCAAGTCGGGCCCGTTTGTACATCGGCAGTTTCGTGATATCCATGCCTTCGAAGACTACCGCGCCACTGTTCGGGACAATCATACCCATAATCATTCTAAAGGTGGTGGTTTTGCCGGCGCCGTTGCGGCCCAGAAGCCCGACAATACTGCGATGGGCGATGGTAATGGATATCTTGTTGACAACAGCCCGGCCGGAATATTCTTTTATCAGATCACAAGTTTCAAGAAGAGTCATATCTCTGCCAGAGGTATCTGCCATTTTTTGTGCCTCGTATATCATAAGCGGTATTATAACAATACCGGCGACCAAAGCAAACAAATAGCGTATGGTAATTGGTAAATGGTAATTGGTAAATGGTAACTGGTGGTCGGTAATCGACATAATTCCGTGAAGGCGGATAAATATTCTGGCATTTCCGGGACATTTTTGCTATATAGGCATTTTCTGCACAGTATGGAGTTTGTATTTGTTCGTTGGAGCAGCGTATGTTTGCGGTTATAAGCGATGTACATTCAAACCTGGAAGCCCTGACCACGGTTCTGACCGACATCGAAAAACGCGGTATCGAGACGATTTATTGTCTGGGCGATGTGGTCGGCTACGGGCCAAACCCCGGGGAATGTCTGGACCTGATTATCGAAAAGACCAAATGGACTGTTCTGGGTAACCACGATTATGCAGTCTTTTACGAGCCGACAAACTTCAATTACGGCGCGGAGCAGGCAAGCTTCTGGACCCGCTTTAGTTTGGAAGATGAGCAGCAGGCGGCCAAGCGTAACAGACGCTGGAGCTTTTTGGGCGAGCTGCCGATGCGGCGAACACTCAAAGCAAAACTGGGAACAAGCTCGGCAGTAATAGATTTCATTCACGCAAGCCCCAGAAAACCGATTAATGAATACATCTTTCCGGATGATGTTTATACCAATCCAATAAAGGTTCGTGTTCTTTTTGAGCGCGTCAAGCATATCTGCTTTGTGGGGCATACGCATCTGCCGGGCGTGTTTCTCGACGAGCCGGATTTCTATCTGCCTGACGAGCTGGGCAATGTCTATCCGATTATCGATAAGGAAAAAGCAATTATAAATATCGGCTCAGTCGGCCAGCCGAGAGACGAGGACAATCGTGCGAGTTACGTATATGTTGAGGATAATGAGGTGAACTTTGTCCGGCTGGAATACGATTTCGAAACCACCGCGAAGAAAATAATGGCAATCGAAAAATTAGACAACTTTCACGCCGAACGGCTGCGGGAAGGAAGATGAGAAAAGTTTGCTATTCATTATTTATTATTTACTATTTTTTATTTGCTGCAGGTGATGTAATAATCGCGGCGGAGGAAACTGTCGCAACGGAATCACCTGTGCTAAAGGCGGCTGAGACAATACAACTTGGCGCAACTAATGCACCGGCAAAGAATGTTACACTCGGTTCAACAGACCCCAGGAGCGGCTTTAAGTTCGAGCTGGAACTGACCAGCAAGGGTGCGGCCATCAACAAGGCCGCCCTTAGCGAATTTGATGACCGTGATTATAAAAACCCTCGGCCATTAGCAATTCTTTCGCCGGTAAAACTGCCTAATGATAGTGAAGTCTTGTCGATGGCGAATAAAGAATTTGTATTCGTTCAGCAGCAGCTGCTACTGCCCTTAGACAAACTTCACTGGCAAACTTTCGATGTCGAGACCCTGCAGGACGGCTCCCAAACAGCCCGCTTCGAGGCGACTATAAAAGCCCAAGACAGCGGTTCGCCGGTGATAAAACTGGTTAAGACCTACAAGGTCATTCCGAACAGCTATCTTCTGGATTGCGAGCTTACAATTGAGAATCTCACCTCCACAGAGCAAAAAGTTCGGTTTAATTTAACAGGCCCGGTAGGAATCGGCAAAGAAGACACCAGCAGAGACGATAAAAAAGTTGTGGCCGGCTTTGGCTTTAGGGATTCGCAAGGCGGGGTAATCAGTGTAAGACTTGATGCCAACAAGCTCCGCAAGGCAAAAAGCCTCGATGACAGACGGCTGACGAAAGCCGGGGCCGATTTCCTTTGGGCCGCTGCGGTCAATAAATATTTCGCCGCCATATTGGTACCTGTGCCGGATAAAGGCAAGGATTTCTGCGACTGGGTAACAGACAAAGCAGGACGATTCTACAATCCTGATGACCAGCCCGATACCGGCGATGAGACCGTGGGGGTCGAGTTGAAAATTGCGTCAAGCCAATTGGCAGCCGCCGGTCGGGCCGACAGCAACAGCACAAAAACGTATAATTTCCAGCTTTATCTGGGACCGAAGGATAAAAGCCTGTTTGATAAAAATGAGCTGTATAGCAAGCTGGGCTTTTTCCAGACGATAGATTTTATGACCTGCTGCTGCCCGGCGAATATTATAAGCCCTCTGGCATTTGGCATACTGGCAATTATGAAATGGATGTATGGCTTCATCGGTAATTACGGCGTGGTTATTATCATACTAGTGTTCCTGATGCGTCTTGCTATGCATCCGATTACCAAAAAAAGCCAGGTTTCGATGAACAAGATGAGCACGCTTGCGCCAAAGGCCGAAGAAATAAAGAAAAAATACGCCAACGACAAGGCCGAGCTAAACAAACAATTGATGGCCCTTTACAAAGAGCATGGTGCCTCGCCGATAATGGGTATGCTGCCGATGTTTGTGCAGATGCCCATCTGGGTTGCATTGTGGAGTGCGGTGTATACCAGCATTGACCTGCGTGGAGCGGCGTTTTTGCCATTTTGGATTACCGACCTTTCGGCGCCGGATGCGCTGGTCAGGTTTTCAACGGTGACAATACCTCTGCTGAGCTGGAAGGTCGATTCGCTTAACCTTTTGCCGATTTTAATGGGTATAGCGTTTTATCTGCAGCAGAAACTGACTCCTCAACAGGCAGCGGCAAATCCCCAAGCCGCTCAGCAGCAGAAAATGATGATGATTATGATGCCGTTACTGTTTCCGCTGATGTTGTACACGGCCCCCTCAGGAGTCAATCTTTACATCATGGCCAGCACCTTTGCCGGGGTCATTGAGCAGTACGTTATCAAAAAGCACATTCGCGAGAAGGAAGAGGCCGAATCAAAAGGCTTAGTTGCCGTAACAAGCAAAACCGGCGGTAAAGTCAAAAAGAAAAAGCCCAAACCATTTTTTAGAACTTAGAATTTGGAACGATGTATGAGCTTAATGACACTGTCGTAGCTGTCAGCTCTCCGCCTTTGGGGGAAAGGGCGATTGTTCGCATATCCGGCCCAAATACGCTTGGCATATTGCAGCAGATTTTCGATACACCAATCGCCGAAGAGAAAAAAAACGGCGTGATAACAGGCAGTATAGCCGTCGACACCGAGCTGAGAATCGATGCACAATTATATCTTTTTTTTGCTCCGTATTCTTACACCGGCGAGACGGTCGCCGAAATTCACCTCTATACAAACTCCTCTGTTACCGGGGCCCTGCTGGAGGGCTTGCTGAATAAAGGCCTTCGAATGGCCGGGCCCGGCGAATTTACCGCAAGGGCATATCTTAATGGTAAAATCGACCTGGCCCAGGCCGAAGCGGTGAATGAAATCATCGTCAGCTCCAATAGATTTCAATTAGCCGCAGCCGAGAAGCTTCTTAGCGGCAAGTTAACTGAAACGACAGAAAAAATCCGTTCGGAGCTGATGGATTGTCTCAGTCTCATCGAAGCAGGATTGGATTTCAGCGGCGAAGATATCGAATTGGAAACCGGCACGGAAGCGGTTCAAAGACTCTCTGCTGTAAAAAGCGAGCTTGAGCGGCTACTGTCCGACAGTATCGGTTGTGAATCGACGCTTGACTTGCCGGCTGTGGGAATCGCAGGTGTTTCTGGTGCCGGCAAAAGCAGTCTGCTCAATAAACTGGCGGGCTACGAAAGAAGCATCGTATCGGCGCATCGAAAAACCACCAGGGACGTTTTAACCAGCCTGCTGACATTGAGGCATTGCCGGTGCGTGCTGTTCGATTGTGCAGGACTAACTCGATGCTCGATGCTGGATACTCGATTCTCGATTCTTGATGAATTGGCACAGCAGGCGGCAATCGAAACGCTGCGAAACAGTTCTATCGTTGTATTTTGCGTGGACATATCGAAGGCAGATTGGGCTGAGGATATTTCGATTCGCGGATTAATAGAGCCCGAAGCTCTGATACCGGCGGCGACAAAGTGTGATTTGCTCTGCGAAGATGTATTAACTAAGCGCCTTGCTGAATTGGACGAACTGTTTGGCGCGGATTTTATCGTAACAAGTGCAAAGGATGGCGCTGGTATAGAGCAGTTGAAAGATATGCTCGACGAGAGAATAATTGAACTGGCCTTCGGAAGCGGTAAGCGAGGGACGAGAGACGAGAGACGAGAAACGAGCTTGATTGCACTTACCGCCCGGCACAGGCAGGCAGTCACAGAGGCGATTGAGAATATCGGCGAATCCATCAGCGAACTAAAGGCCGGCAATAATGAAGTGACCGCGATGATGCTGCGGGCCGCTTACCAGTGCATCTCCGACATTGAGCAGCAGCACGTAGATGAAGAGATTCTGGAAAGGATATTCTCTCGCTTCTGTATAGGCAAATAAAACCTGGAGATTCTTATCTCCTACCCAATTCTTATTTGTCCTCAGCTTCGAATTCGGCGTCGATTACATCGTCTCCGCCTTTTCTTTTAACTTCGCCTTCCGGCGGCGGCGTTCGCCCAGCTCCACCGGGGCCGGCTGATGACGCCTGCTTTTTGGCTGCTTTTTCGTAAAGCACCTTGCCTAATTCCTGGCTGGCAATGCCGAGGTTTTCGATGGCTTTTTTTATAGCATTGGCGTCTTCGCCTTTTATAGCTTCTTTCAAATTGTTGACCGCGTTTTCGATTCCGCCGCGGGTTTCGGCAGAAACCTTGTCGCCGTGCTCTCTGAGTGTCTTTTCCGTTGAGTAAATCAGCTGGTCGGCCTGGTTTTTCAGGTCAACCACCTCTCGCTTTTTCTTATCTTCCGCAGCGTGGGCCTCAGCCTCTCTGGTCATCTTTTTAACCTCTTGTTCGCTTAGCCCCGAGCTGGATTTAATCTCAATCGACTGCTGCTTGCCTGTGCCCAGGTCTTTAGCGGAGACGTTTAAGATGCCGTTGGCATCGATATCAAATGCAACCTCAATCTGCGGAATGCCTCGCGGAGCCGTTGGAATGTCAGTCAGTTGAAACCTGCCCAGCGTGCGGTTGTCCCTGGCAAATTCCCTCTCGCCCTGCAGGACGTGAATATCGACGGTTGTCTGGCTGTCAGCTGCCGTTGAGAAGATTTCTTTCTTGCTGGTGGGTATTGTCGTGTTGCGATCGATCAGTCTTGTCATAACTCCGCCGAGGGTCTCGACGCCCAAAGAAAGCGGCGTCACGTCCAGAAGCAGAATATCTTTCACGCCTGCGTCGCCAGCCAGAACCGCCCCCTGAACGGCAGCGCCGAGCGCCACAACCTCGTCGGGGTTAAGACTCCTGTTGGGCTCTTTGTTGAAGATGCCTTTGGCGATTTCATAAACCTTCGGAATCCTTGTGGAGCCGCCGACAAACAATAACTCAGCAATATCTTTTGGGGTAAGCTTGGCGTCTTCCATCGCCTTGTAGCATGGGCCTTTCAGTTTCTCCAGTACAGGCTCAACCAGAGATTCGAACTTGCTGCGGGTAAGGGTAATCTGTAAATGTTTGGGGCCGGAGGCGTCCGCCGTGATAAACGGAAGATTCACGGTGGCCTCCAGCTGTGTGCTCAGCTCGCATTTTGCCTTCTCGGCAGCCTCCTTGAGCCGCTGATGTGCCATCGGGTCCTTGCGAAGGTCGATGCCCTCGGTCTTTTTGAATTCATCAGCCAGATAATTTATCAGCACCGCATCAAGGTCATCACCGCCTAAGTGTGTGTCGCCGTTTGTGCTGAGGACCTCAAAGACGTTGTCGCCGATATCGAGAATTGATATGTCGAACGTTCCGCCGCCGAAATCGAAGATAGCGACCTTTTCGTTCCTTTTTTTCTCCAGTCCGTAAGCCAGCGCCGCCGCCGTCGGCTCGTTGATAATCCGCTCGACTTTTAGCCCTGCAATTTTGCCGGCGTCTTTTGTTGCCTGGCGCTGCGAGTCGTTAAAGTATGCGGGAACCGTGATAACGGCATTTTCAACCTTTTCGCCGAGATAGTCTTCTGCGGTCTTCTTCAAATCCTGCAGAATCATCGCCGAAATCTCAGGCGGCGTGTATTCCTTGCCGCGGACGTTCACCTTGACCAGCTCGTCCGGCCCGCCGGTGATTTTATAAGGGACAATCTTTTCCTCCTGGGAGACTTCTTTATGCCGCCGGCCCATAAAACGCTTGATTGAGAATACCGTGTTTTCCGGATTGGTTACCTGCTGATGCTTGGCGATTTGGCCGACCAGCCGCTCGCCTTTATCAGTGAAACCCACTACGGAGGGAGTCAATCGGGAGCCGGAGGAGTTAATCAAAACCTTCGGCGAAGAACCTTCCATCACGGCAACTACCGAAAGTGTTGTTCCCAAATCTATTCCGATTATTTTATTAGTAGCCATATTGCACTTCCTTTCCCGCTACGGCACGGCCTTCGCCGTGACGAGTCGTTTTTCTATGCTCGTTATATTAGCGTGTAGACACATCGCTGTAAATAAAATATGCAAAAGCCGTGCCATCTCAGGCGCCGAGTCCATTCATATTGCTTAAGCTGTTTGCTTGCAAGGGGTTATATTTTGCCCCTGTCGTTTTTTAATTTCCGATTTTCGGCTTATTGTGCCATTTTGGCAGATGAATAGGATATAGCAGATAGCGTTTAGTGTGTAGGGCAAGAACTATCTGTGTGGATATATATTATTTGCTAAACGCTGTGTGCTGTACGCTATCCATTCAGTGCTGAGCGGATGATTTTGGCCCTGAGTATATCTCTGTGGGCGGCATCGAGCGTTTTTCCGCAGTTTAATTGCAAATGCGCCGGCTGAGTGAGCATAAACAGCCGGTTTATGGTTGTAATGGAGAGTCCCCCAGGCTTATCAGCATTGCCGCTGGTGGCGCTAAGATTGCAAAGCTTCTTTATCGCAGGGGTTGAAACGCCCATACGTTCGTGCATATTGATGCCCATCCGCAAATGGCTTAGCAAAAATAACGCCTCCTGCGAGCTTATCAAATGGGCGTTTCTCAACAGCGCCATTGCCCGGGAGATTTTGTCGTCGAGGACGTCGGGCTCCTTCGAGAGCAGCTGATTCCTCGCTGCATTTTCGTATTCGACAATTTCGGGAATGATAACGTTTTCAAATTGCGCAACGACATCAGCCTCTGAGACGCCAAGCGATACCTGATTTGAAAGCTGATAGAAATCACCTGCCGCCTCGGTGCCTTCGCCGAACAGGCCTCGCACGGCCAAATTCATATCCCTCGTGGCGTTTAAGAACTTCTCTATTTGGCCGGTCATCTTCAGCGCCGGCAGATGCAGCATCACCGAAACCCTTACACCCGTGCCCAGGTTGGTCGGACAGGCCGTCAGGTACCCATAGCGAGGGCTAAAGGCATAATCTATCCTTTGCTCTATCATATCGTCGATACGGTTTATCTGCTCAGCACACTGGGTCAACTGCAGCCCGCCTTTTAGCATCTGAAGTCGCAGATGGTCCTCTTCGTTAATCATAGCGGTGAAAAATTCTCGCTGGGCGATAACTGCCCCGCGGGGTCCTTTACCGAAGGCGTGATGCCGGCTGATTAGATGCCTTTCCACCAGCAGATGTCTGTCCAGAACGGGGGTCTTGTCCACGCTGAGATAAAAGATTTCATCACCGAGCTCCAGCGACATCAGGATGTCTCTTAGCTTTTTGAGTATCTCGGCTTTCTCAGCGGCGGAGCAACGGCTCAGAAATTTATACCCCGCGATGTTCCTGGCCAAGCGAACCCGTGATGATATGACAATGTCAGCCAGCGGCCCTGAGCCGTTAAACCATTCGTTTATGTCGCCACTTATATCAGTCAGCTTCATATCTACCTGGTTAAATGGTAATTGGTTATTGGTAATTGATTAAATGGTAAATTACTAATTACCAGTTACCAATTACCGAATTCTTTACTCCAACTGGTTTATTTCGTCTCGCAATTTGGCGGCCAGCTCGTAATCTTCGCTTTGCACCGCTGCCTCCAGCTGTTGGCGCAGTGCCGTAAGCTTTATTTGCTTTTTTGTATCCTTCGGCATTTTCGAGGGGACCTTGCCGCGGTGAACCGTTTTGCCGTCGTGGGCCTTTTCGATAAGCGGCAGCAGCGATTTCTCAAAAACCTCATAGTCGTATGGACAGCCCAGCACCGCCTCCTTGGTGAATTGCGCTAACGTAAAGCCGCAATGCGGGCAGGTGAGCTCCTGCTCGGCGTCTCCAAACAGCTCGTCGTCCGATGGCTGGGTGGCAAGCAGGCCGCTGAGCAATTCATTTATAGAAAGCTGGCTCTTGACGGCTATGCCCTCTTCCTGCGCACAATGCTCACAAAGATGCATCTCGCTGCGCACCCCGTCGGTTATCTCAGTTAAATGAATGGTTGCTTCTTTTTTTTGGCAAACCTGACACTGCATATCAATAAACCCTTTTCAGATATTATACCAGAATTACGTCTCGATAACCATTAAATTTATAAGACCCTCCTGCGGGTCGATTCGGTATAAACTATCGCATGTATTATACCGGCATTCTGTATTAGATAATCGTCAAATTTAGAAGACCACTGTAGGCAGAATCGTCTATTTGCTGAATTTTGCCGAGCAGCCCGGCTCCTCGATAACCTTAATACTTCGCAGTTCCACGCCGCCTGGCAGTTTCGGCTCGAGTTTATCGAATATATATTTTGCGACGTTCTCCGCTGATGAATTGTTCCGCCGGAAATAATCGATGCTGTCTAACGGGACATTATCAAACCCAGCTATCGTTTTATCGACCACTGCCTTGAGCTGGCAAAAGTCCATAACAAATCCCATACTATCGAGCTTGTCGCTGCTGAGGTTGGCGGTAACCACCCAGTTATGGTGGTGCAGAGGCTCTTTTGAGCCGTCCGGCAGGGTCAACTGATGCGATGCCCCAAAGTGTGTTTCAACACTAACTGTAAACATATCTCGTGACTCGTTCCTTGTAATTCGTGCCCCGAGTCACGGGTCACGAGCGACTTTTTTTAAGCCGTTTTTTCAATCGGTTGTAGACGTTTTCCGGGACCAGACTTGACAGGTCTCCGCCCAGTGTAGCTATTTGTCGGATTAATGTTGAGCTTGTGAAGCCATACTGCTCACTGGTCATAACAAATACGGTTTCAATGCCGGCTACAGCTCTATTGGTCATTGCAAGCTGAAACTCGTACTGAACGTCGGTAAGACTTCGCAGGCCGCGCAGGATAGCATCGGCCTTTTTTTTGGCGGCATATTCAACTGTCAGCCCATCAAAGCTTTCTACTGATACCCCGGGTATGTCGGCTATCAGCTCAGCTATCATTTCCACCCGTTCTTCGGGGGTAAAGAGCGGATTTTTAATTGGGCTTCGGCCGACCGCAACGATAAGCTCGTCAAAGAGTTTTATGCCGCGATTGATAACGTCTAAATGCCCGTTTGTAATCGGGTCGAACGAACCTGGGAAAATTGCTCTTACAAATTTTTTAGTCATTAGCACACCCTTTCTTTCAGGCAGCTATTATACCTTAATCGCCCGATAGGTCAAATAGTTCGTATCTCGTGATTCAGGCCCATTCTGCAATAAACCGCGAAAAAAAGGGGTATTAACACTATACAGCCTGCTCTTTCTCTTTGGCTAATGTAACAGGTATATCTAACCAGAAGGTTGAGCCTTTGTCGAGCTCGCTTTCCAGCCCGATACTTCCTGCGAGCATAGCGGCCAATTCCCTGCTGATGGCAAGGCCCAGCCCGCTGCCGGTCGATTGGCGGGTTATGGAGCCGTCGGCCTGGCGGAACTTGTCGAATATCTTTTCCCTGTCCGGCTCGGCAATACCGCAGCCGGTGTCGGAAACTGCAATCCGCACTGTCTGCTCGCCCTGCATATTGGCCCGAATCTCAATCCTGCCTTTCTCATCTGTGAACTTTACGGCGTTACTTAGAAAGTTGTACAGTATCTGCTGAACCTTGCCGGCGTCCGTTGAAAGAACCGGGATGTTGTCATCGACCACTAATTTGACTTTGATTTTTTTCTTTTTTGTAAGTGCCGAGAAGGAGCTCACCACTGTTTTGCACAGTTGCGGTATCGAGGTTTTTTCTATGTGCAGTTCCATTTTGCCTGCTTCGGCTTTTGCCAGGTTCAGCAGGTCGTTAATCATATTCAGAAGACTTTTTCCGCCGGCGATAATGTTCTCAGCGTACCTTTGCCCTTTGTCCTTTTTTAGAACATTGGGCTTTTCCCGCAGTATCTCTGCAAAGCCCAGTATTGCGTTTAGCGGCGTTCTGAACTCGTGCGAGATATTGGCAAGAAATTCGCTCTTTATTTTGTTGGCCTTGAACAGCTCGATATTCCGCTCGGAAAGCTCTGCAATTTTGCCGTCTAACTGCTTGTTTGCCTGGCGAAGTCTTTCCTGTGCAGCCTGCAGCCCGTCCAGCATGTGATTAAAGGCCTCGGCAAGTTTTTCGTATTCATCGCCTGTTTGTATTGCGCTTCTGATATCGAGATTGCCCTCGGCGACATTATTTGCAATTGCCCGCAGCTGCCGGATTGGCCGAAGGATTACCCGCTGAGTTATCATATAAAAGGCAACGATTGCCCCCGTGCCGGCAATCAGCCCTGCGATGATTATCCAGACCCTGTTTAACAGCACTGTTCTGCTGATTTCGGCGGCCGGCCTTTGAATTATCACCGCACCTATCAGCTCGTTTTGGCTAAACGGCCTCGCTGAGCCCTGCGGATTATGGCAGCTTATGCAGCTCTCAGTCGCACGGAAGAGCTTTATATAATTGCTGTGAAGGATACCGTCATATTTGGCCAGCAGAATATTGTCGCTTCTTTCCTCCTCGGCTTTTAGAGATTCAATCATCTCTTTCTGCTCATCGGTCAATGTTGTCGGTTGTTTTCCATTTTCTTTTGTGAACCGAATCCAGCGCATCTCGGGATTGTTCACATCCAGCACAGCCCCCCTATTGTCTAATGCTGGAAGGGCCGTTTCGCCGGCTTGTTTTCCCTGGAAATGCCGGGCCAACAGCATCTCGGTTTTTGCTCGTCCGGCATCGAGAGCGGCCTTTTTTGTCAATTGGCCCATCCAGATATAGGGTAGAAGCAGCGCCAGTATAAGCACCAGCATTACCGCCGCCCCGAACGCGACTCTGCACTTTTCCGCCAGCGAAAGTGGCGACAAATGCAAAATCGCCAAAATCTTATGATAAATTCTATGTATAAACTCCCACATAAGCTCAGAACCTACCGCCGGCTATCCGGTCTCTTCTACCGTTTATCGCACCAGTTTTGGACGCAGCTATTGCTTTTGCTCTTCGGTTGTCTGCTCAGGTTTGTGCGAGTGTTTTTGTGTTCGCAGGTTTAGCTCATCGAGCTGTTTCTGGTCAACCTCGCTGGGTGCATCAGTCAAAAGGCACTGGCCCCGCTGGGTCTTCGGAAATGCAATGACATCTCTTATATTTTCCGTGCCGGTCAGCAGCATAATCATCCTGTCCAGACCAAACGCTATTCCTCCGTGCGGCGGAGCGCCGTATTCTAATGCCCGCAAAAAAAAACCGAACCGCTGCTGTGCCTGTTCTTTCGAGATTTTGAGCAGTTCAAAGACTTTTTGTTGAACTTTTGGGTCGTGGATACGAATACTGCCGCCGCCGATTTCATAGCCGTTGACGACGATGTCGTATGCCTGCGAGCGGATGTTAGCAGGGTCGCTGTCAAGCTTGTGCAAATCCTCCGGCACCGCCGCCGTGAACGGATGGTGCAGCGAATCGTAGCGATTCTCCTCTTCGTTCCACTCAAACAGCGGAAAGTCCACTACCCAGACAAACTCGAAAGCTTTTTTCTCATAGAGCTTCAGGTCCCTTGCCAGTTTGCACCGCAGCGGGGCCAGCACCTTATTGGCGCCTTTCTCGCTGTCGGCAACGAACAAAAGCAGGTCCCCGTCTTTGGCATTGAAGCGTTCAATTGTCCGCTGGAGCTGTTCGGCGCTGAAGAACTTAGCTATCTGGCTGGCCAGCGTCGTCTTGCCGTTTTCTTTTTTGGCCTTCAACCACGCCAGTCCCTTCGCTCCGTAGTCTGCCGCAAACTCCGTCAGTGTCTTTTCAATATCGCTTCTGGAATATTTTTCGCCGCCGCCCGGAGCGCAGAGCCCTTTTACAATCCCACCTTTTTCAATGGTTGAGGTAAATACCTTGAACGTGCTTGTCTTTGCAATATCAGAAATGTCGCCTAATTTCATATCGAAACGCAAATCCGGCCTGTCGGTGCCGTAGTTGTCCATCGACTCTTTGTAGGATAGTCGTCGCATCGGCGCCTTAACATCCACACCCAGAATCTGCTTCCATATTTTTGCTATTAGGTTTTCGTGAACGCCGATGATGTCGTTGCTATCGACGAAGCTCATCTCGACGTCGATTTGCGTAAATTCCGCCTGTCGGTCGGCCCGTGGGTCTTCGTCGCGGAAGCACCGCACTATCTGGAAGTATTTGTCGACACCACCCACCATTAGAATCTGTTTAAATAATTGCGGCGACTGCGGCAGTGCGTAGAAGCAGTTTGGCTGCAGTCTGCTGGGCACTAAGAAATCCCTTGCTCCTTCCGGTGTGCTCTTAGCTAACATCGGCGTCTCAATCTCCAAAAAACCCAGCCGGTCGAAATAATCACGTGTAATTTTGGTTACCCGATGGCGTATGCGCAGCATCTTTTGCATCTCTGGCCGACGCAGGTCGATATACCGCCTGGTCAGTCGAATCTCTTCGCCGGTCTTTATCCCGTCCTCGATTTCAAAAGGCGACGTCTTCGAGGCGTTGAGGATTTCAACCTGCTGCACAGCCACTTCGATTTGACCGGTAGGCAGCTTTGGATTTTCCAATCCTTCACCACGCGGCTGAACCACGCCTCTGGCCGCTATTACCCATTCGCAGCGGGCCGTCCTTGCCAGCTTGTGGGCCTTGGGCTGAGTTTCGGGATTAAAAACTAATTGGGTCAGGCCTTCTTTATCCCGAAGGTCGATGAATACTAAATTGCCGTGGTCGCGATAGGAATGCACCCAGCCGGCTAATGTTACCTTTTTGCCGGCGTTTTCAAGCCGAAGCTGTCCGCAATTATGTGTCCTTTTGAGCATCATAGTATCTTTCTAAAAAAAACGCCAAACATATACGCTAATACAGAACAATTGGATAGTCTAACCGCAACAGGCAGGTTTCGTCAACAACGGCTCTTAAGATTTGGCTTCCACCAGAAATTTAAACAAAATCCGGGGAAATCACAAATATTGGTGCGATTTTAATAATTTTTTTCTGAAACCGAACTTTTTACTTGTTGAAGGCGTAATAATTTTAGTATAATTGCTAAACTACGGGCTGGGGTTTTAACTCCTCTTTTCCTCCCTCCGACCTCAGCCCATTTTTTTTATAACTCCATACCCCCTCCGAAGAGCACTTGTCGATAAGTTCGAGAATGTTGTCGGCAAATAATATAGGATATTATTATTTTTTTTACATTTCTCATCAAATTGTAAGTGCCTTTATATAAATAGCTTAGCAAAATCGCCCGCGGGATACAGGCCAAAAGTGCGCCAAATAGTTGAATATAAGCCAAATTCCGCTTTACTTTTAATGGCAGAACGTATAAAATGTAGTCAGTTGGAGCAGCTTCTTTCGGCGGATATTATTTTTGCGGGATACGAACATTTTTTAGCAGGAATGATATAGATTTATAGAAGTTTTTGGTGTAATATTTTGCTATAGCATTTAACAGGGCTGAGAAATATCGCTTTTTCCTCTCCCTCCGCATCTCAGCCCTGTTTTTATGCGCAGAACCAGGTTGTTCTGCCCGATTTGTTTAAAACAGAATTTTGCTCTTAATACCGCCTGCTTGTGGTTTTGCCGGTGTGTTTGTAGTTGACAAAGAAGTACCGCAGGGCATCTATCGGGTGGTCGTATAAGCCGTCCTTGAGCGGAAGCTCACCGGCCCTGCTGCCCTCCGGGTAACGATAACACTCCATTGCCTCTATCAGCCGAGTACACCTCGGCGAGATTAACAGTCTGCTTTTGCCGTCACCGGCCTTCAAGCTGCGGCGGATAAGCTCAATACCCTCAAGGATTCCGCTTCGCCTGAAGCGTGTAGCTATCCCCAGCGTTCGCAGTTCCCGAACCACACTTGTACCGGTAACATCGTTTACGCTTTTGCCGGCTGGGTCACAGAAGGTCACAGCCACACATCCACCTTCGACAGGCGTTCGGCTTTTTATTTCCTCGGCGTGCACATCTATTGTCGCTCTGCTGCGAACGTACTCGTCTATCACCCGCACAACATCATTCTCATCGACCTGAACCCATAAGCACACAAAAGGATTCACAAAGCCAAAGTCAAGGGTCCTGTACAATGGCAGATTAGGGTCATAATCGAGCTGCCGGATGTGTTCGGCGGGCTCGAACTCGTCAAAGACCACATTTTCTCGACTGGGTCTCTTGCAGAGCATTTCCGCCTCCCAGCCGGCCCTGCTGGCACGACGCATCGCAGTTACACAATCGTCAATCTTCAAATAACCGTTGCTCCCTCTGGCTTTACCCTCGCAGTCAACCCATAGCGGGCACTGCGAGCAGTTTCTCTCGGTGCACTTCTCTATCACCTCCCACAAACACCATTTAAAGACCGGCGTGCAAAGTTCCCCCGCCGAGGAAACTATTCTTTGCATCAACCCGTAAGGCCGATACATCGTGCTTATCATCTCCATCGCTGCCAGCAGACCTGCTGTGCTTTGGGTAGTGAACTTCGCCGCCGCAAAGACCTCCTCATCGAAAAGCTCGACCTCATCGCAGCGAAGTTTCTGAATATGCTGCCCCCGAACGCTCATCGGCGATTGCGTCAGCACCTCAACAGCCGAGCCGTTGGCAAACCGGCATTTACTCTTGCGGACAGGCCCTGCTAAAAATTCTTCAAAACCATTTCGTAAAAAGCCGGTTAAATATTCGTACATCCTGCCTGCCTGCTCGCCGGAGCCGCTGAGGATTCGCACCTGGCACCTCGGCTTAAAAACACAGTCCAGCAAAGTGGCGATTGCAGCTAATTCCGTTTTGCCGCCGGTGCGGTTGGCCCAGACTATCGCATCGCCGTTTGTAGTTCTTTCTGCCGCAAAATCGGAAAAATAGCTGTGCCGCAGATATTCCATCGGGCTGTTGTGTCCCGGACAGATTTTTTTGTCGGGTATATCGATGCCCAGATAAACCTTAACGTAGTTTTTGATGTCCCCTATTGTCGCTGGTGCTCTCCGCCGCAGACTCGAATAGACCTCTGCCGCCTTTTCTATTGTCTCAAAGTTTGTTGATTTAACTAAACACGATTTTGCCATTAACCTTGTTCCTTAAATGACTTACAACCACTAGGACAGGATGCAAAAAATATTAAAATTCTTTGCAGATTTTTTTGCCTCTCATAATAAATGGAGTATATTCTAAATAGAGAGCTATGAAAATGAATCTGACTTCGCGAGGTTGGTTTAGATGATAAATATAAAAGAGCGTTATCGTACAAGGGAGACAGACCAGACAAAATATAAATAAAAAAGAGGCCTGCGTCTCCCTTTTTGCGCAGACTCTTTTAAATTTTTATTTGTATGTCACTTCAAATTTTTTTCTCCTCCGCCATCGCCGCTAATAATCTACTGGCCGTCTCAGGTGAAAAAGCGATATTCGACTGCTGGTTCTCAACACCGGATTCTCGTCCTTCGTCCCTCATCTCTCGTCCATAGTTTTTCTCGGTTGCAACTTTCGGTTGATTAATAACATCCAGGCATGCCCGCCGGGCCGTCTCTGCCTTCTCAGATGTGGTCAATTCGACCAATTTCGCCGCCGCAAGACAACTGTATTTGGCCATTAAAAGCTCGCTTCGCCGCCTTACGCTGTTAACATATCGATTGAACCGTTCCGCGAAAAGCTCCTCTGCCAGCCATCTCTCGTATGTGCTCCGGCGGACCTTGTGTTTGTCCAGAACCCCCTGCTCATCAAGGTCGCTGTTAAACAAATCGTCTAATACTGTTAATTGTTTCTGACTCAGGTACTTTCGTCTTGCCATAATCTCTCACGTCCCCGAATTAAGTTTTTAATGGTTGAGAAACTCCCCGGCTATGCGGGCCAGCGCCGCCGCTCGTTTCGCAGCTTTTGTCTTTTCATCTCCCACCTCTTGGGCTGTTGATAGTGCCTTCTCTATTACTTCCTGTTGCGTATCATCTACAAAGAACACCATCGGATTTGAAAAACTCTTCGTCTCCGCCGGCGTGCTCGGCATCTTCAGATTGGTAAGTCGCTCAATCTGTTTCGCTGTTTGCGGCAAAAGTTTTGCAAGCTCATCGGCATTTATTTTTTTGTTCAGCCGTTTCAAAAGTACCAATTTCTTGTCAATCTGGTCTGTCCCGACCAGCCGATTCAGACTGGCAAGTAGAATGTCAACCTGCTCATCGTCGATGTCCCATACTATGCAATCGGCGGTTTTGTAGCCCAGCTTGGCTAATGCACGACAGCGATGCTCGCCGTTGATTATCTGAAAACAGTTTCCCCTTTGCGGATGCGGCCGAACTACTATCGGCTCATATCTGCCCGTTCGCTCTATATTGCGCACTAACTTGCCGAAAGTTGCCGCACTCATCCTGTTCGGATTGTCCGGATGTGCGACAAGTTTTTCTAACAGAATCGATTGAATTGCACTGGCCATATTTTTGCTTTTTCCTAATCACCAATTACTAATTACCTATCACCAATTTGGGATTAAACCAGATGTAATAGACCGGCCGAAATGTGAGCTTGCTCAATACAAATCCTGTTCGTTCTAAGCCGGCCCTCTCATAGCGCCTTTTGCCGTAGCTTTGCAGAAAATGTCTAATTTGAAGCTCAATAAATTCGGCTTCCCGTTGCCCCAGCCGGGCAAGTTTCCCCTGCACTCCTTCAGAGTCGATGAGTTCCTCTTTTTCGACCCCGACCATACTGAACGCTTCAACAAGCTGGACGCATCGAGTCGGCATATTCGCTGTGAAAGCCTTCATCCCTGCTTTTTCAAAGAATGGATTGACTAATCCCATTACCGCCATCGCCTCGATTATGGGCACGTCCATTTTCGGCATCGTCTCGCGCACCAATCGGCTCGCCAAACCCAGCCCGCGAAATCTCGGCTCGATAATGACCCTGCTGATACACCGGATATTCCTGTTGATAAGCGCCAATCGCGTCCCCTTATCAAGGCCGACAAATAAATTACCCGTGGCGATGTTTCGAAGCTCCGCCCCAACACTCGGCATCGTGTAAACTATAACGCCGACAGTTTCTGTACCTATCGGTGGTGAGCGGAGTCGCACCACTGACCGTGCCCCTAAAGCCTTGGCTGGCTTGATGGCAAAAATCGCTGCGAATGTCCCAGGGCAGCTGTCACGGTAGTGAAAATGCGCAAGCTTCTTGTAATCGTCAAGACAGCCGGAAACAATCTGCAGCTTTTCAATTACACTGCAGCTTCGCATCTTTAGATTTTCCCGTTCTTATAGATAACCTGTGTCGGGCCGGATAATTCCTGAACCACCAGCACGTCAGGCGCCAGGTCAAGCAATATATCTTCGTGACTTGACGCCAGAATAAATGTCACGCCGGTGCGTTTTGCGTGCCTTTGTATGTTGTATGAAATCACCGCAGCAGTAATGCGGTCCAATTCGCAGCAGTATTCATCTGCAAAGATAAATTTCGCACCAGACCCAAGTGCCACTGCTAAACGAAACCGATACTTTTGGCCGTCACTTAAATTTATTGGTTGATTGAGAACACAGAAGGCATCGTTCAGTCCTGCGATGCTGAGCAGTTTCAACCCTTCCAGAAAATCGCCGTCGATGCAGTCAATCACCGATTTATCGCGGGCCAGTTTCACTTCGTTGAGGTTCACCTTGTCCGAGGCCGGGACGGATTTTTCCAATTCTTTCAACAGCACGCTTTTGCCGGCTCCTGATGGGCCTGTAATTTATACAATGTCGCCCTTGTTAATTTCTAACTGGCAGTTAACAGTGAAGCTGGTCTTAGCAAGTCTGTCCGTCGTCAGGCCGAACATCCTCATTACAGATGCGCTCCTTTCGCTGATTTGACCCTGCCGGCCCCTGAGGGGCCAGCTGAAGGTTTTTGAAACGTTGTAGGTCGGCATAGTGATTTTGCCCTTCTTCTGCACCCTGTTCGCTAAACACTGTCCGCTACTTTTACCTGTGGCAGAGTTATAAGCCCCTGGATTTTCTTTAAGGTTTTGCGGACACAGTAGTAGGTAGAATCGCGTTTTTTTGCGATTTTTTTCATCGATAGGCCTACCAGAAAATAATCCTTTGCGATATTCAGTTCGTTCTTGTCGAATTTGTCACGGTTTCGCAGGCACGTTATATATTCGCCGTTTATAAGTCGTTTTGTCACCTTGTGTATTCTTCGTGCGATACTTGCCTCGTTGACGCCGACCAGCCGGGCCATCTGCCGAAAGCTATTGCCGTTCTCCATATACATAGTCATCAGAACCTTGTCTTTGCCGGTAAGAAGACCGACCCTGTTGCGTAAAAGGTCAATCCTGTCGCGATATTCAGCCCTGGTCTTTACACTGCTCTGCGGAATGTTTTCGTGGATTTTTTTCATGATAAAGCCCCCTTCTTTGGTTAATTTTGCCCTTGTCCTTGGCTGATTTTGGTCAATTGACCACCCCACTTAAGTTTTACACTGTCTTTTTGTCATTTACAGACATATTGTTTAAATATTCACTTAACAATAGAGGTATTTTAACATAACACACAACAAAAATCAAGTGTTTTGTAGCATTTTTTGTAAATTTTCTACAAAGTTTACCATTTATTAAACATTTATCTTTTAATCCCCCTTTTTGGCTAAAATACCAGCAGAATCACATTGATTTGGGCAAACTAATAAGCCATAATTAATCAGCTACAGCGAAAAATAATAAATGTGGAGCCGGCCTTACAAAATCACCGGAACAGCCTTAAACCGCCAATAAAAATAGATTTAAGGGAGGAAACGATGCCGGATAACAGGAAAGAATACGCAGAATTACAAAAGAAGATTAAATCATTGCGTCTTCGTAGCTTGAGAAGGACGAGCTTCGGCACAGCCGAATGGGGGCGCCGCCAAAGAGCGATTTACTCTATCAAACACTTATGGAAAATATTCATCTCGGGATTTCCTTCATGGATACCGACCGCAAAATAGTTACGACCAGTGTTGGTCTGGGTAAGTTATTCAGGAAACCTCGCGGTGAGATTATTGGTAAATATTGTTTCAGGGAATTCGAGAAGCGCAATGCGGTTTGTCCGCACTGTCCCGGGACGCGGGCTATGGCTACAGGGCGTCCTGCGGAAGTCAAAACCGAAGGTGTACGGGATGATGGTAGCCGCTTTGCAGTTCACCTTCAAGCCTTTCCGGTTTTCGAAGCTGATGGTGCTATAAGGGGCTTCATTGAAATTGTAGAAGACATTACCGAGCACAAACAAGCAGCGGAAAAGTTAAAGGAGTCCGAACAAAGATTTAAAGCTATTTTTGATAATGCTGCTGATGGAATACTTTTAGCAGATGTGGAAAGCAAAAAATTCTACATAGGCAATAAAGTAATTTGTCAAATGCTGGGTTGTAATCCGGAAGAAATCAAAAACCTGACAATCTCGGATATCCACCCGAAGGAACATTTATCTTATGTTATGGAACAGTTTGAGAAACAGGCCAGAAAAGAAACCACGCTGGCCGAAGATATTCCGGTCAAAAGAAAAAACGGCAGTGTTTTTTATGCTGATATTAACTCATTTCCGATAGTATTGGCCGGCAAAACATATCTCGCGGGTATTTTTAGAGATGTCACCGAGCGAAAAAAAATAGAGGAGGAGCTTAATATATACCGCGAGAAAATGGCTCAAGCTGAACGGCTTGCCTCGCTGGGAACCCTAAGCGCCACACTGGCTCATGAACTGACCCAGCCTTTGACGGTCATTCGCCTCTCAATTGAGAATTCATTAGAGGACCTCGAGGCAACGTCTTGTCCGAAGACTGTCATAGAGGGGCTCAGGGACAGCCTGAATGAAGTTTCAAATGCCACTTCAGTGGTTGACAGGTTTCGCAATTTTGCGCGGCAGTCTTCAAGAAAAACTCTCTGCGAAACAGACCTTGGTGCAATCGCTGACAGGATTGTCTCGTTGTTGGGTAAAACTGCTCAGCGTGCAAAAATGACCCTGCACCTCAAAGGTATGGACAAACTGCCGCCTGTATACTCGAGCGAGAAAGACATCGAGCAGTTGTTCTTCGCTCTGACTGAGAATGCAATACAGGCCGCTGACGATAAAAAGAGCCATCGGCTTACTATCAGCGGTGAAGTAAAAGGTGGGTATATCGAATTGCGATTCTCAGACAACTGCTCTGGTATAGCCCCGGAAAATCTCGACAAAATTTTTGACCCGTTTTTTACCACCGGCCCCGATGATGCAAGAACAGGCTTAGGGCTTCCCATTGTGCAGCGAATTGTATCAGGATATGGAGGCAAAATTCGCGTCCAGAGCCAGCCTGGAAAAGGCACAACTTTTTATGTTACTTTGCCGATTCATTCTGAAATAGTCAAGTAAGGGTTTTTGATGACTGCTGACAACCAACATATATTTGTTGTCGATGACGAGCCTGCCGTATGCAGGTCTGTATCTCAGATGCCGACCACTGCCTCCAACAACTGCAGATGCAAAGTTGTGATTTGCTCATTACCGATGTGAGAATGCCCGGGATGGACGGCATAGAGCTGGTTCGTAGAGCTAAATGCATTGTTCCGTGGTTGCCGATTCTGGTGATAACCGGCTATGGCGATATCCCAATGGCCGTCAGGGCTGTAAAGGCAGGGGCGGCGGAATTTATCGAAAAACCGCTGCAAAAGCAAAGTTTCTTGGCGGCTGTTCAGGCAGCACTAAAGCAGCAGGACCTGAGAAATCTTCTTAAAGGCAAGTCGCTGTCCAAAAAAGAAATGGCCATTTTGCGCCTAATCTTACAGAGCAGGAGCAATAAGGAAATAGCCCAGACTCTGCACCGTTCCATCCGCACAGTTGAAGACCATCGCCGTTACATTATGCGTAAGCTCAATGTGGACAATGTGGTTGACCTGGTCAAAAGAGCTGCTGTTATGGGCTTGGCCGAAACCCCAGGAACCCAGTAGTGCCATAAAGTCATCCTGTCCGTCGTCTGCTGGCAGACCTTGCAACCCCAATTTCCAGCCTCCAAACCCACAAAAAAATCAAAAAATCCCGTAGTTACCACGATTGATAAGCATACTGCGAAGAGTTACATTTCATATCCGCCCAAATAAGGCGGGCCGATATTTGAAAAGAAAAGAGATTTCGAATTCCCCCTTATTAGCCAGGTTTGACAGTTGGTTGGTTATCAATCACTTGTCAGGCCCAGTCGAAAGCAATCGCCCCGTTGGGGTTTTTGATAGGCCACCCGCAGGAAAAACCGGGGCTAATGCGATTTTAAGATTTTAGGAGTCTTCTCCGTCTTCTCCGTCGCTTAGCCCCCTTTATACTTTCCCGGAACGTTTACCGGCTGGCTTTTTGCCGCAGTGAAAATCAGCTCCGAGATTACTATGAAAAAAATTTGCATTTAACCCTTGGCCGGCTATACTAAATCATCAAAAGAACCTGTGGGGATAAAAATGCCAGGAAGGATTCCTAAGGTAGTTGTGGTAGGCGGCACCTATGTGGATATAGTGATAAGGTGCGACCAGGCCCCCTCTTCAGGACAGTCTGTTGCCGGCTCCAGGTTATCCTATACCGCCACCGGCCCGGGACCAAATCAGGCAGCCGAAGCTGCTCTGTGTGGCTGCCAGGTACATCTTATAAGCACGGTCGGCGGCGACCCATTCGCCCAGATGGTCAAGACAAGCCTCGCCGAGTTCAATATTAACAGCGACTTTATTCACACCGCCCAAGCCAAGAATACAGGTGTCGTTGTAACCCTGGTTAACGCCAAAGGCGAAAATGCCAGCCTTACATACGCCGGCGCCAATAGCGCCCTGCAGCCGCAGGATATCAACGATGCCGAGCAGATTATCTCAGAGGCTGATGTCTGTTTGATTCACGGCCAGTTGCCGCAGGATACTGTCGCAGCGGCTATTCGATGCGCTAAGGTGCACGGTGTTAAGGTCATTCTCAACCCTGCAAGGCCGATGGAGCAGCCCGACCAGCGGAGCAACGCTTTGCCTATCGACTATTTTTCAGCCGATATCCTGATACCGAATCTTTACGAAGCCGCTGATATCACCGACCATTCCGCCGTTAACATTCACGCCGCCAAGCTCATTGGTTCTGATTTGGTCGCCCGCGGCGCCGATTCTGTCGTCATAACGATGGGCAGGCGCGGCTGTATGGTTGTTGACAGAAACGGCGCCGACCACATCCAGGCTTTTGAAGTCGAGCTTGTTGACCAGACCGGCAGAGGCGATGCCTTTGCAGGAGCGCTGGCCGCCTGTTGTGCCGTAGGGGATGATTTAAGAAAAGCGGTTAAATTTGCCTCGGCGGCGGGGGCGCTGACCTGCACGAAATTCGGCTCGCTTGAGGCATTGCCCTCAAAGGCCGAAATTATAGAGCTCCTGCAAAAAGAAGAGGCTTAGAGGTTCTCGCTCCACCTTAAAACAAGCACTTTGACAGAAAAATGCCCTTTATTTATACTGTTATTTTGGCATTTTTATCGGCGGGTCCAATAAAAAAGATAAAGTTTTTCACATTTCTTTGCCGAATAACATAAATGGGCGTTTAGTCACTTTTCAGTGCTGAAACCGAAGGTTTCGGGCTGCGTCCGAAAAGTCCTTTTCCCGCGGTGAAATGGGCTTTCTGGGTTGCGCTGGGCTTCGCCCCAGCGAGTGGGCAGGTGGAGATAATCTATGAGGACTATAGCGGTTGTTAATCAAAAAGGTGGGTGTGGCAAGACAACGGTATCGATAAATCTCGCAAGTGCCCTTGCTGAACTTGGCCGCAGAACGTTACTGGTCGATATGGATCCCCAGTCGCATTGCGCCGTTGGCCTTGCTGTGCCGGAGGACCAGATCGAGCAGAGCATCTACGATGTCCTGATAAGCACAAGCAGAAACGAACCCATAAGGCTGGCAGAGATACTCTGGCAGATTAGCGACAAGCTGGAGTTGGCGCCGGCCAGTATAGACCTGTCGGCCTTCGAGCAGCAAATGGCCGGAATCGCCGAGCGCGAATCCTGCTTGAAAAATGCCCTGTGCGAAATGAAGGATGAATATGACTACGTAATAGTCGATTGTCCGCCGGCCGTAGGCCTATTGACCTTCAATGCGCTAAGGGCAGCCACCGATGCTATTGTCCCTGTCGAGACCGGATATTTTGCACTGCACGGCCTCAGTAAGCAGCTTGAGACCCTCGGTATTCTCTGCAAACGATGCAGTCAGCAGATAGATGTCAGGGTCCTGGCCAGTATGTATGACTTAAGGACAAAGATGGCCAGAGAAATTCTGGCTGAATTGCGAACCCACTTCGCCGACAAAATATTCAAAACAGTCGTTAATTTCAACACCAAAATCAAGGAAGCCTCCAGTTTCGGCCAGCCCATCTGTGAATACGACTCTGCCAGCAGGGGCCAGAGGGATTTTCACGCACTGGCTGAGGAAATTATTGGCTCACAGGCAAAGCAGCGCACCGAGATTGTCAGCTCCTTAGCCAGCCGACTCGAGACGATTAGCGCCACCGCCGATGAATTGCTGCAGTCTGCAAAGCCGGCCATAAAAGCCCTGCAGGCCCCACGGACCGAAAAACCACAGCCGGCAGATACCAACGCCAAGCTTTCTGACTATTACGGTGTCAGCCAGATAAACGATGCTGTAATATTTGTAACGCTTTATCCGCGAGCCCATAGCGTGCAGATTGCCGGTGATTTTAATAATTGGCAGCCGTCAAAAACACCTCTGCAAAAAGTGGGCAAATCCGGCGTATGGCAGACAAAGATAAAACTGCCTGCCGGAAAATATCGCTACCGACTGGTCGTGGACGGACAGTGGCAGCAGGACCCCTACAACGAACTAACGGAGTCGAATCCCTTCGGCGGATTCAACTCGGTCGTCGAAGTAAAATAAAACTGACATACCGGCCGGCCCATCATTAAAACGCACTCAAAGCTAAAAATACCTGCCCAAAAACTTACTTTCTACTTGACATAGGCATTCGAACAGATACAATTTTCTTCGGAAGAGGCGAGAGATTCGGTTTCCAATATTACCTTTTAATGTGTGAGTATGGATACTCGAAGCTCTGCGATAAGGATGGTTGCGGCCCTTTTCCTTGTGATGGGTTTCCCTTCCGCTGGTTTTTCCGACCCAACTCATATTTACACCGGCGACTTTAATCTGCCTATCCCATCGCCGGATGAGCCGGAGAGCAAGTACGGTAGGGGCTGGATGACCGATGCAATCATAGAAGTCCCCGACCACCTTGTTATTTCCGACCTTGATATAGGCGTTACTTTGGCCCACGAAAGTTTATTTGATTTACAAATCCTTCTGCAAAGCCCCAAAGGGACAAATGTCTCTTTGAACCCGGCTGGTAATCTGGCGTTTATAGTCAGAGGCGAAGATGGCCGCCTTCATGCCTACGGTGGTTCAGTAGAGTGGTTTTTTGATGATGAGGCTGAGGTATTGATAGAGCAGGCAACAGTACCTTTTGTCGGTGCATTTAAGCCGATTGAGAACTTATCTTCGTTTGACGAACAGGATGCCTACGGTTCTTGGCGGCTGCGGATTTACGATGCCTTTTACGCCGACACCGGCACTTTTAACCGCTTTGAGCTTATGATTACCGCCCCCGAACCAGCCACCGCAATACTCCTGACCCTCGCCGCAGTTCTGCTCAGGTTATTCAAACCTCGCCGAGGTCACTGATTTTTCCTAAGAGCAGAATCTTTCTCGATTACCTTCTTCTCTTGGGTTTTCTTGAACTCAACGAGTTTCTTGGCAAGGCCTTTATCAGACAGAGCTAAGATTTGAACCGCCAGAACTGCTGCATTTTTCGCACCCGCTTTTCCAATCGCCACCGTTGCCACCGGCACGCCCGGCGGCATCTGAACTGTGCTCAAAAGTGCGTCAATTCCATTCAACCCCGAAAATATGTCAATTCCCTCCGGCCCTGAGCTTGAAATCAGCGGCACGCCAATAACCGGCAGCGTCGTTCGGCTTGCTAAGGCACCGGCTAAATGTGCAGCCATACCCGCCGCCGCAATTATCACTTTTACCCCATTTTTGGCTGCATTTTCCGCAAATTCAGCCGCCATCTGCGGCGTCCGATGCGCTGAAATTACCCGCACCACCGGCTTAATAGCAAATTCGCCGAGCTGCTCGATGCAACTCTGCATTACATCCATATCACTGTCGGAACCCATCACCACCGCCACAGCACTTTTCTTTTCAGATGCCATTGTTTTCTCTCGGCCTTAAAGTTACAATATTCTTCTGAATTCGTTGTAAAATGATAACAGCCAGGTGCTGGATATGCAAACAAGAAAACCTATTGTTGCAGGTCAATTCTATCCCGGCCGACACAATTCCTGCGTCGCTGAAATCAACGAATGCCTCCGGCAGGAGAGACCTGCCGAGTCGTTGCCTGAAACAATAGTCGCCGGCATCGTTCCGCACGCCGGCTGGACCTTCAGCGGCAGCTTGGCAGCCCTGGTCTTTTCAGCAATAAAACAACGCCACGATAACGTTAATACCTTTGTTATATTTGGAGCGGCGCACGGCTATTACGGGTCTTCGCCGGCTGTTTATGATAAGGGAAGCTGGTTAACGCCTTTAGGCGAGGTGGCTGTCGATGAAAATTTGGCTGACGCTGTGCTGAAAAGCGATGCCGCCGTTAGTGACACCTCGGCACATGAATATGAACATAGTATTGAGGTTCAGGTGCCGTTCATACAGCATTTATTCGCCGACGCAAAGATACTGCCGATTTTAACTCCGCCGAACGAGCAGGCGATTTCGCTGGGTGAGGCTGTAGGTGACATTATCAAGCAGCAGCAACAGAAAAAATTTGTTTGCATTGGCTCAACTGACCTGACCCATTATGGCCCGCGCTACGGTTTTACACCTATGGGCACAGGTGCAAATGCTCTGCAATGGGCAAGCGAGGTCAATGATAAAGAATTTATCGACTTGGCCTTGAAACTGAAACCGCAGAAGATGCTGGAAAGTGCTGCTGAGAACTATAATGCCTGTGGCGCTGGTGCTGCCGCAGCAGCGGTCGCTGCTGCAAAAAAACTGGGCAAAACAAAAGGCCTGCTGCTCGCTCATACCAACAGTAACGAAGTAATGATGAAAAAGATGGGATCCTCAAGCGCCGAGGCCGTCGGCTACGCAGCAATAGTATTTTAGTCGTGCGGATTGAGTATTCTGTGAAGAATAACGCATTACGATATACGCAATACGCATCACGAAGAACAGCCAACGGTCGGATTCGAACCGACAACCCCCGGTTTACAAAACCGGAGCTCTGCCGTTGAGCTACGTTGGCATCTAAATCGTCAAGACAGCTTACGCCGGAAATGATAATAAAAACTCGCATCTCAGTCACGCATTTTTTCAGAGAATCACAGCCCGGCAGCTCCTTAATCGTTATTCTTTCGCAGATAAGCGAAGTAATAAACTCCCCCCACGAAAAATGCTCCTCCGATAATATTACCTAACGTGACTGGGACAAGATTTTCAACAAGGAACTTTGACCAGGTGAGGTTATTGACCGCCTCAGCTAATCCCGCCGCACTAACAACAGCAGCGTTTCCTTTAAGAAACAAACCCATAGGAATAAAATACATATTTGCCACGCTGTGCTCAAAACCACTGGCAACAAACGCCATGATGGGGAAGTAAACTCCAAAAATCTTGCTTATGGCATCCTTGCCCGCAATGGCCAACCAGACCGCCAGACAAACCAGCCAGTTACATGCGATTCCCCTGCAGAACGCTTCTGAGAAGGAAAGGTTCACTTTTCCCACTGCAGTCGCCAGGGCTGCTGCGCCGACGCCCAGGTTTCCAACCTTCCACAGATTACTATAGTACATAATGATAACGAGCAATATCGACCCTGCAAAGTTTGCAAAAAAAACAAAGAACCAGTTTCGCAGCATCCCGTTTACTGAAACCTCCCCGGCCAGAACTCCGGTTAGCATCAGGCAATTGCCGGTAAAAAGCTCAGCCCCGGCAAGAACAACAAGCATCAGGCCGACGGTAAAGACACTTCCACCTATGAACTTGGCAAAACCTACGCCAAGGTACTTCGACAGGTCGTGTGTAACCATTGTGCATAATTCCGCACCGAAGCCAATGTACACCCCCGCTAACATCCCAAGGAGCAGCATAGGTAATATTTGAAGTTCTGATTTATTCTTACCAATCTCTACAACCTTTTCCGTTATTTCTTTCGGAGACAAAAATCCATTCATTGCATTCTACTCCTGCTTCGAAATTCGCTTCTTTCTCGAACTTTCTATTTGTTTCCAACTCGTCAAGGCGAAGGCCTTGCCGTAGCTCTGGTCAGACTTATTAACCTGTCCTTTGCCTCTCGCAGCCTGTTTACAAGTTTGTCGCTGGCCCCGAAGACAGCTTTATTGCGAAAATCTGCCTCCTGCACCGCCGGATTATAATCGACATTGGCCAGAATCGGAATGGTCAGTTGGGATTTTATCGTTTCAACCTGAAACATATCTGTAATCTTGTTCGCTACTGCCGCCACGTGTTTTATTCCCAGCTCGCTTCCCATCCGTGCGATTGTTTTTGCGGTCTCGATACTTCTTCCGCCCGGCTCAGTAACCACCACCAAAGCATCGATTCCCTGAATGCTTGCTCTGCCCATAAACTCCACGCCCGCCGGCAAATCAACCAGAACGATTTCTCGCCGGCCCAATATGATATGATTGAGCATAGCTTTCAAAAATGCTCCTTCCGGACAGGCGCAGCCCGCACCAGCCTGTGTAATGCCGCCCAAAACAAGTAATTTTACACCGCTTGCCTCAACCCAGTATTTCTCAGGCAAATCGCTGACTTTGGGATTTAACTTGAAGTACGCTCCTGCCGCCCCTTTCTCGGTACCGGTGCGCTCGGCAATTAACTGCTTCATTTTTATAAGCGGCTCAGGGTTTTGCTCAGAAGATATGCCAAAAGCCAGGGCAAGGTTGGTATTTGGGTCGGCATCAATGGCCAGAACATCGAACCCTTCCTCAGCAAACAGCTGCGCCCAAACGGCACAGACCGTCGTCTTGCCTACCCCGCCTTTACCGCCAATTGCTATTTTTACCCCGTTAGAAATCTTCGCTCCTTTCATTATGGTTCCCCGTTATAGCATTTCTAACGGGGTTTATCAATAATCAGCAATCAATAGAGGTGCGACAGAATAGCAGTCTAACCGGACTTGGCAGCTGCCTTTACCAATGCCTTGATGGCCAGATTGACAGCCGCCCACAACGCATCGAGGGGCAATTGTGTTGCTGCGGTTTCGTCGAACAGGATTGACGCTCGCGAGCCAAATTCTTCATCGCCTTGCCAAATCACTATTATCAAAGGAACACGCGGCAGGACATACAATTCGATAGAGGCATCGCCGAATTCACGCCGTTTGGCGCCGAATTCATCTGTAACCTCATATAGCCGTTCGGGACATCGACCAAAAACTTCTTCTAATTTTTCGGTAGAGAGCTTGTGTGGCCCTCTGAAGAAGAACTGCCCTTCCGGCAAAGCCTCTGATGCACTTAATTTGTTGGCAACAGGCAAATCCTTGGAATTTATCAGGTACGTAAGAATACAAAGCTCCTCGGTAAATCCCGCTTCCGAAGAGCGCTCTGCAAACAGCACCTTTTTCTCCGGCAGATTAACTATATATTCGCTGTTCAGCAGCGGTACAATGTAACGCTCCGGATTGGGTAAATATCGACACTTCGCCCGTTGAGCGGTTTTTTGCCTGTCAAGTTCGAGAAGTTGCTGCCAAAGACCATCGTTTGCCATTTTGCTGAGTGCCTTATCCGTCTTGTGAGTATTGAATCCTCATTGCCAAAGTAGGCAACATCGCTGACAATCAAATCGCCAAAAACTTCATAATATCGAACGCAATTTATTTATGCAACAAATCTCCCTGCCTCTCGGCCTTCCTCTAAAACCCAAATATGCTAAAAGATGGCAAAAAAATACTATGCAATTTTCTAAAATATCGAATACAATTTACTCTTTTATTTTACCTGTTGACGTGGCTGTTAAAACAGGAGGTAAAGAACTATTCAAAGCAAAAAGCGTATTTATAAATAAGTAAGATAGCCTTTTTGCAGGAATTATCGAATTTTTTCGCCCTGAATCAAGTGAGAGGTGGTTTTTATTTTAATTATTTCGGAGAAAAAATGGATAAAGCCATTGTGGTAAATATCGAAAAGTGCTTGGCATGTAAAAGCTGTGAGATAGCCTGTGCCCTGGTGCATTCGAAGTCGAAAGTGCTTGAAGAGGCCATAGCCGAATCACCAAGGCCCCAGCGGATGGTTACCGTAGAGCTGGCCGACGAATTTTCTGTGCCACTCCAGTGCAGGCACTGCGAAGATGCGCCCTGTATCACTGTTTGCCCTACTGAAGCCATACACAGACACACCGCCAACGACCCCGTTTTAATTGACCGAGACAAGTGTATCGGCTGCAAGTTTTGTCTTATGGTTTGTCCCTTCGGTGTTATCGAGCTCTCACGTGATGGCAAAGCGGTAGTTAAGTGCGACCTTTGCATCGAACAAACCAAAGCTGGCGAAGAACCGATGTGTGTGGCAAGTTGCCCAACAGGCGCTTTGCAGTTTTGCGAACTCACAGAATTGCTCACCAAACGCAGGCATGCAGCAGCAAAGCAGGCTTTAGCAGTTGCAACTGAGGCGAAAAAAAACTGCAAAAGAGATAAAAAATGACTCTGAAAAAAGTTGATGAAATTATAGACAAGTACCACGGCGAGGATTGCTGGCTGGTGATGATTCTGCAAGATGTCCAAAAAGAGTACAACTTTCTTCCGGTCTCTGCTTTGAAACGGGTAGCCGAGAACCTGCAGATTCCACTGAGCCGGGTTTACAACATAGCAACATTTTATAGTTCTTTTAGTTTAGAGGAGCGGGGTAAGCACCTGGTAATACTCTGCAATGGTACGACGTGTCATTTACGAGGGTTCGACAACCTGCGGGATGAAATTGACCGCCAGCTGGGTATAAGAGCGGGGCAGACAACCAAAGACAAAATGTTTACATTAGAGGTGGTTGCTTGCTTGGGCGCGTGTGCCTTGGCGCCTGTAATGGCTATAGATGAGAAGTGCTACGGGAATATGACGCCGGAAAAGGTAAGAACTATCTTTGAGTCTTACGGGAAAATGAAAAAAAGAAAGAAATCAGGCAAATGATAAAATCCATCGAAGAATTGTCTGAAAAACGGAGTTTTGCAAAATCGGAATTTTATTCCGATAAGGTTAAAATTAGCGTTGGGATGGGCACCTGCGGATTAGCCAATGGTGCAGGAGATGTTTTTGAGGGCATCAGAGATGAGATACAAAAGCAAGGCCTTGATTTTGTAGTGCGTCAAGTTGGCTGTGTTGGTTTCTGCCAAATGGAGCCGATAGTAGACGTTTTGGTCCCCGGATTACCACGGGTCTTTTATCATCACATGTCGGCCGAGAGGGGGCGGGAACTGGTGTCCGGCATTTCTAAGGGTAACTTCTGTACTGAATGGGCCCTGGCTCGGCTGGATCAGGACAAACTGCTGGTCGAGCTTGACAGACCGCTTGATGGCAAGTTGAACGGCTTGGCCAGCGTGCCAACCTTTGAGCAGCTGCCTTTCTATAAGGACCAGTTGAAGATTGCTTTGCGAAATTGCGGCTTTCTTGACCCTCATAATATTGAAGAATATCTCGCTGCCGGGGGATACAGTGCCTTGTCCAAGGTGCTGATGGAGATGGGGCCGGAGCAGATTATCGATACTATTGAAAAGGCCGGTTTGCGAGGGCGTGGTGGGGGCGGTTTTGTAACTGGCAAGAAATGGCGAGTATGCCGTCAGGCCCCGGGGTATCCGAAATATATCATTTGTAATGGCGATGAGGGTGACCCAGGTGCATTTATGGACCGAAGTGTAATGGAGAGCAATCCCTACGTAATCCTGGAAGGGATGACAATCGGGGCCTATGCCATTGGAGCTGAGCAGGGATACATCTATGTCCGTCTTGAGTATCCGCTTGCAGTTGAAAACCTGCGGAGTGCAATCAAGCAGGCCAGGGAATATGGACTTTTGGGAGAGAACATTCTTGGTACCGGTTTCGGCTTCGATGTTCAGGTAAGCCGGGGTGCGGGGGCGTTTGTTTGTGGCGAGGAGACGGCCCTGATAGCATCGCTTGCAGGTTTTTCCGGTGAGCCGTGCACCAGAAATGTCTATCCGGCAGAGAAAGGCCTTTTTGGCAAGCCCACCATCATTAATAATGTTGAAACCTGGGCGAATGTGCCGGTGATTATAAACAAAGATTGGAAGTGGTTCGCCGAAATCGGCAGCGATAAAAGCAAGGGAACAAAGGTGTTCTCGGTTGTTGGGAAGGTCAGAAATACCGGACTGGTTGAAGTGCCTATGGGAATCACTCTTCGCCGCATCATCTACGATATTTGTGGTGGCATTTTGAACGAACGAAACTTTAAGGGCGTTCAGACAGGAGGGCCTTCTGGCGGGTGCCTGCCTGAGAGTCTTCTTGACCTGCAGGTGGATTTTGACCAGCTCAGCGAGGCCGGTTCGATAATGGGCTCTGGTGGAATGATCATCATGGATGATCGCATTTGTGTTGTGGAAGTGGCGAGATATTTTATGGAATTCCTTACCAGAGAATCCTGCGGCAAGTGCACCGCTTGCAGGGAGGGACTGAGACGAACATTGGAAGTGCTTGAAAGGATAACCTCTGGTGAAGGTGCGTCCGGAGATATTGAACTTCTCGAGGAGTTGTGTAGTTACATTAGGAATAACAGTATCTGCGGCTTGGGTAAGACCGCTCCAAATCCGGTATTGAGCACGTTGAGGTACTTCAGGGATGAGTATATAGCGCATATAGAGCAGAAAAAGTGCCCCGCTGGTGTGTGCAGAAAATTGACAATTTTTAAGGTAGAGCCGGAAAAATGTAAAGTGTGCGGCAAGTGCATCAAAGTTTGTCCTTCGGGAGCAATTAAGGGTAAGAAAAAACAAGCACCTGTGATTGAACAAGATAAATGCACCAAGTGTGGCCTTTGCAGGGAAACATGCCCCTTTGAGGCAGTAATTGTAACATAGATTGGACCGGCCAAAAAGAATTCGAAAATGACTTTAGTTAAGACGGTAATTGATGGAAAAGAGATTGAGGTCGAGCGCGACCGCTGGGCATTGGACATAGCGCGTGAGATGGGGATATCTATTCCAACGTTGTGTCATCATCCTGCTCTGGAGCCGTACGGGGCCTGTCGCCTGTGCGTGGTTGAGGTCACCAAGGACGAGCGGACTTGGCTGACCACCTCCTGCGACCTTCCAATACGCGAGGGACTTAGCATAAAAACTAATACTCCTGCTGTTATGGAAAGCAGGAAAATGACGCTTGAGCTTCTTTGGGCTCGTGCGCCACAAGCAGAGTATATCCAGAAACTCGCCAGTGAATATGGGGTTGAGAAGCCTCGCTTCGCTGTTTGTGATGACCTTGGTAAATGTATTCTTTGCGGTTTGTGTGTTCGTGTATGCTCCGAATTGGTTGGCGCCTCGGCGATAAGCTTCACCAATCGCGGTGTTGAGCGGAAGATAAGCACGCCGTTCGATGTCAGTTCGGATAGCTGTATAGGCTGCAACGCGTGTGCTGTGGTTTGCCCAACAGGGCATATCCTGAGCACCGATATCGGTCTGGTGCGGCATATGGAAACCTGGAAGACCGAGCTTGATATGGTTAGATGCCAGGTTTGCGGCAGAGCTTATATCCCTGCTAAGGAATTTGAGCATATTCAATCCAAATTAGGCGAACAAATGGCCTTGGAAAAAATTTGTCCCCTTTGCCGACGCTCGCAGACCGCAGGACGGCTTGAAGCTGCTTCGACCGGTACTAAGACAGAACTTGCGAAGATACCGGCCCTGTTTGAAATATGAGCTGAAATCTGAATAATATGTTAGGCTTCAAAGGTTTTTGAAGTTAATTGATTAGTGAGGAATTGTTATGGAACCGAAAAAACGTAGCAGTGACAAAGCAGCACAGGAAATGCTCAAATATATGGAAGAAGCCGGGCTGGAAAACGCCTGGGACAGGTTTGAGCAACAGCAGCCTCAATGCGGGTTCGGCAGACTCGGGATATGCTGCCGAAATTGCTCAATGGGGCCGTGCAGAATCGACCCATTTGAAGACGGGCCGAAAGCCGGCGTTTGCGGCGCAGACGCCGATACGATTGCAGCCAGAAACCTGCTGCGGATGATTGCAGCCGGCGCAGCAGCCCATTCCGACCACGGACGTGACATCGCTCACACATTCAAAATGGCCGTCGAAAGCGATACCTGCGATTATATGATAAAAGATGAGCGCAAACTCAAGGAAGTCGCAGCCAGATACGGCATCAAAACAGACAGCCGAGATATAAAGGAAATTGCATCCGAGCTATCCGCGATTGTGATGAGGGAATTCGGCAAACAGGAAGGAACACTTGTCAGTGCGGCGGCTTACGCACCACCAGCAAGGCAAAAGGTCTGGAAAGAATTGGGCGTAACCCCTCGTTCGATTGACCGTGAAATTGTTGAGATTATGCACACAACACATATGGGCGTAGGTTCAGATTACAAAAACCTTCTCAAGCAGGGCATACGGTGCAGCCTCTCGGACGGCTGGGGCGGCTCTCTAATAGCTACCGAGCTTTCCGACATTCTATTTGGCAGTCCGCAGCCGATTCGCTTTGGTGTTAACCTCGGCGTGCTTGATGAAAAACAGGTCAATATAATTGTGCACGGCCACGAGCCGACCCTCTCGGATATTATCGTGGCGGTATCGCAGGAAGCCGAACTTCTAAAACTTGCGAAAGAAAAGGGAGCTGCCGGAATCAACATCGCCGGTATGTGCTGTACTGCCAACGAGATACTAATGCGTCACGGCATACCGGTTGCAGGCAATTTTCTGCAGCAGGAGCTGGCGATAATGACCGGTGCTGTTGATGTAATGTTGGTCGATGTGCAGTGTATTATGCCGGCGCTTAGTTCTCTTTGTGGCTGCTTCCACACAAAACTCATCACGACCTCACCGAAATGTAAGATAGCCGGTGCCGAACACATTGAGTTTCACGAGGACAAGGCTGTTGAGATTGCACGGCAGATTATCAAAACGGCAATTGAGAATTTTGCGAACAGAAAAGGCAACATCAGGATTCCCAAGGTGACTGAACGAGGCATTGCCGGTTTCACTACAGAAAATGTCTTCTACAATCTCGGCGGCCGATTCCGCGGCAGCTACCGGCCGTTAAATGATGCCGTTATTTCAGGCCGACTAAGAGGAGCGGTCGGCGTTGTCGGCTGCAATAATCCAAAGCAAACGCATGATTACTGCCATCTTGCAATAATTAAAGAGCTTATCAAAAATGATGTTTTGGTCGTCAGCACCGGCTGTGGTGCGATAGCCGCGGGAAAAGCAGGCTTGATGAGACCGGATGCGGCTGCGAAATACTGTGGTAAAGGTCTGCAGGAAATATGCGAGACGGTAGGCATACCGCCGGTACTTCACGTTGGCTCCTGTGTTGATAACAGCAGAATTCTGACGATTCTGGCCAACGTCGTTGCAGAAGGCGGGCTTGGCGAGGACATCTCGGATTTGCCCGTCGCCGGCGCTGCGCCAGAATGGATGTCGGAGAAAGCTGTTTCCATCGGAATGTATTTCGTTGCTTCCGGCGTCTTTACCGTTATTGCCGAGCCGCTGCCCATTCTCGGTGCTCCGAATCTGACGCGTTATTTAACCGACGAAATCGAAAAGGAGCTGGGCGGCAAATGGGCCTTTGAAAGAGACCCCATCAAGGCGGCACAGATGATGATTGAGCATATTGAATCCAAACGCGATTGCTTAGGAATAAACGTGAAAAAAGAACGCAAACTTTACGATATGGAAGAACGCCGGGCATTGGCGGTATAAGAAAAGGAAAAGCCTAAAAAGGAGGTTTATAAATGTCAAAAATCATAGCTTCAGCAGCGATACGTGGTGCTCATAAAATTGTCAACCAAGCTGAGCAGATACTGGCAAAAGCTATTGAGCAAAAGGGTAAAGACTGTAAAGTTGAGTTTCCGAACACCGGTTATTACATACCGATTATCTATTCAATGACCGGCCGGGCTGTGGAAAAATTGGCCGATTTTGAAATTGTGTTGGCCGAGGAGATAAAACCTCTGCTGCCGCAGCCTGTCGATGACAATTTGTGGCTGCCGTATCTCGGCCCTACACTGGATGCCGGCATGGCAACCCTTTTCGCAGAAGAGATTATTGAAGCATGTAAATATCTAATCGGCCCTAACCCCGTGGACGACATTTGGCTCGGAGCAGCCGATGACATAATCCTCCGCGAACGCGGTATCCAGTTCGTTGATGGTTCTGCCCCCGGTTTTGCTGCTATTGTCGGCGCAGCGCCTGACGTGGAAACAGCAGTCACAATCGCCCGGAAATGCCAGGAAAGAAGTCTGTATGTTTTTATGGCCGGTCATAATAACGGCACCACTTTTGCCGAGCAGTTAGTCGAAGGCGGTGTGGATTTGGGCTGGGATACGCGGCTCGTACCTTTTGGTCGCGAAATCACGGCGGCAATTTATGCGCTGGGCTTCGCCAGTCGGGCAGCGCTTAGTTTCGGCGGCGTTCAGGCAGGCGATTTTACACGAAACCTGCTCTACAACAAAAACAGGGTCTTTGCGTTTGTCCTGGCGTTGGGCAAAGTTACCGACGAATGGTACGCCACCGCCGCAGGCGCCATCAATTACGGATTCCCCGTGATTGCCGATTCGGACATCCCCCAGATTCTCCCCACGGGTGTATGCACCTATGAGCACGTTGTGTCCAACATCCCTTATGACAAAATAGTGGAAAAGGCCATCGAAGTCAGAGGTCTGAAAATAAAAGTCTCGCAAGTGCCCATCCCCGTCCCTTACAGCCCCGCCTTTGAGGGCGAACGCATTCGTAAAGAAGATATGCACGTCGAATTTGGCGGCCAAAAAACACCTGCCCTTGAATGGCTTCGAATGCTCGATGTTAGTGAGGTCGAAGATGGCAGGATAACGGTTAAAGGCCCGGATATTGACTCCGTTGAAGCGCCGGGAAAAATGCCGCTGGCAGTTGTGGTTGAAGTGGCGGGAAGAAAAATGCAGACCGATTTTGAACCTGTCCTCGAACGCCAGATTCATTCCTTTATGAACGAGGCCCAGGGACTCTGGCACATGGGCCAGCGAGACACAATATGGATGAGAATCAGCAAAAACGCCGCAAAAGCGGGCTTCCGACTCGAACACATCGGCAGAATACTTCACGCAATGTATCATGAGCAATATTCAAACGTCCTCGACAAAGTGCAGGTTAAAATCTTCAGCGAAGAAAAGGATGTTCTAAAGCTGCAGGAGCAGGCGGCCAAGGTTTTCACAGAGCGCGATGCGCGACTGGCCGGTATGGTGGATGAAGACATAGATACTTTTTACTCCTGCACTCTCTGCCAGAGTTTCGCTCCGAACCACTTATGCGTAATTTCACCGGAGCGGCCGGGGCTATGCGGCGCTTACAGCTGGCTCGACTGCCGGGCCGCGTGTGAGATTAACCCCGCCGGCGCCAATAAGCCCATTTCTAAGGGTAAGTGCATCGAGCCGACCATCGGGCAGTGGGACAAAATCAACGCTTTTGTTCTAAAGACCAGCGGCGGTAACGTCCAGCGAATGAGTCAGTACAGTATGATTACCGACCCGATGACCTCCTGCGGCTGCTTCGAGTGTATCACTGCCGTTCTGCCTTCAACAGGCGGAATAATGATTGTCAACCGAGAGTTTGCAGGGATGACTCCCTGCGGAATGAAGTTCTCAACCCTCGCCGGCACCGTAGGCGGCGGCAACCAAACCCCCGGATTCATCGGACACTCGAAGCACTACATCTGCTCAAAGAAGTTCATTGCCGCAGAGGGCGGAATTCGACGGATTGTTTGGATGCCCACGATGCTCAAAAATGAAATCAAAGATAATTTCCTCAAAAGAGCCGATGAGCTCGGACTCGGCGGACAGGATTTCCTCAACAAAATCGCCGATGAAACTACGGCGACGACGGAAGAAAAGGTTTTAGAATTCATTACCAGGAACAATCATCCTGTGACAGTTCTGAAACCGATGTTCTAAAGAAAATTTGAACTACAAAGAAGGGGTGAACGTTATGGCTCTAACCGGCTTGGAGATTTTTAAGCTCCTGCCAAAAACTAACTGCAAAAAGTGCGGTATGCCTACTTGTCTGGCCTTTGCTATGCAACTCGCTCAAAAGCGGGTCAAATTAGATGATTGTCCGGACGTTTCTGAAGAGGCAAAGAAAACCCTCGCCGCCGCCGCGGCGCCGCCGATGCGAAAAGTCCTGTTCGGCAGCCCGGACCGCCAGGTGCAGATTGGCCAGGAGACCGTGATGTTCCGACACGAAGAGAAATTTTACAGCCCTACGGTTCTGGCCGCCACCGTTTCGGATAAACTCACCGGGCAGGATTTAAAGAAACGCATCGAGGCCGTAAATGCACTGCAGTTTGAGCGGGTCGGAACTAAGATTGGAGCACGGGCCATAGCGGTTGTTAACGACAGCGGACAAGTCTCCGCCTTCGCCGCCGCCGCAGAAACAGTCGCTCAATCCAGCAATCTCGCTCTGATTCTTGTTTCAGATTCCCCTCAGGCAATGGCTGCAGCGGTCGCCAAAACCGCAAAACTCGTCCCTCTGATTGCCCACGCTGTGTCCGATACCGCCGAAGCAATGGCGAAAATCGCTAAAGAGAACAACTGTCCCCTCGTCGCAAAAGCCGACTCAATCGAGAACCTCTCCGACCTTACCGAAAAAATTAAATCGCAGGGAGTTGAAGATATTGTACTTAATCTGCAGACTGAAAACCTCAGAGACAAGTTGTATAACCTCTCAAGGATGCGGGTTCTGTCGCTCAAAAAGGTCTTCCGGCCGCTGGGCTATCCGACCATTTCCTTTGTTGCTGATGGCGACCCGGACCGCCAGGCTGCCGTCGCTACAAGCCTGATTTGCAAGTATTCAGGTATCGTCGTGCTCGATACCGTCGAGCCGTATGTGTTTCTGCCTCTGTTGACGGCGGTAATGAACATATTTACCGACCCCCAGAAACCTGTCCAGGTGGAGCCGAAAGTCTATCCTATCGGCGAACCTGATGAAAATGCCCCCCTGATGTTCACTACAAACTTCTCTCTGACTTATTACACAGTCGAATCCGATGTCGAGGCCAGCAGGGTGCCAAGTTTCATCCTTGTTGTAGATACCGAAGGCACTTCTGTTTTGACCGCTTATTCGGGTGATAAGCTCAATGAAAAAACAGTAGCCGATGCTATGGCCAAAAATAACGTAGAAAGCCTTGTTAAACACCGTAAGCTGATAATCCCCGGTTACGTGGCGGTAATGAGCGGCAAACTCGAGGAAGCTACCGGCTGGGAAATTATGGTAGGCCCAAGAGAGTGTTCGATGCTGCCTAAATATCTCAGGGAAGTCTGGAAATAAATGGAAGAAGGCAGAAAGAAAAAATGTCTGGTCCATTTTGAGCCAAGCGGGCTGAAAATAGAAGTCCCGCCGGGTACAGTTCTGCTTGAGGCGGCTCGTAAAGCCGGCATCTATTTAAGCAGCATCTGCGGCGGAGACGGCTATTGCGGAAAATGCAAAGTAACAATCGACCAGGGACAATTTCAAAGCAGACCGACCACTTTACTTACCCCCGATGAAATCCGCGAAAGCATCGTTCTTGCCTGCCAGACAAAAGTCCTTTCAGATATGACTATAACGGTTCCAAAGTCGCACGCTCTGCAGGCATCTCAAATACTAATGGACACCGATGCTCACAGATTCAGCACCCTTGCTGGTGATGTGGCAGGCGTGTTTAAGTTTGACCCGCTGGTCCGCAAACTTTGCCTCCAGATGTCCCCGCCAACAGTGCATGACCATACCGCCGACCACGAGCGACTCTATGTGGCGATACGAGAGCAGATTGACGCTCCTATAATGCAGACCGGATTTCGCATTCTCCAGACCCTTTCAAAGTCGCTCGTTGAGGCAAATTACAAGGTTGCGGTAACAATAGGTCGACGCGGCGGAACTACCGAGGTTATCGAGGTCGAGCCGGGAAAACGCTGTAAGATAAATTTTGCAGTGGCCGTTGACCTCGGCACCACCACCGTCGTAGCACATCTAATCGATTTGACAACTGCAACTACAATAGATACCGAAGCCACATATAACAGCCAGATAAATTTCGGCGAAGACTATATCCGCAGAATCATCTACGCCGAAGAAAATAATGCCTTTGACGAAATGCAAAATCGTATCGTCCACGATGTAAATGACCTCATCGCAACGCTGGCGGCAAGGCAGAGAATCGATCTGCAGGATATAACTGCGCTTGTCTGTGCCGGAAACACTGCAATGGTCCATTTCCTGCTCAATCTCGACCCGACGCGAATACGTAGAGAGCCATATACTGCCTCGGTCAGCTTTGTCCCCCCAATCCGAGCTGCAGAAGCCGGCATCCAGATAAACAAACGCGGCTTGTTATATTGCCTGCCGAGCGTGGCCGCTTATGTCGGCAGTGACATAGTGGCAGGTGTGCTGACTACGAGAATTTATACCAAAAAAGCCATCTCGCTTTTTGTTGATATCGGAACAAACGGCGAGGTCGTTCTCGGCAATCGAGACTGGCTGGTTTGCGCCTCAAGTTCAGCCGGTCCTGCCTTTGAAGGAAGTGGAGTCAGGCACGGTATGAGGGCCGGAGCCGGCGCTATTGAAAAACTCAACTTCCTCCCCGACGGCTCTATTGAGGTTAAAACAATCGGCAATACCCATCCCTCCGGCTTATGCGGCTCAGGGCTCCTGGACACACTCGCCGAATTGTTCGTAAATGGCATCATAGACCGGACCGGACGATTTAAGCCCGATGGCGACGAAAGACTGACGGAAGGCGACGAGGGACCGCAGTTTCAGTTGGTCCCACCCACTAACGAACATCCGGAAATCGTGATAACACAGCCCGACATTAACAATCTCGTGCGTTCCAAGGCCGGAGTCTTTGCCGCCATTCAAGTCCTTATGGAAGCGACCCAAACGAAGTTGAAGGACCTGGATGCAATTTATTTGGCCGGCGGGTTCGGAAACTTCCTCAACATTCGACAGGCCGTTACTATCGGAATGCTGCCGGATGTCCCTATCGAGAAGATTCAGTTCGTCGGAAACACATCAATCGCAGGTGCAAAAACGGTTTTGCTGAGCCGAAAGGCTCTCGATACCGCTGAAAAAATCGCCAAGAGTATGACGTATTTCGATTTGATGAGCCATCCGGGGTATATGGATGAATTTATTAAGGCAGGTTTCCTGCCGCATACGGATTTGTCCCTCTTCCCCTCGGTAAAACTTCTGGCAGAAAAAATCTGATAAAAAATAAAATAAGGAAAGCAACGTGACAACAGCCATCGCTATAAGCGGAAAAGGCGGCTCAGGCAAAACAACCCTCGCTGCTATGATTATCAGGCTTCTGCTGCACCGGCAGAACAAAGCGGTTCTCGCCGTGGATGCCGACCCTAATTCTTGCCTTGGCCTGACAATGGGAGTCCGGCCGCTCGGCACTATTGCCGAAATTCGCGAACAGGCCCGCTCGAAATCACCGACCAGCTCAGGTATGAGTCGAGTGCAGTCATTCGAATACGGCATCCAGCAGGCAATCACCGAAGCCGATGGTTTTGATTTGCTTACTATGGGTCGGCCGGAAGGGCCCGATTGCTACTGTGCAGCGAATAATTTGCTGCGGCAGTTTCTCGATAAGTTAAGCTCTGCCTACAATTTTGTGGTGATAGACAACGAAGCCGGAATGGAGCACCTCTCTCGGCGAACCACTAATAATGTTGACTTTCTCTGCATCGTAGCCGAACCTACTCCGCTCGGAGCCGTTACCGCAAAAAGAATTTTTGACCTTGCTAAGCAATTACCAATATCTGTAAAACAAATCGGCGTTATATGGAACGAGAACCATGGCTTATTTCCAGCCACGAGCATCGAGTATCGAGTATCGAGTATCGAGCTTGAAACCTTCGGCTGCATCCCCTTCGACGAATCTGTGTTTAATGCTTCTATGCAAGGTAAGACTATCTTCGACCTTGAAAAAAATAGCCCCGCATTTTCGGCGGTGCAAAAAATACTCGAACAAAAGCTGAACAGGGGATAAAGGGTAAATGACTAATAACCAATTACCAATTACTAATTACTAATTACCAAACTTGGAGGATTATAAATGCCAGTTCCTGAAGTTGTAGGAAGTTTTACCGGCGAAGTTTCACGAGTTACACTCGGCGCAACAAAAGATAAGGGCGGTACCCGAACCTCAACAATAACCGTAGGCGGAGCACGCAATGTCGTATATGGCGGTTCGCCGGAAGACGCCGGCGAAAAACCCGTCATTGCTATGGACGTCATAGACATCAAACCACAGGATTGGCCGGACATCCTCGCTGAACCATATAAAGATGTCCTTGACAGCCCCGCCGACTGGGCCAGAAAGTGTGTGGACGAATTCGGCACCGACCTAATCTGCATCAAGTTTGACGGAATTCATCCCGACAAAGCCAATAAGGATTCCGCCGGCGCCGTTAAGGTTACCGAAGAGGTCCTCAAAGCTGTAGGTGTTCCGCTTATCCTCTGGGGCTGTGGCAACGATGAAAAGGATAATCAGGTTTTACCCAAAGTAAGTGAAGCTGCAAAAGGCCAAAACTGCCTTCTGGGAGCTGCCAAAGAGGACAATTACAAGGCCATAACCGCTGTCGCTCTTGCTGACGGACACAATCTTATTACCGCCGCACCCCTGGATATCAACATCGCCAAACAGGTCAATATCCTCGTTTCTGATATGGGCTTTCCGCTCGAAAAGATTGTAACGTTTCAGGCCACAGGTGCATTAGGTTATGGAATGGAGTATTCCTACTCAATTCAAGAACGTCAGCGCCTCGCCGCCCTTGGCGGCGATAAGATGATGGCAATGCCGATAATCTGTGATGTCGGTTATGAAGCTTGGCGGGCTAAAGAGGCAAAACTCACCGATACCCCTGGCTGGGGAGACATCAAAGACCGTGGGCCGATGTGGGAAGCTGCTACCGCAATCTGCCTCTTGCAGGCCGGTGCCGACATAATTCGGATGCGCCATCCACGGGCCGTCGCCATCGTCAAAAACTTCATCAACCAAATTTGGCAACCCGTCTCGGCGTAGGCCGAGCCGTAGCCGGATAGGAGACAGTTATGATACTGATTGCAGAACGGATTAACGGAATGTTCAGTGATGTCAGGCAGGCCGTCGCAGAGAAGAATAAAAAAATCATTCAGGACCTGGCCAAAAAGCAAACCGAGGCCGGCGCCGGTTACCTCGATGTTAATGTCGGCACCGCCGCCGCCGACCAGCAGGCGGCTATGCAGTGGCTGGTTGAAACAATCCAGCAAACCTGCTCTACCCCATTGTGCCTCGATTCGCAAAAACCCGATGTCATTGCCGCAGGGCTAAAGGTGGCAAATACCGACCCCGGCATCCTCCTGAATTCTTCGCCGTTGAATAGGAAAACCGATGAAGAAATACTGGATAAATACATCGAAATGGCCAAAAGCGCCGGGCCAAAGGCAGGCATCATCGCACTCGCTATGGACAAAAACGGTGTGCCTCAGGACACCGACACTCGTGTCGCAATAGCGGCGGAAATCGTATCAAAGGCAATCGAAGTTGGCTTTGATACACAACGGCTGTTCATCGACCCTATCGTTCTGCCCGTTAAAGTCCCCAATGCCCAGACCCAGCCGGCAAATGTCTTCGCCGCTATGGGCCAGATAAGAATTCTTGCAGAACCGGCCCCACATATTACCGTAGGGCTTTCAAATATCTCGCAGGGAGCGGCGGAGAGGAGCCTGATAAATTCCGTATTTCTCGCTATGGCTGTCTCCCACGGCCTGGACTCCGCCATCGCTGACGTCTTCGACGAAAAACTTATGAACGTCCTTGCTACAGCGGAGATGCTGATGAACAAACAGATTTATTCAGATTCCTTCTTAAAGGCCTACACCTCAATGAATAAATAAAACTCCCGATAGCCTGCCCCGCCGCAGAGGCGCTTCTTACGCTATTGCCTTGTTTTATGTAGCAGCTTTTAGTATTTTGGCGCACTATGATTGCCAGGCCTTCACAATCCAGCCTCAAAGCAAAACCGTTTTTATCGGTTCGCCGTTTGTATGCCCTTTTAGCTCCACGCGCCTATAGCGTTATTATGTTCGCTGCCTTATTTTGCACCCTCGCGGTCAAGTTCTTTCACGCCTGGCGTATCGGCCTGCTCAACGAATACTTTAGCTGGATATTCGCCGACATCTCTGTCCTGTTGGGTATCGAAGTTATCCTGGCCCTGCTCTGTTTTCGCTTGGCTAGCAGATGGGTCATCCGCACAGCTTGCATTTGTGCCGCTGTTGTATGCACCTGGTCGGTTATGAGCGCCGGCTGGCTGATAAGAACCGGAACGCAGCTCTTGCCCACCGTCCTCTTGCCGTTATTTCGCGACCCGATAAACGCACTATGTATTATTGGTGTCAATCTTGCAAAAACACCGGCCGCTGCCGTCATCCTCCTTATCCCCAGCGCTGTTGCTCTTGCTTTTTTCTTTTCCGTTTTAGCAAAACCGCTGCCGCCCCATTACAACCAAAAACGCTTCGCAGGCAGAATTGCTGTTTCTGTTCTCCTTGTCCTTATCGCCGTCCTCGCTCGCGACACACTCACCGACCGGGGCTCCCCACAGATTGTCTCCGAAGGCCTGCGTTACAATTGTCAGTTAAGGGCTGTAACGTCTTTGCTTTTCTCTGATTCCGCCCTGCTGGAAAAAACCAATTTAGCCAACGCTAAGCGAAAAATTCCCGCCTTTGACGACA
>Ga0315282_10000824_pt1 | contig 60813 bp, 72 predicted proteins | sample YL17G07_20_MG_FD_203693 | JGI IMG/M metagenome (GOLD analysis project Ga0315282, IMG submission 203693) | Sediment microbial communities from Yellowstone Lake, YNP, Wyoming, USA - YL17G07_20 | ecosystem: Environmental > Aquatic > Freshwater > Lake > Sediment | place: USA: Wyoming | collected...
GGTCTGCTTCTAGATTTTTCTTAAGCTTTGATAGAAATAGAAGTTATTAGCATAAAAAGTTCGTGGTTGCGCCCCACCAGTCACCGCTCCCTGCGGTCGCTATAGACTGGTGGAAAGAGGAATTCTATTGGTTTTATCAGCTTATCCTTTACGCACTGATCATAATCCCTTTTCATAGTTTTAGCCTCCCATTAATTGAAATACCATCATTTAGCAGGCCTGTTTTCATACCTTCATTAAGGTTTTGCCACTTCTCTTCAAAAAAGAAGTTAATCTTTCTTTTTAATCTTTTTTCATATTCATTAACATCTAATTTAACTTTCGTTGATTGTATGAATATGTCTATATCCGAATCTTCGTAATAGTCTCCTCTTGCGCAAGAGCCAAACAAAATACAGGGCTGTTCCCCTAACTTTTTATTCAGACATCGGGGTAAACCACTCATAAATATATCATCCACTATCTTCTCACGCTTTATATTAAGAAAGAACTTATTTCTATAATTTGCTTCATAAGTGGGTATATTCAAGTCTTTATGCACTTTAACTAGGTCAAGTTTTGTTAAATCATTTAGGTACTTTTTTACTGTTTTAAAATCATACCCTGTTTTCTTGATGATATTGTTGGTTTGAACTCTGTTCAATCCTGAATAAAAGAACTGTTCCATAATGTTGAAAGCTGTTTGGTTTAACATTTTGTTTATTGGAATTAAATCCAATAGATATGGAATATATTCCATATATTTAAGGTTTTCGTTTTTGCGTATTGCTCTTTCGCAATTTCCCATAATAATGATAGAAAACTCGTCGATAATACCTTTTTATTCAAAAAACGATAGTGGTTCACTTCTGGATTTTGGCTTACAGTCCTCTCTGCTTTCGGAGTATCTTGGCTTTTTTTCACACAATAAAAAATTGCTATTAGGAAATTGATATCAGGTTAAGTTATAAGAAAGTCTAGAAAAATTTACGGCTCTATTCTCTTAATTTCCAAATCATTAAAATGACGGTCATAGCTCATGATGGAAGAGCAGCCTTTTAGTAATGCTGTTGTGTAATGCACTGAATCAGAAATTTTTAGGTTGTATTTCCCGATTCTTTTTAGTGCCTCAAAAAATAGGTTATTGCCAAAATCAATTATCTCTATATTGCCTGCTTTGTAAGAAAGTTTAACCATATTTACGGCCAATTGCCAATTTTTTGTTATTGTAGCCACTTTGCTATAGCTTTCAAGCAGGATTAATGCATTAATGGTAATAAAATCCTTCGGATTTTTTACACACAAAGAAATGAAGGGCATTTCTTGTGCCAAAAAAATTTTTGAAATTTTTTAGGGAACCAGAAATTGCGAAGCGATTTCTCGGTTCATGCTCAGAAACCGCCTCCGAGCTAAAGCATGTAGATTCCAAGTGGCGGTTTCTGACATTTCAATTCAGCCAAACTTAAATTCTTTTTATCTATGTTTGTGTTCATTTTTACAAACCTTGGAAAGATTTTTCTTTCGAAAGAATTAGAAAAATCTGAGATTTAGTAAACGCATAATGGAATAAACCATTAAATGTCCTTTAGCTTTTCTTTGAGTATTTTTATGAATGTTTTGGTGTAAATCTCAAATTTCAGCTTGTATTCTTTCCATGTTTCTGCATTAACAGGCCTACCTTCATAATGCACTCCATTCCTAAGAAGCCTCATTGTTTCTATTGTATCCCAATCAATATCCCATTCCTCGTGCTTAACACAAACATAAGCGTACAGGCACTGATGATTATTTGAATTGACTTTTTCAAGAAGCAGGATACTTTGCACTAATTGCCTGATGATTTCGTATTGAGAGCTCCAGATTAAGCTGAAATTTTTTTTCTTCTCCATTACAGGTATTGTGTCTTTTAATGTATCAATATCCTGTTCCACATTATCAAGCAAAGATTTAGCCTTCTCTAGGTCTATTTCCTCTGGCTCTTGCAAGTTTCCTTCCGCAACACATTGGTTATAAACTTCATCAAGACTCTTGACCTTATTCATGATCCCACCCTAGCAATATCAAAGATGTTTCCTCTGACAAAATATCCTTTAACTACATTATTCATAAGACCGGAATGAATGTTCCTTGTTTCATCAATTGAATTGTAGCTATGCACCTGAATCTCTCTTGCTTTCCTTTGGAAACCTAATCCGCTCCAAAGAGTACCGTATCTAAGTTCTTCCGGATCACCCAGAACAAAGATATCAACATCACTTTTGCTATTCCAGTCTGAACGGGCAAAACTGCCAAAAATCACAATAACCTTTGCATTTTTTAAGCTTTGAAGTCTTGCAAGCAAACCAGATTCATATAGTTTTTGCAGAGCATATATCCGTTTCTTGTTGCGGTAATTATCGTGCCTGAAATTTCCAATGAAATATGGCATTTTTCCTCTTTTTTTGACTTTCTGTACGATACGTTCTTTAAGAAGCTTCCTAAGCCACTTATTTGTGCTAGGCTCACTGATTTTTGCCGTTTCTACTATCTGAGAAAAATGCCATTGTTTTGCAGGTTCGTTAAGGAAAAGCTCCAAAACCCGTTCTTCTTTTGATTGTATTCCCATTTTACTTAGGTTAAAGCTAAGTATTATTTAAATGTTATGCTTTTTATTTACCATCAAACCTATAGTCTAATTTTGCTAGCCCAAGATATGTTAGGAGGCAACAGGTTATTTTCTAAAGCCTCCTGAGCATGCTCAGAAATTGCTTTATTCTGTGCTTGCAGAAATCTAAAACCGATTTGTTCATAGAATTTCTGACACTTCCCAAGCCTGGCCATTTTCTGCTCATGCTCTAATGTCATGAGCTTTTCCTGTTCTTCATAGCACTCTTTCTCTGCGTTTTCTTTAATTAATTTCATTCCAGTTAGGTATATTAACCCCTAAAAAAAATTTCTCAGAAATGGAAAAATTTGACAAATCTCATTAATAGGCTGACATTGGTATAATACAACTGAGAAATTATCCAAGCAGGGTTTCTTGGGCTTCCTTGCGCTCTAAGGTTCCTGTTAAGGGTGTTTTTGTCTGCAACGGGACCTTCCATATCAGGACTTCTGCCCCGTTGTGATCATAAGGGGCTTGCGTAGCTCCAGGGACTTGAGCTGCCAGCAAATCATAATGTTTGTCTGCTGCCCTTTTAGACAGCACCTTGGCATGGGAATACTTGTATGCAACCTGCCAGTCTTCATCCCTGTATTTATTGTAAGCCCTGTTTATTTTGATTGCATCCTGTGCAGCCAAATCTCTTGATTGTCTTGTCAATCTGCTTTCCTTAAGCCAATAAGAAGACGGGAATATGCCAACCCATGATTTACCATGCTGAGCCGCATATTCATGGAAAGCCCAAAATAAGGTTTCAGGGCATGATGAAAACCTATGCCTCATTCTACCAGATAAATGGATATCTTTTACTCTCCTGTACATACTCCTCTCTACAGTCAGCCATTTCTCAAAGGGGTTCGGAGCCTCCCACACTGACTCGTTTTTTATGATAACCAGCCCGTCACCTGCCTCAACAAAATTCGCGTATCCGATGCAACCCGGCATATAGCTGCTCATGAAATATTGATTTTTCAAATCGCCAAATTCGGCCTTGCCTGGAAACAGGGCCAAGGTGTGCTGGCTGCCTAAATGTGCGATTTTCTGAACAGATTCATGCCTTTGAATCCCTCCCCCGCAACCCCCCATAGAATAATAGATTGCCCTTTGCAAAGAAGACTCATCTATTGAAAATGGAAAAAATGACAATGTCCCCTTGATATATGCCTTGGTATCCAGTTTAGGGCCAGTCATATCTAAAATACAATCTGCATATCCCAGGTGTTCTGCCAAAGATACCATTCCAGGAGGATAATCTGATTTTCTGATAGCTTCAATAACTCGGGCATCCCTTAGCAATCCGGCATCAGGATGCCTTACCAATGCCTGCACATATTCAACCAAAGCCATTTTCCCAACCATAAGCGCATTAGCTAGGTTTCCAGAATCATGAAGAACCAATTCTGTTGACTGATGAAAACCTTCATCATCATAAAAAAGAGGGCAATAAAGAAGTTCGCTGAATATATCTACATCAGGATTCTTCTCCAATGCATCAAAAACATTTTTTTCCTTGAATGAGCTGGCTGGCAGCTGCCTCCACAAAAATGCAAAGGCAAGCAATCCAGTCTCAGGAGACCTGACCAGGTAATCAGCAACATCTTTTCTTAACTGAATGGGCCTTGCATATTTCCCGCATGCCTTCGCCTGCATATTCACAAAATCCAGGTTGGTGTAGTAAAGCCAGAAATTCTGTGCAAGCCTTTCCGAAAGGCTCTCATTTGAAGACTGCTCAATAATTGAGTTACGGATATGCCTAATTTCCTTCCATCTTTCCCAAAGCCATTGTTCATCCTCGTACTGTTTTAATCTTTGCTGCAAGTCTTTGGGTAATCGGCCTATAAAGTCAAGGTATTCCTTCCTGTCGCCAAGCCTTATACGCTTTGGCAAATCAACAATGATATTTTTGAGTTCTGGAGTTGCCTGGGCTGTATTAAACTCGTATTCAGTAGTGCCACCATCGCCTTTTCTCTCTGTAAAATCAAACGAGCCTATTGTAAGAGGTAAATGCGCATTATCCTCTGTGTGCCTGTAAAGGAGCGTTAGTTTCCCAGCACGGCAATTCCGTGCCTCCTGAATAAGATAGGCAAGGGTTGCCCTTTCTACGCCCTTGCCAGCCACTCTGCAAGAAAAAACTAAATCTTCGATATACCATGAATGCTTAACCTGCCTGTCCACAATACACGCACCCGACCTGCCGTAGTCCGTAACTTCATTGCTCACCCGTACCATATATACTGCTTTTTGAGGATTCTTCAGCACCTTTTGAAATGCACGGGCATCATATGTATTTCCTGAAAAATTAAGCCTGTGTGCCCTTTCCATTAGTTCTATTGCTCTTTCATGGTCTTCTCGCTTTATTGCCCAGATATCTACTCTTGTCTCAAGGCCAGGTACAAATGCATCAGGACCCAAGGGATTTGATTCCCTAATTTCCCTTTCCTTCAATAATCCTTGGTATAATGCCCTCCTGTTTTTTGACTCTTCTGTAGTTCCTCCTGAAAAATCTTTCATTGATGGAATTGACAGGTAATCGGTAGCATTGATAACCGTAACGCCAGGAAGTTTTCTCCTTACCTCTTCCAATTCAGCATCTTCGTTATCGACAAATGCAAAAGAGGACAAGCTCAGCTCAAGGGTATTGGCTATCATTTTAAGGCTTGAGTATTTAGGACCCCAATTTATTTGCGGAACCAAAAAAAGGTCATCAATTGAAAACTTCTTCAGGGCTTCAATTGCTTGCCCTATATTATTTCTGGTTGCTATCGAAAGCAATATGCCTCTTGAGTCCAGTTCCCGTAAAACATCTATTCTGTCGGCATAAGGCTTGACGCCTTCCAGACCTGCTTCTATTAATGCACCATCCCAAAGTGTGTTATCCAAATCTGTCACAAGACATTTGACTGACATACGAAGTTGGGATTATCAAAATGTATAAATTATTAACTGTTATGAAGTAAGGATATACTGTTCTAAGATTAGAAAATCCCATAATCTGCTATAGTCCCAACGTCAATTCTTTTGTTGAGCTGTTCTCTTAATTCATCTGTGTAACGAACATTTTCAAGAAACTGGGTATTGCCTGAACGAAAATACAGTTTAATAGTAAGAGGCATTTTAATGGATTTCTTTTCGTGAGAATGAAGAAAATCCAAATGATTCAATTTAGCTATCGGTTTGTTAAAAAAAATTTAGAGATATATTTTTAAAGAAAGATTAATTCTAGTTGATAAAAGGGGTTCTTTGGATGTTAAAATGGTTAAAGAAAGAAGCAGAATTATAAGGCTAACAATAAGAGAGTAGTTTCATGACTATCATGAAGAATCGTCTTTACCGCCTGTAGCTATGGATGCACGGGCAGTGGTAGGTTACAATGTTCCCTCATTGCCTGTAGGCTCTGTATTGGATACTGATGGGGATATTGTGCAGATTATTGGGCTTAATGGGGCAGGCAAGACAACCTTGCTTAAAAAAATTGAACACCAGCTTTGTTGGGAAGGTACAGTAATTGGCAGTGGTCATTATGCTGATATAGAATACATAGGAGAAAAACCGAGGCCTATGTACATAAGCCCATCTGATCAGCCACACTCAATGATTGGGGCAAGATCTACAGGGGGTGAGAAATGGTATGAAAAAAAGAAAATAGAGCAGGCACGTATGTCAGAAGGCCAGTATGCATGGGATTTTCTGGCGGTACATGTTTTTGAACCTCATGCTGGTGTTGATGTCCTCCTGTTAGACAACCCAGAAAAACCTCTTGATGCCATAGCTAAAAGAGTATTGGTCCAGTGTTTAGAGCAAACTGTAGCTAATCATGGTGTACAATTGATCATAGCTCCTCATGATGAAATCTTTATGAAAGCATGGCCTAATGCTAAATTAATCAACCTGTCCCCAGTAGAGGGAAATGTTCCAGAATGTTGCCTGGTTAAAGATTTTGATTTTGAAAGATATTTCAGAAAACATGCAGAAAAATATCTACCACAAAAGTCAACTTAACCTGCACCTGCTACAAATAGGGGAGTTCCTCTGATACTCTGTTGCTTTAAACCTAAAAAGATTGTCACATCCTCTGCAGAACCTTTGCTTGGAACTAATCAATTTTATTAATATACCTCAAAATCCCTTAAGGCTCCACTCTTAGTCTTGTCATTAAGGTGCTTTCTGAGGCCTTCAGTATATTGAACTAGTTGGGTATTATCTCTCCTAAAATAAAGCTTCATATTAAAAAGCATTTTTCTAAGAAGGAAATAACTAAGGTAAGTCCGAGGCAACAAATTCCACATTCTTTAACTGCCTAAAATGCTTTTCTCCAGTAAGCAATTTTACATTGTTCTCTAATGCAACGAAATAGCCAATACAGTCAACATAGGAGATTAAGTTTCCTTGCTTTCTTTGACTAAGCCTGAATTTCATTGCAGCCTTTATTGTGGCATCACTTACACTAACACATGTTGACAGAAAAAGATTGTAATAACGCTCTGCCGTTTCTTCGCCAAACAGCCTAAGTAGAGAGTAATAAAGCTCCATCAAATTATATTTTGTTGTGATAAACTGCTCTTTAATGTAAGGCTTGTAGCTTAAGCTTCCTTTAATAATCTCTATTAATGCATAAGTGTCAAAAAAGAGCATTTAATCTTCCCCTTCCCTTGCCTCATCCAGTATTTTCTGTGTGGGCTTCTTGATTTTTAGCGACCCGAATACTTTATTCAAGTCAACTTTCTTCTCCGGTATGAATATTTTTATGCTCCTGTCTGGCTTAATGTTTGCTTTCTCAACTATATCTCTAGGCAGTGCTATGCCAATCGAATTGCCCCATTTCCTGGCTGTTGTATCAACTTCAATCATTTTTATCACCTATTATACCTTGTCTAATTATATAATGTATAACTAATATTTAATACTTCCTATCCTTTATGCACTCGCTACATATATTAGCATTCCTCTGGTGCTCTGTAACTTTAAACCTAAAAAGGTTATCACATCTTTTGCAGAATCCTTGCTTGAAGTAATATTGGCTTCTAAAGTATTTTATTCTTCTTGAGACAGTAGCCCTGTCTATCTTCAAAAGCTCTGCTATCTTAATGTTGGGTAGCATAAGGCAGTAATACTCTAAGAATTTTTGGTTAAACAAATTCAGATCTTCAAATGGGTATTTCTTGTTTTTATTTCTGTTTAGTTTTTTTCAAATAACAACCCCAAATGTCATCCCTTTTGGTATCCCAAACACCTTTTAGTGATCTCTCGCTAAACTTGAATAGATCCTTAAAATCATCTTTCATTTTGCTATTTTCCTAACTGCGGTAATAGATTATACTTCAATTTGTTTTGCGTTTGAGAAAGAAAATATCATTGCTTCTTTCTCAACAATAGGAGTTACTGTTTTTCCCTTTTTTTCTAGGCTGATTAATGCATTTTTTTCCAATATTTTTAAATCCCTGTCAACAGCCTGTTTTGTTCTATTTACTAATCTAGCTAATTCCACTATGGATTTCGGCGTCCTTTTTTTGATAACCTTAATAAGTTCTAATCTCTTTCTCGTGATAGTTTCAAACATCTTCTCATCAGTTATATGAAAGATTATTGCCTTGTCCGGAGCTTTTATTGTTCCATCTATAACCCCTCTAACAAAAGATCTTACACTACGTGCTCTCACATTAATTCTTAATTGATGCTCATGTTTAACTTTTTTCATTGCCATTTTGTTAAGTAAACATTATATGTTTACCAATATTTATAAGCTTTTCGTTTTTTAAAAAGTCAGCTATAATGCTAGGACAATTTATTATTTAATTAGAACAGTAACCTGCTAAAAACGCAAAAGTATTTTTTGATTTATATTATTTCTAGGAATTCTCGCGATGATAAAACCTTTATGCCTTTGTATTCTTTTAAGCTTAATAGATGACTATCGCCGGAGATTATATAATCCGCATTGCAGGAAACAGCACATTCAAGAACCATATTGTCATCGGGGTCATCCTTAACTGCAAATATTCTCGTCATTGGCTCAATAATAAATGAAAACGCCCTGACCAAATCAAGCTGCCTTTTGACAATATCTTCTGGCTGCTTAAATTTGTGCAACAATATATCTTCAAGTTCCCTAAGCAATTCAAGGCTTGTATGGTTCTGCACCTTCTGCTCCTGCGCTTTTGCTACGACCTCATGGGGAGCGCCGTTTTCCCAGAATATAGATGACACTAAAACATTCGTGTCAAAGACTATTTTAAACACTTTTTACTCTCCTACCCCCATGTATAATCCGCTCTACATCCCTTTCTGACTTAATTCCTTTCTTTTTGGCAAACTCTTGCCCCCATTTTGTCAGTGCGTCAAACTCCTTTTTCAGGTTAGGTATTTTGATTTTCCTGAGCAGGACATATCCATTAACCCTCTCGATTGCAACTGTTGTGCCGATATCTAATCCAAGCTCTTCACGTATATCCGACGGTATTACCACCTGCCCTTTTGACGATATTTTAGTAACTTCTGTCATGTACATCACCTGTTGGAAAGTAATACATTCTTACTTATAAACTTTTCTGTTTTTAACCAGCATTTTCTGCATTTAGGGCAGATGTTGGCGTTCTTCTGGTATTCAGTAAACCTAAAAAGGCTTTTACATCTTTTGCAGCACCTTTAAGTAATATTGACGTCTGAGGTGCTTTATCTTTCTTGGTACCCCTGCCTATTTGCAATAATTCATCTTTCCATTTTGATTGCGAATGATTGAAAAGATATCTGCTAAGAGTAGGTTATATAATTGGATAATAAGTTCTTTTTCTTTAAATCTAAAATCTTTTTTTTATGGCTAATACCAGATGATTGAGAGTATCTTCCAATTTATCACGATAAATGAATATTGCTACCGATAGAAGAACAAGTATTCCAAAGATAATCATAGAGAATCTTGGGTTATTTAAGGCAAATCCCTTTCCTATCAAAACAGTTAGGAAATATCCTGGAAACCTTCCAACCGCAGAGATTATAACTAAAGTCCTTATTTTAATTTTGGTTAAGCCAGCTATAAAGCAGATGGCATCATCCGGTAAACCTGGCATTAAAAATATCAGAAATAATGTAAAAACCCCTTTTTCATCAATAATGTAGTCAAATTTTTTCAGTATTTTTTTGTTTACCATCTTTTCCACAAATGGCCGGCCAAACTTATTGGATAACAAGAAAACAATGTATGATCCAATGGTGACTCCTATCATGCAATATAAGGTTCCTTTGACCACTCCGAATAAATAACCTCCTGCTATTGCTGCTACCTGGCCTGGAATCGGCGCAATAACTACCTGTAGCATTACCAAAATTATGAAGATTACGGCAGACATTGCGCCATAGCTAAGGACAAATTGCTTTATATTTTCAGAATTTGAAAAAAGTGTAATAAGAGGTTTCCAAAAAATAACAGTTAGAAGAGTTAAAGTGACTAAAAAAATAACAAACTTTAGGACTCTATAGTCTTTATTCATCTTGTTAAATATTTTACCAGAAATACTATAAAAGGTTTGCTAAACCTTACCTCAGGTCTTCCTTTTCCTTAATCTCTTCTATCGCCCTCTTTATTTCAATCTCATGCTCTATCTGCTTTGATAGCTTGCTTTTGCCTTTAACCTGCTGAGTGCTATGCAATAGCTCATGTTCAGGCCTTGTTAGTATTTGCAGATTAGAAGGGTCATTATTAAGCTTGTTACCATCTATATGATGAACCTGATATAAGCTGAAAGGCAAAGGATATTCCTCTCTATTCTTTTGATAGATGTATTTATAGGCTATCTGCCTGCTGATTAAATCAGACTTGGCTATATCCCCCCTTATGTATCCTTTCTCGTCAATAACAGCTTTGTCTTGCATAGGACATGCATTAAACACTGACTATTAAAGTTTTTCCCAAATAAACAGCTATGAACATTTCATGGATCCATAAAAAACACTCTTAATTTGCAACTGGCAGTCCATACCCGGTTGTCCTGTCCCATAACTGCCCGTTTACATTATGTGCAATACCTCTTAAATTGGCTCTTGTAGCTGTTGCATTTCCTGTCCACAGCTTAGATGCCAGCCCAGATACGTGAGGGGTTGCCATTGATGTTCCGCTCCAGATTGCATAGCATCCATCATTCAATGTTGATTCAACATTGACTCCTGGCGCCACAAATTCAATCTCTTTCTCGCTTATAACCGAATCATTTCCATCATCTATGCCAGTTGAGCTGAAATAGGCTAAATTCCTGTCTGAATCTATTGCACCGACCGCTATGACATTTGGGTCTGCCGCAGGGTAATTTATTGTATAATTAAATAAGGGTGTAATTCCTGGAGCAGGGCTCTTTTCTGATCCCCCACTATTGCCTGATGCTGCAACAAGCAGAACATTATGCGCCGCTGCATAACTAATAGCATCTTTAACCCATTGAGTTTCTGTCATTCCACCAAAACTCATTGATATTATATTTGCACCCTTATCTGCAGCTGTCCTGATTCCAACCGCAATATCATCAGATGAACAGCTGCCCCTGTTGTTGCATACCTTGTATTCCATCAGTTTGGTGTTTGGTGCTACCCCTACAATCTTGCCATGTGCTGCTATTGTCCCGGAAACATGCGTTCCATGACCGTTTCCATCCACACATGTATTGCTTATCACCCCTTTTGTAAAATCTTTGCAGTCTATAACAGAATTTGTCAGGTCAGGATGATTAACAATTCCAGTGTCCAATACAGCTACTGTAGCATTCCCACCTATGCCTCCATTTACCATGGCAACTCCCCATGGAATGCCGTTTATGCTTGTTGGCTTACATACAGTTGGAGCTGGCTTCCCGTTTGTTTTGTCAGATATCTCATATTGCGGAACCTCTTCAACAGCTATTCCAATCTTTTTTAGGTATTCAACCTGCCCTGCGGTCAGGTCTGTTGTAAAACCCAAATTGAAAGTGTGCTTCACCCCAAATGTGGACTTCAGCACATTGCTGTCTGACTTCACTAAATACCTTTGTTTCTCCTGCACTGCTGAGATGGACATAGCCAATACAACAATAAACAACAGACTCAGTACATATTTTTTCATTTTTAATTCACCTTCATTAATTCTTGTGTTATCCCTTTTCCTTATACAAACACACATTAATATATTAATAGGTTAATCTATTGAAATATAAAAACTTTTTCAAATATTAGCTTTGTTTATTCTGACTGTGTTTGATTAATTTGTGGATTATCGCCAATGACTGGGAAAAACCGCATACAAATCCCTTCTCTGACCTGATATTCTCGTAGTATTTCAGGTCATTTTTCTTGCATGCAATGATCCAATAGTCAGCAGCCTCTTCTAATTTGCTGATCTTCGATGACATCTCGTGCTTTCCACGGTTACCGCACTGGATCTCAATGAAGATTCTTTTGCCATTGGCCAACGGAATCATGACATCAGTTTCCATCTGCGTCTCCTCATCCTGAAATTCAGCTTGTGCCTTTGAGAAGGATTGAAGGTAAAGATGCTTATAGGTTAAGTGTTGGAGGCTTTCTCTGCCCTGGATCTTTCCAAAAACAGTGATCAGTTTTCCATAGAAATTGAACACATCATTCTCAGATTCCTTGTAGCCAAGCGACTTTAGTATATAGATATCCTCATCCGACAGATCTTTCTTGAGGTGGAGCATCTGGCTTGACAGTTCTTTTACCTTCTCTATGCTTTCCTTCTGGGTTCTCTGTTTGCTTATCTCCCTTGCAACCTCTTTTTTTGTTTTTGCCTTTTCAACTTTCTCTTTCAAATAATCTCTCATCTTTTTGCCAACCCTTTCATACAGTTCCTCTTCCCTTTTTGTCAGATGAAAAGGCTTGGTGTTGCATGGATGGTTTCTGTAGTAGCTTTCTGCCTTTTTGATTATGTCATAATCCTTTTCTGCCCTTATCCTTATGTTTTCGTTAACCAGGATAGAGCCATCTTTTGGCATTATGTTTTTCTTTCCCCTTAAGATCCAGAATTCCAGAAGCTTGTCAGCATTGAAGTCTATCTTCCTGAATTCTTTCAGCTTGTTCTGTTCCTCACATATTGAATCCCTGATCTTTTTCTGCAGGTCCTTGGGGTATTTGGAGATTATTGTCTTCCCAAGTTTTTTGTTAAGAATGTTTTTGGCCAGCATTGGAATTGCCTCTTTCACCAAGGTTTCCTGCCCTAAATCCTCCTTAAATAACTCCTTTAGGCTTTCTTCCCTCAGTTTTTCCTCCTCATTTTCATACATCTGTATATCGTTTGGATTGGTTGTGATCAACTTGTAAGTTTCGGGGTCTATCTTTATTTTTACCTGGAATCTTTCCTTGTTCCATACCAGGATGCCTTCTCCAGTGCTGCTTCTCAATAGGATTTCCTGCTCTTTCTCATTCAGGTCAAATGTCATAGCAGTTTTTTTCAGCAGGTTCTTCTTGCATCCCATGAGGTAAATAAACATCAGATTTCCAAGCAGGCTTTCTCCCTGTCTGCAGTTATTCAGCTGCCCTAGGTCCTGCAGCACCAAAAGCATTCCTGTGTTTGATTTTCTGACCAGTACAATCATCGTTGAAAGAAAATCAGCTAGCACCTCGTTCTTAAGCCAGAGTGGCGCCTCCTCCAAAACAATTAATGTTTTTTCTCTGTTGCCCATTGCTTTTGCTTTAACATAGTTCATTACAATGGCTGTCAGCGTTTCCTTGATTTGCGTTGGGGTATTCTTGAATTCAAAGACAGTGAAGGAATTGTCTATAGCCAGCTCTGTGCCAGATTGGTCGATAAAGGAGTACATTCCATCCCCTGTAAATCTGGATAGCCTGCTTATCAGTGCCTCAATGCTCATCCTGGCATTTTCTGATTTTGCGTCCCTGAATAGCTTGGTTAGGGCTATTTTTAGTTTATCCAGCCTTGGTGGCTCCTGTTTCCATGTTGATGGGTTATCAGCCGTTATGCCAACCATCTCAAATGCCATAAGGATAGCCTTTTCAAGCCAGGGCTCTTGCGGTTTGGTAATTCCTTGCTCCCCACCAAGCATAACACTCAATATGTGCTCGATAGCAAATACGTCCTCAAGAAAATCCCCGGTAAACAGTCCCATGATGGCCGGAATGTTTTTAGAGTCTTTACTAAATGAGATATAGCTCCCATTCTTTTTTTCACACATGCGCTTGTATTCCGGCTCTGCTCCTAATGTGGCAGCCGGATCAATTATGATTATTCTTGTTCCCCTGATGGTATTTTCTTGATCGATGAAAAACTTAAGAGTCATGCTATTATGGATAAACATGCCACCAAATCCGCAGAGGAAATTCTCATTGTCAACAGTTAAGTCATAAACATACTCGTCAGTGCATTCAATCTTTTCAATCTTAGCAATCTTATCCCAGAATAGGTCAGAGTTAGCAAATTGCTCTATCTTACTTAGTATTGATTCTGCTTCGTTGAAATCAATCTGGTTATAATAACTTTTGAGGTAATCTAGGTTCTTCATAAACTTCTTGTACGAAATTGCATTCCCCCTATAAATCGAGCCATTTAATGCTCTGTCAATTCGAGTTATCCCTACCCCTAGAATTTCATAGCATTTTTTCAAATCAGCAACTATCTGTAAAGCTGAATAGTCTGTTTTGTACAATGCATTGCTAATTTTTAAAACCGTCTTTAATAGGCACTTCACAGAATGCCTTTTTAATGAATACCAAAGTGAATGATAATTTTTCCACATTAAAGTTATATTCTCTTGACCTTTCTTCAGCAATTCTTCTAATAAGGGTATTTGCTCAAGTCTATCTATAATCTGATTAACTTCTTTCAGTTTTTCTATTCTTGATTGGATGATTGAAATCTGGTTTTTAATAAATTGCCTGGAAAACCCTGTTTTTCTCCACATGGCTTTGTAAGTCTGGGGTGTTGAAGGTTCTTTATTGATTATTTCGTCAATCTGCCCAATCAACAATTTTCCATCTGGAATTATATCTAGGTTGGTGTTAAACTTTTTAGGGTGGTTTCTGATAAAATTATTTAACAGCTTGTTTTTTCTCTTAGTAACAAAGCCAATATGCTCTTTGAACTTGAAAATGTTCTCGCCAGTGATATTAAGTTCGAAATAGTAATCTCCTTTGTGATTAGAATTAGCTGCTCTTTTCCATTTCTTATGAATTGTAGATAAAATCTCAAACCTCAAAAGAATGTATGCCAGTTGATTAATAAGCAATTTGGATTTACTGCAATAAATGACTGTATTTTTAGAAAAACATCCATCTCCCTCATATAGGGCTTTTAGCATTTCGGCAATTAATGAATCATCTAGGCTAAACACAATATCAGGAATCTTTTTTGAATCTGAATGATGGCCAATATTCAGATGTTTTATAATGTGATACATGATTATGCTTAAGATTACAACTCCTTTCTCAATTCTCCTATAAGGGTGTTTTAATTTTCTCATGCATCTTTCAATATCTTTGATTACTTCTTTATCAGTAATTGAAATAAAGAAAAATTTTTTGTTTAAGGTTCCTTCAGAAATTAGATATCCCAATAATCTCATAATGCTGTGCCGAATCCTAAACATGGGTCTAATATTGCAGGTGCTGGAAGTTGTCGTAATGCCTACCTTATCTAGCAGATTATTATCTAGGCTGATTCCTAACTTGTCAATCACTTTCAGGAAATAGGAAATAGTTGTATGCCTGCCTTTTCGATATTCGTTAAGGTAACAATCATATCTGTTGTCTATTGGTAGCATACGCAGAATCTTATTGTAATTGTTTTTGATAATGCAATTACTATCACAAATATACAAATTCTCATCCTTCAAAAGCTCAAGCAGATTAATGACAATATTCTCCTGAGAGTTCATATTTAATCTGCCAGGCAGGGGCACATAATTGCCTTCTTTTAGCTCATCAGCCCTTACATTAACTAACTCTGCATTCTTTGAAATAATAAAATTATGATCTCCGGTTGCTTCAATCTCCCTTCCAGTATTGGTAGTTATTCTGTAATAAAATGGATCTGCTGGTTGCCTTGCAGCAACTCTTACTTTTGACCACTCTGCCTTTAAGGTCTTTGGATCCATAGAATAAACTTCTAAGTCAGGGTTTTTAATTCCCTCTAAAGAACCATCAATAAAATTAACACCATTTTTTGAAATCATGTTATCCACCAGATTACCTATCCTAATAAAACTAACTTTTGGATTGTTAGTTAAATCATTCTTGACTTTAACTAACAATTCTTCGGCGGCAAGCACGGATTTTCCAGTGCCTGTACTTCCGATAAATCCACCTGAAAAACTTGGCTCTCTCCATAAATTTCTTGCTATTGGGAGTGAGTTTGGCCCCCATCCTAGTAAGATACCTTGCTCCTCATCAACATCGTAAAAGGGGCTGGAAAAAGGAAAAGATGCAGCCAAAGCATCATCAGGCACCAATATCCCTTTATCATCCACATAATTGATTGAGGTAGGGATAATTGACTTGAGCAGCTGCTGCTGGTAATTGGTTGTGACCTTTGTTATTATGCCAAAGGATTTCAGGGATGATTGCAGCCTTTTTGATAATGCAATTGTGCTTTCAGGAGTTACACCTTTGGATACCAAATGCAAGTGGGTTCTATACAGTTTGTAGCTTCCCTTTGAAATGTTTCTTAAATTCTCAGTTAATTCGTCCCTTTTTTGCTCTAGTATAGGATTGGTTTCACCTCTTGATTCATACATGTATATGTCGCTTCTGACTTTTCTCAGTTCACCTGTCAGATACTGTTGCAATGCCTGAATGCTCGAAGGCTCAATAAAAATGGAATAGTCAACATCACTTCTGTCCCTGGTCATGCCAGAAAGCCAGTCTTCTGCCACTGTTTCAGGAAGGCCCACGCAAGTCATGCCCTGATAGAATTTTGTGCCTACCTGTATGGACTGGGGTTTTGTGTCTATGAACTCTGGTTTTATTAAAGCGCTAAGCATTTGCTGCTGCGTAAAAGTTCCTATTGCATCATTTTCCTTGTATTGGATCATGTCCTCCTCAAAAAGTATGTCTTCCCGTTTCTTAAGCTCTTCCAGAATCCTGGATTTTTCAAAATCTGGCAATCCCTTAAAAAAGGAATTGAGCTCTGGCGTATAAACCAGTTTCTTTCTAACAATGTAATTGTAAAGCTGGCCTGTTATGATGTCAACTTCGTTCTTTCCAAGCAAAAAAGCCTTTGTTTTCCTTAATAGATTCATTTTAATCACCTTACCCACATATCAAAGAGATCCCTAAGTGAATAATATTTGTAGAGCCCGTTCTTATTTAATAAAACAAAGTCCTTGCAGTAAGAATCAAAGAGATTAGACATTCTTTTTTCGCTAAGCCTCTCTACCTGCAAGCTCAACTCTTTTTCAGCTATAATCTCTTCAAAGAAATTATTTTTTATAAAGTCTCTAATCCTTTGCTTTCCATTTTTGATATTGCCAAAATCATTAAGGGAGTAATAACCAGAGCTCTTCTTGAACATGCCAAAGGCGATCATGGCCTTTTTTTCTTGTATCTTCTCTTCTTCTTCCTTTTCCCAATTGCTCCTGCTGGTGTTTGCTTTAGTCTTTTTCTTGAACTTTATTGATGAAAGCCTTGAAATGCAGTGAGCCATTCTTTGGTCGAGCAATTGCAATGCCCAAGCGTAAGCTGCACGATTTTTTGCAAGATCAGTGCTCGAATGAACAGCTACCACAAGGTAACACAAAAGAGCAGGCCTTGCATTCATTTCCAGAAAATGCTTAAGCCATGTTTTGAACTCTTCGCTTTCAGAGAGAACATCCTTGTAATTTCTTTTGTAGCTGGTCTTTATGGTTTCTTCTACATCAGCCATTCTTTTCCTGTAAAGATATTTTTCGCAATCCTTGTTCAGAAGCCTTAAAACCACCTGTATTGGAAATGTTAGTGAGCGCAGAAAATACTGGTACTGGAAGCACAATTCCAATTTTTCAGTTGGCTCCAAATCCGATATGCCAATTGGCTTAACTTCAGCTATGGAAATTAAGGTTTGAGAATCTATTAAAGCTGCATTATCCCTTATTATTGCCTTCTCTAAAAAAAGGTTATTCATTTTCCTGCCCCTTTGCAATTATGCTTTCGAATAAGTCAATCTCATCCAGATTCAAATCCTCTGGAAGCTCTGGTTTATCCGGGTTATAGCTAGTTACCCTGTCATAGACCTTTCTCATTACAAATTTTTTGAACTGCCCCTTATCCTTGGATGAACGAAGCCACATTACCGGACTTAAATATGATGTGTCTATTTCAAATAAATCTGTGAAATATGTTGTATAAAGGGATAGAAGCTGGTTGGAGTTCATCCTCCTTGCCTTAACCCCTGTCTTTGATATTTTCTCTGTTACATCTTCCACCCTGTTCCCAAGCACCTTCAGCGATTTGTCATACTCTGCCTTTCTTTTGCTGGAAAAGATTGCTTCTTTGCCTAAAAGGAGGAAGAACAGCTCCTTTATGGAATCCCCAACTGATTTTTGCTCTGAAAGATCCCTGTATGGGACGATAATGTAGAAAAGCCTATTCCTGGTGCCTGATTCCGATATCTCTTTTTTAATCCATTTTGTCAGAGACTCTATCCGGTCCAGGGCATTTGCATTGTTGTTGCTCTCAAGAACCATTTTTTTGAGATTTGAGAGCCAGCCCCCTAAATTCACTTCTGAGCTTCTGCAACATAGCTGCAATGGATAGTCCAAAGACCTGAGAAATGCCCTGTAATTGTCAAGCGCCTCCTCTTTCTCTTGGTCTCCAAGAATAGAGAAATCTATTGGCTTTACCTCAATAATTGCCACAAGGATGCCGTTTTTTAGGTATACTGCATCGTCCTTTATTGATGATATAGGGTTGAATTTATCCAGCCTTGGGTCATAGTATCCGATATTTTGCAGGCTATTCTTAAGATTTAGCCAGGAAGTTAGCTTTTCATCGAAATGCAGATGGATCAAAATCACGCTAACAAGAGCTATAGGGATTATTATGCTGATCTTCGCTATTGGATTGAGGCCAATAAAATGATAGAAGGCTGCTATGCTGCCCAAGAGAATCAGGAAGAATACGAACTGCCTGAAGTTCCATTTAACTAACGGAATAAACTCATCTTCATATTTGTTCAGGTTTTTTGGTATCTCGTACATTATTTATCCACCGCCTCACCCAAACTGTCTGAATTGCCAAAGTAGGAAATATCCTTCTTTGAGTTCCATCTGTCTTTTATTCTGCTGCCAAACTGCTTCATATCTGACTTCATTTTTGAAGGAACCTGCGTGTATACTCTCTTAACTGACTGGAATGTATAGGCTACTGGGCCTGCAATGTCAAAATTCAATCCAATTTTTTTGTATAGGGTATTGTTGACATATAGCGTAGAAGTCAATGCAAGAAAAGTCAGCAATCCCAGATCAACAGGCAGGAATAACGCTTGAATTACATTGACAACTACCTTCCCCATTGCAAAAACCAGCATCCAGATAAAAGGGAACACTGCATTTACTGCCAATATCTCTATCAGCTTTTTCCCAAATTGCCTTGTGGGGCTGAAATAGTATAGAAGGATGATGATCGGCAACAGGCATATGAGCATCATGACAACAAGGTGCCTTGTGATTATCTTAATAAAAAATGGAATACCGATAATAAGTAAGACCAGCACATAAAGGAGCATCAAGACAAGATTTGATGCACCATTAAGGATCATGTCCCTTATTGATAAATCCGATATCTCTTGGTTAAGGAATGAATTCCATACATAACCGACAAAAGAGTTTGTTATCATCATTAATAGCCATGCAAATATCAGGCTCAGATTTATGAAAAAAATAAGGTAGATTAAATTGAGCGTCTGCTCTTTTGCAAGCCTTCTTTTTTCACCATCAATAGCTGCAAAAAGCCACAAATATCCTGCATACAATATTAATAGTACCATGAATGCAGACGCCATATAGTTCACTTTAGCCCAATATGGTCCTAATGTACTTATGCTTATTTCAATAGTCATCAGCTTTCCAAATCCCTCACTAACCTGCTCCAGGGGCATTATAAGAAAATTAACAGCATTTTGGTACATCTTTGCCAGGCCGCAGCTGATCCATGTTGAGGGGCTATAGAATTTTACGTCTTGGCATTCTTGAGGTTCTTCGTCAAGGCTTAAGGCATTTATTAGAGGTACCACTAGGAGGATTAAAAGTAATAAGACTAATGGTTTTTTTGATTTCATGGTAAGTACCTCAGTTCTATTTTATATTTTAAAGAATAAAAACAAGATTTTTACCTTAGTTTATGGACAACTTTTTTATTCGAAATCTACCAATTGAGTTTACTATTTCATGATTATCAGCTAATTCTAGCGAAGCTCAAAATGTTATTCTGTAAATTGAGATGTCGAGAATTATTTGCTGTACATGATAATTTAGATTAATGAGGTTAGAATCATTATTAAAAACATTCCACCAGCCATAGCCAAGAGGATTTTCTTTGAATGAAACTGTTGTGTTGCAGGTAATAGATTTGAAGCCCCAATATAAATAAACTCTCCAACAAAAATCGCAAGTATAATTGATAAGAGATTCTCAGGAAATGCTACCATTGATACTAATAATACCCCGACAACAGGAGCGATAGCATCTAAAACTAAAAATAAGATAGTTTTACTCTTTTTTTGCTTGTTTTTAAGCATTATAGTTACGGTATTTATACCATCAGTAAAATCGTGAAAAAGGACTGCTAAAGCCACAATAAGACCTATCGAAGTGTTTACTTGAAATGCTGCACCAATCGCTACTCCATCAAGCATGCTGTGAATAACCAAACTTCCAGCCCCAATAGGGCCCATAATATGTCCATGGCTATCATCATGTCCAATGGTATGTGTAACAAAAAATCTTTCAACAAGATGATAAAATAAAAAGGATAGCACTACTGTAATCATAATATCCCTTATCGGTACATTTGATTTATTTGCTATTTCTATGCTTTCAGGTAAGATATCAAGAAATGCGACACCCATTAGGCTGCCAGCAGAAAAAGCAAAAAAATAAGGCAATCCGTTCTTAAATCTTAAAATAATAATTCCGCCAATCAACGTAGAAATAAATGTTGCAAGTGCTAACCAAATAATAAGCATATTCATATTTTCTGATAAAACATAACAAATATATATAGGTTATTGATTCGCATTATCAATAAGAAAATTAAAAAATGTCAAGAAAAATAAGATTAACTAAACAAAAAGTAGTTATAGAAAAAGAACTAATTAATTTCAAAACATTTTTCACAGCAGACGATTTATTGCAAAAAATTAAAGCTAAAGATAAAAAAATTGGAATAGCAACAATATACAGATTTCTAAAAGACAAAACTATTAAAAATGAGATACACTCTTATTATTGCGACCGTAAGCAAATTTATTCCACAACAAAAAACAACCACTGCCATTTTATCTGCTCTAAATGTGGAAAGACAACTCACTTCAATATAAAAGATTTAGATTTCATGAAAGGTAGTATTCAAGGGAAAATTTGTCATTTTCAGATTGACCTAACTGGGATATGTAATAAATGTTCAAAAATAGATTAAACTATTGAGTTGGTCACTATGTCATCGGCCTGTGTTACGACATTTTACAATAACCATAGTTGTCCCCCTATGATTACTTCATGATTAAATGGATATTATGCACCTGCTACAGCTGCTACTGTCTTGGCTGTTTTCCACATTCCTACACCAAAACCAACTGTTTTTGAAACAGCTGTCCCTAAGCTTATGTTAAATGCAAATGCCTTGTAGAGATAGCTGTTTAGATACAGGCAGCCTGCAAAAACAAGGATTTCAGCTAATTCAGCAGCCAGGAAATTACCAGCACCAATGATGCTGACAATGATTTTACCAAATTTGAAAACAAGAATCCATATAATGGGAAAGAAAGCATTTATTAAAAATAGCTTTATGAATTTGAAGCCGAAATGCTGGGTTGGCAAGAAAAAATTGAATGTGACAATTAAGGGCAATGCTGCCAGAAATGCAATCAGTATTATAATCCTTGCAATAATCTTAATCAAAAAAGGGATTCCGAAAATAAGGAAAATCAAAAGGTATAGCAAAGATAGTATTGGCTGCATCCCATATATGATTTCCATAATGCTATGTGCAGATAACTGCTCATTAAGGATTGTTGTCCAGAAATATCTTGTAAGGACATTTGACAGCTCTAATATTAACAGGGCAATTGATAAGCTTAAATTTGCAAACAGTATTATCAGGAAGAGATTCCATAGCTGTTTTTTAGCATTGATTCTTTTTCTTATGTCAACAGCAGAAAATATTAAGAGATAACCTGTATAAACCATCACAATAACAAAAAAGCACCCTGCCAGATAGTTCATCTTTGCCCAGTAAGGGGCAATGGCAGAAGCATCAAAACTTGCTATTGAAAGCTGTGTTAAAAATGTCTCAAACAAAAATGCAGGTCCATGCAGGCTTATCATGTTATGCTGGATTGCCTTGTCAGAAAGGCATGGAAACCACGTTGAAGGCTTATACCATGCAGTGTTTTCGCATGATGGGGGATCTTCTATTAAGTCTAGAGCAAAGGATAGAGGCATAACTAGGAGAATAACTAAAAGTAAGCAAATTAGTTTTTTAGACATTTTAGAATACCTCCAGATTATTTTCAAATAAAACATATATATTTTAATTCAAAAAGAATAGAATGAATTAATAGCAACCAAAAGCGTATATGACATCCTCAACCCTGTAATGTCTTCCATTATCTTTATACATCCCCATTCCACGTTTTATATCAATATTTTCTCCTTTTCTTTCCAGAAATAAGATTGGGACTTCCCTTAAAGGTTTTTGGCAAGGAGCAACACCTGGCTCCTCTTGCACACGTTTAAAGCCTAAAACCATTTTATCGCTGCCACGCCCTCTATAATATAAAGTAAAATGATTCTCATTATCTTTTTCAAGCTCATATCCTCTTAGTGAGCCCAATGCTCCAAGTATAGCGTCAAAATTTCCAAATAATTCTGGTTTTTTTCTTGGAGCTTTCCCCGATTTATCTAAGTCGTATAATCTATATTTATCATACTGCCATGTTCCCACAGCATGAAGCCTAAACCCTGGAAATATAGATTTATTATGTAATTTATAATCCCTGAGACTTTCTCCTAATTGCATAAAAGTATTATAGATTTGATTTATTTCATCTGGTAATTGTTCGTGGAGATCCCCGGTAATATGGCCACCAATATGACAAGCAAGTTCAACTAATTCCTCAATAGTTTGCTTCTTTACTCGGACTGTATCTGGAAATCTACCAATTCTGCTTCCTAAAACATATTTATGATAACCTTCAGAAATAAGAAGAATTTCTCTTGCATCAATTCTTAAATCCATCTCTGGACCATCGAAAAACAATGATAAACCCTTCCTAATATCCAAAAGTGTTAAATCCCAATCAGAATAACTAACAATTTCTTTGCAATAATAGAACTCATCATATTTCTCAATAACAACTAATCCCTTATTTGGTTTAACATGCATTTCATACGGCTCAGACCCACTAAATTTATTTATTACTATTCTTGCTAAAGCTCCCTCTAATACTATCTTATCTCCAATTTGAGATGTCCTTTCTCCCCAAAAAAATTCTATCCCAGGGAATTCTTCATATCTTATTCCATATGCAGCAGCAAGATAAAGAGTAGTATACTCTTCTCCATCAGTTTCTTCTTTTAGGGTATCCCTATCAGTTTCCTGGCTACCTAATAATTCCCTGCTTTTGGGATTTGATAATTTAGTTACCATTCAACCAATGAAAATCAAATTCCACTTTTAAACCTTCGTTTTTTCTCTTCTATATACCTAAAGTGATCCCTAAGTCATCGGGCTTTGTTACACCGTTTTACAATAATCTTAGTTGACACCTAAGATTACATCTCCTCTTTTTTACCAAATACCTTTAACCAACACGTTCTTAATACTGAAATAAAAGCAAGAAATGCTATTGTTATCCAGATTATTGACATGTAAAAGCTTGGCTTCTCACCTGAATAGACGCTTATTGTCTTAATCGCAGATGCTGATTGTTGTGTCAAGTCTCCATTATATTCTGCTATTATTTGATTAACATTGATTCTAGCTGGGAATTCCAGCAAGCTATCTCCTGTGACATTAACAGAATAATTCCCATATCTTACATTTACTGGGTTGTTATTAAAGTTAGGATTTATAATTATACTTGATTTAATTGTCTCATTGGGCATATAAAAGAATTTGTCAGTCGTGATGTTTAAAACGGTAGCTGGAAGAACTGTTATGTTGCAACTAACATTATAGGTGTTGAAATAGGAGTATATGGTTAGCGTGCAGTCATATAAACCTTTATTTCTTAATTGAAATGAAATGAGATCAGAATTTTCGGATTCTTCAAAAGAGGAATAAACATTTGCATTTAGTTCTGGATTATCTGTTGCCTGTGCTGTTAGGATGTTTACAGGAAGATAGCTGTAATTGTAGCTATATTCAAGATTCTGCTTTGAAATCTGCAATTCATTGATATAGAGATTATAATGGTCTATGCCGGTTGTGTTTATGGTAAAGTAAGCCATGCTTTTAGTTTTATCATACAGAATTATTGGCTTGGAATATCTTATTTGCTCCAGAAGGGAATTTTTATTGTCTGTAAATGCAAGGCTGTCGTACCTGTAATCAGTATTGCTGAAGTTGCAGTTTTACATATAAACATTTTTTCTCGTCCTTAATTGACGTAAATCATATATTTTTGGATTACAATCGTTTGTATGTAACATACATTTATCATACAAATCTTGTTTTACCTTTATAACCCGTCTACCATTCAAATTCAACACTATCTAACTTTTTTTCTTATCTGTTCCATCATTATTCATTCATTCTGTACTTTCAGACCACCTCCATGACATTTCTTCAGCTTTGCTTTTATCACGCCAATGCTCCAACATTCTGCCTAATCCACCATACTGAATCTTTCCTTGAATATCATCTATAATATATGCTAAGATAAAGATTTTAGTAGCATCTGACAAATGGGTCTGATTTCCTTTTAAGGTCTTTAGATAAGTAGTAATATCCTCATATTGCCCTACATTTATCTTAAAGTAACTTAACAATTTCTTAGTACTTTCTTTCAGCATGTTTAAATCACATTTTCTCCAGATTCCTAATGCAATTGGAGAACATGAGATTATGTTCAAAATGATATTTTTTTCTTCTTTGGTTAATTTAAATGAATAAATTTTATTTATACGCTCAAACGCCCATTTTTCAGCAAAAACTGTACTAAACCATTGAATCAATAAATCACAATCAAGAACTTCCTTTTTGTATCTTCGGTAATTCTTTTGACACGACTTGTACTCTTTTACGCAGTGAATATATTTCTTTTCACATTTTTTATATTGTTCTTCGTATTCTTGTTTTTTTTGACCATCTGTCTCATTATTGAACATTTCATAAATTTTCTTATATTGAGTTTTACTCGCCTTATAGTAATCTCTATATCTCTCGCATCTTTTAGGGTATTTCGCACCTTGCTCTTCATATGTTTGGCGTAACTTTTGATATTCCTTAGTCATACTATTAAACAATCCTATACTGCCCTTGATTTTACAAAGGGGTTTATTATTATCAGTCTCCGCTTTAATATTTTTGTGTAATTCTAGCCATCCCCTTTCAAGTAACAGTCTTACTGCCTTCAATATTGAACGTTCTCTTCTCTCAAATCTCAATTTCTCCTTAAAATAAGAATCTACATCATCAAATGGAATAAATTTATTCGGACAATTGGCGTAAATAAGCAATACTCGCAGATATGTAAAGCTCGCAGGATATTTTTCACCTTTATTTCTTATAGATTTTTTCTTAGTCATTTTATATTCAATATGGTTAGTATTATAATCATAACGTAAGTCATTATTACTTTAAAAAGATTACTGTTTTCAGACGGAAATACCCACTTGTATTTCGTTTTTAATGAAATACACAAAGCGTATTTTTTTTATAAAATAACCTTATTAAAATGCTTATAAAACATAGTAAAATGTGATTAAAATGTTAAATTTGGGTAAACGAGGCATAGTAAAACAAAATTATACTTATTATATATCTGTTCCGAGAATTTGGCTAGAAAATCACGGAATCAAGAAGCGAGATAAAGTTCAAATCTTTATTGATAATGATAGGAATTTGGTAATTAAAGCAATTCTTATGAAAAATAAAAATATTATTTTAACAAGAGAAGAGGAAAAGAAGAATGAAGAAAGAAGACCTAATAATTTTTCTCAATAACAATCAAAGAATTAGATTAACCCTCAAAAAAGGCTTTTTCTACACATGCACTATTGGATGTTTAGATGAACAAACAGTACATTTTAGGGACAAATTTAGAGAAAAACACATAGTCGACCTTAACGAGATTGCAGTAGTTAATGAGGTGAAAGATTCATGAAAAGGGGTGATAAAAAGAAAAAGAATCAGTTTATATCTAAAAGTAAAAATCATTATATAGCTAAAATATTAAATGAGAATATATCTAAGATTGAATTTAATAAAATAAATCCTAAAATTAACTTCGAAGTATATACCGACTTCTTTAGAAAGTATCGTGGATATGAAGAAGGTTATCTAAAATATTATTCTAAGTGGATAAGGTATCTTAGAAAACATATTAGATTAATAACAATGTTTATTACAATTGAAAGAGAATTTCCATACTCTGGCTGGATTTTTATCATTGCGTGTATTATGGTGAGTTCTTTGAAATTAAAGGAAACCTATAAGAGAAGATTAAATGCCATATTTATAGGAAAATCTGGCGTGGGAAAGGATATTATTACTATATTTCCAGAAAAAATAAGAGATGAAAATACTGTTATTAAAAAATTTGATTCAACTACTATAAAAGGATTGCAAGTCAGATTAGAAACTGAAAAAGACCTTTTTGATAATAAAGCACATGTCTATTCTGATTTGACATCCCTACAAACTCTTGCTCGTCAACCAAGAACTGCATGGTTTAATTATTATAATAGTAGGTTAGACAAAGATTTTTTTGATGATAGTAGTTACTACAGCAAACCTTCAATGAATGAACTAAAAAAAGGAGTAGTCATATTATTAGCAACTTGTACAAAAAAATATCTTCACACATTGAAGTATAATTATAAAGAAGGGCTAACTGAGTCTACTTTCTGGGATAGAGTCATCTTCGTTGATGTTTCATTGACTCAGAAAGAAATAGATATGGGTGATGCATTTACCTCCTTTCAAGAGGTTGAAAAAGCGGTCTCCCAAGTAGATATTAAGAGGATATTCAAAGATATCTTACTGGGTAAAAAACAATATGAAGTTATTTTGCCTAAAGAGTTTATCCCGTACATTATGCAATTAAGGAATTGTCTATATCTTTCAAAAGATTTCATCCATGAATTTAGCAGTAATAAAAAAAAGGGAAAAAGTAAATCTGAAAAGAAAAACAAATCTGAAGAAAAAATTGTAATTATTAGCACAACGGAAACAAGACGTAGCAAAGAACAGGTAGTAAGAATCCTAAAATGTATTGCTTTATTGAGGGGGGATAAACTTAGAAATACAGAAGTAAATAAGATTGATATTGAATTATGTAAAAAATTGTTTGAGTTTATTTTTATTAAACCTAATAAATTCTGGAAAATATACTATTACATGTTATCATACTCAAATCCAGTTACTAAAAAAACGTTCTTAGAATGTGAAGATTCTTTTTTCAAGCTTAGTAATGCCGCCGTAACTGAAGCATTTGATTATTTAGAAAAGATTGGGTTTATCAAATCACGCACCAAAGAAGATAGTTCACACCAAAAAGTCTACTATTTAAATGAATACAAGGGGGATGAAAATGGAAACAATACGTAGGTTAGAAAATATCGCTAAAAGAATATCATCAATATTCAAAGGCAGACCAAAAAAAGAGAGTAAGAAAATAATAGATGAAATGGAAAAACAGATGGAGGAGGATAAAAATGGTTGAAAGAGGGGGATTAGGAAAAATACCTGTAGCACCAGCAGAGGAATTTGATGAGTTTATTGGTTTAGTAGTAGATGTGAAAAGAGAACTACAACCAGATTATCCTGACAAAGAATCAGGTGTCGAACAATATCACTTATTGTTGAAGCCAGATAAGATTAAGGTAAAGGGCAAAACAGGTTGTCTACACGAATGGGTTAGAATAACTAAAAAGGAACAAGAAGATGGAATAATTAGGGAAGGAAGCAGTATCTATCGATATATCCAAGAGATACAAAGCGTTCTTCCAGAAACTAAAGATGCAGAGACACCTGATGACGTGTTTAAGATTTTAATAGCTAAACATTTTCTATTCAAGAGAAAGGTTTTAGGAAGTTCATTTAGAGGGCATCCTCCCAGAAGATACTGGGTACCGATTAAGCTTCTTGGGGGTGATGAAAATGAGTGACTACCCCCCTAATGTGTGGATGATAGGGACTATTACAAAAATAAAAATTAGATATAACAAATACGCATACGATGATGCCTACATGAAGCCAGCAGGCGTTTTAGCTCCAGAAGTGAGAGCAAGTTTTCCTAATGATATGTCAATAGAGGGAGAATTAAAAAAATTCCTAAGGGAAATGAAAGTTTCATCTTTTAATGAAGACTTAATCGGCAAAAAAGTAATGTTCAAGTATTATCTTAAACCTGATGAAAAAAATCCAAACAAAGTGTACAAAGTTGTTAGATGCACAGACATCAGAAATGCTAAGAATGCTGAAGATGAGATTTTTGTATTAAATGAAGTAAACAAGATTGACTCTGTTGTTGGTTCTAAATTTATTGAGAAATTAATGTCGTATTACTACAAGAAATATAATTATCCTATACCTGAGAGAGTACAGATAGTAAAGACAGTGCATAAAGGAGGATTAATCAAACTTTACATGAAAGGAATCGTCATTCCTGTTAACATTATTGATTTTGAAACTTTTTATGCGACTATTCTACTCTCACATAAACTTAATCCTAAATCAGACGCACACAATGTTTACTCTAAAATACTTCAATTGCTGTGTGAAAGAAAACAAAGACTTAGCGAGTCTGATGAACAACTTGAAGAGTTAGACAAGATTAAGACTGTTATTGAAGTTATGACTGGTTGTCTTAACAGTGAAAACTTTCTATTTAATGACCCTGAAGTGCACAATGAGATGCTAAAAGAAGGCAGATTTATACTAAAAAAAGTGATTGGTTACATTGAGAATAGGAAGCAATACTTTACTGATTACAATTTAGGCCATTTAGACATTGTATCATGCCATACAGATGGTCTTATACTAAAAGTTAGAAAAAAAGAGTGTAAACAATATCTAATCCCAAAACTTAATGCATTTTTAAAAAACACGTTTCTCGGTTCTTATATACTAAAACATAAGGGGGATTATATGAGGGGAATATTTAAAGACGTCAACAGTTATGCTTTGTATAATAGAAATCATCAGGTAAAAGTTAAGGGTAAATTCTTTAAAGGATGTGAAAACTTAGTAAATATTTTTTTAGAATGTTCTTATTATGGAGATTATTCTAACTATGACGCACTTAAACAAGAGGTTATAAAGAAAAATAAAGACAAACAGTTGATGAAAGTGTTGGATTTTTTGGAGAAGTGTAAGGGGTAATCATATGTCCTAAACATAGTAATGGAGGGAAATAAAATGGAAGGCATATATGGGAAAATTGCATGTGATGCATGTGGTGCTGAATGCACTGAGAGATGGATGGGGTATGGCTTGGAGGGGGCTGAAGAGCACATATGTGTCGGGTGTTATGATAGGAGAATGTGCTGATAATATGGAGAAATCAGAGGTGTGAGGTCCAAAATAAGTAAAAAATAAAAATGCTAATGTATTATCCCTTCCCTGAATGAAAGCACATCAGTTTATGAATGAAAGAATCCACCACTTATTAGAACCAATAGAAGAGTTACTTTTCAAAATACAGATTAGGTTTAAATTAAATATACTAAAAAAGAAGTATAAACCGTTAGCGACAAATATTGGCATGATTAATGATTTGCAGAAAAAAATTTACTACGAGTTATATGGTGACCATAGTAGCAGTAATGAATGTAGGGACATTTATCATTGCCTACTGACCTCCAGATTATATCAAATAAATAGGGAATTTGTTGATTTATTGATTAATGAAAAGTTTCATAGTTGTAATGCTTTATGTAGGATAATCTGTGAAATTTTGATGGTTACAACTTACGTAAATTTAATTGATTTGGGTTATTCAAAGATAATAAGTGGTGAAAAGGAAGGGAAAAAAGTTGAATGGGGTCCTTTAATAAGAACTGTAAAAAATAATGAAAAAAAGCCACGATATTGGGATGATTTGATAAAACATTGGTCCATATTTAGCGATTATTTACATCCAAGACAATTCAGTTTTAAAGATTCTGTATGGTGGTTAACAAAAGATAAAAAAGGGAATGTCCAGAAAACGGATTGTTACATCAATAGGGCAGAGAAAGATGAAAAATCTGGGGCTGTTCTAATACATACTTACCCCCATTATGTGCCTGATGGTCTCAAACAGATTATGATAAATAGATTTTTTTCCTATAGCTCTTTTATTTAAATTCAATGAAAGATTATCTCAAGTTGATGGGTCCACTTGAATAAATTTTATTAGGGGGCTTTACATAAGATTTAATAATAATCTAGTGTTATCGCCTTATATGAAGCATGAAGAATTCATAAAAGAGTATGAAAGGAGCTATCACTTTTTCTTATCTGAATTAAAGAATATTCCAGACAGAGCTTTATCATATATAATTGAATTGATGCGTGCTTCTCAACATATCAAGGATATTCAAAAGCTAATGACCCAGATGAATCCTGAAGGATTAGAAGAAGATGAAGAAATGGAGTATTGGGTCGATAATGATTCCTTAATCACATTAGTGCTCAATATTTCTGCAGCCCAATTAAGGGAGGCATTAAAACTTTTTTGGAAATTCTCGGAGACTGTTTTTTTCAAAGAGATTTATGATGATTTATCAGATAAGGCAAGGGAAGATATCGATTTGTTAACGGCATTGAATGATGAATACTCCAAAAAGAGCGGTTTCATTTGGGATGTATTAGAGCCTGTTAGAAATCATATGTTTCATTATTTACCTGATGAATCACTCCCTTGGATTGAAAAAACCAAAAAAATGGAATTAGATAGAAAACCACCATATCAATCAATAAATCTTGAAGTGTTCGATTTTGGACCTGGTAAAGAATATGATAAAGAAATTTATTCAAAATATTTATTTTGGGGGAAGGATGGATTTAGTTCTTTGTTGAAATTACAAAAAAAAGTGTGGGATACACAATTGAATTTTTTAAATTCCGTAAAAAGTATTGTTGAGGCAATATTGATAAAAGAAAAAATCCCAAAAAGAAAACATGATTGGTTTATGGAATTCTTCCATGGTTACAAGGAATAAGATAAAAAAAATTAATAAAAGATTTCTCCTTTGTTCTTCTTGGCTTGCACAGTCTCTACAATATAATCAATTAGATTTTCCTTATTCTTCCACTCCCTTACTCGCCTAGCAGGGTCAAGGTTATTCTTCAATAACACAGCCCTCAATTGACTGACATCTAAATCTTTGATGTCGTTCCTTAAATCTTCTGAACCAAATACATTGACTGTGGATGAAATTTCTACATCTTTCGTCGTCAGTTTTTCTAGAATCTTATTGAAAGCTGCGTTATTGTTAAGAATATCCTTTGAAACTTTCATAAGTCCATCTAGCTCATACACTTCTCCTGCAGCTTTCAATATCTCTGAAAGTTTATTTTTTGTCAGCGTTATTGACTTCTTCATCTTTGGTCTTATCAACAAATTCCTCCGCCAGTTTGTGCAAAGTATCGTAGGTCTCATTTGCCCCGCCATACTTGTTCTTGATGGTAGTTACAGCGTTGTCGTAGGCTGCTGATTCAGCTAACCTTGCTCTCTCATCAACTATCGTCCGAAAGATAGGTGGATTTCCAGATTTCTTTGTCTGTATCTCAATCACTGTGCTATGCAATCCACATGGTCGTCTTTTATTAAAAATCAGCCCATATGGCTTCAATTCTTTCCCCAAGGACTCGCTAAATTCTTTTATGTAAGTCATCACCATAGGAATCCCATATGTGGATATGTGGTCTGGGATAGTAGGGATAATGAAACCATCACTGACGGCTAGTGCATTCAATGTAGGTATGCCCATATCAGGGGGACAATCTATCAAGATGTAATCATAGTCATCCTTGACCTTGTGCAAGTGTTTCGCCAAAACTCCTACTGGTGAAATCGCACTGAACTTATCATCTTTTCCTATGTTTGTCAACTGTGCCTTGATGTCTTCGAGCTTTATCGAAGAAGGCAATAGGTGTAGATTTGGTGTCTTCAGATTGCTTGCATTGGTTATGATTGCTTTCTTTATATCAAAAACTTTGGTGTTCTTCAGTGCATCAAAGAACATCTGATAGATTGTCTGTCCTTTGTTGTCAGCTTCTAACCAATTAGTGTCTCCTATCATAGATGTAGAAAGGCTGCACTGAGCGTCCATATCTATGCACAATACCTTATATTTCTCAGGTAATTCCCGAGCCAAGAATTCTCCTACTGCATATGTTAGGGTTGTTTTCCCTACACCGCCCTTACGGGTGGTAAATACTATTGTTTTCGTCGTCATGTTTATGACCTCCATTTTAGTTGTTTTAGCCTTGTCATCGATTTAGTTGTTACTAAGGCAAAAAGAGTGATATATAGCTAATATTTATATTTTTGCATTTTGTGAAGGTATTAAGCTTATCAAACGAAAAATTGTGAAGGTTTTTGCTGTTATTATTGAGAAATATGGCTTAGTACAGTTACAATTTAGGCAAGATTACAGATATTGGTGGATTTTTGGGTTGGAGTTTGGGTGAAATATTGATTTGAACTAGCTTAAGCTCTATTGAACTGCTAGAATTACTTTGTAATAATGAAGTTTCAAGTTAATTTTCTATTTTTGATGAGCAGTGAAAGAACCGTATTATCGTCAATGAGGATAGATTATTCTTTGGAAATTTAGAGAAATGCACATTTAATGTAATGTGTTAAGAATAGAGAGTATATTACGTATTAACGAAAACAGCATAAACGGTTTACTGAATAACGGCGGGTTATAACGTGATTTTAGGAGTTGTTGCCATCATAATTTAATCTAATAAACCGAAGATAAGGCAAATTGTAACTAATTATACTAATCAGATAGGCATTACTGAAGTATATGCAGAATCTAAAGATGGGAGAAAACTAAATTCAGTAACTCCTCACACACTAAGGCATAGTGGAATCATAGAAGCATTGAATACAGGAATACCTCAAACAGCAGTAATGGAACAATCAGGCCATAAAAGCTTAACTTCATTTCAGGTTTATAGTAAATTTTCTGTTGAAGATAGGAAAAGGATATTTAATGAGAAAGGATTTAAAATTTATTCTTTTTTTTCAAAATCTCTCTAAGTCTTAATTCAATTTTAACAGTTCTACCAAACATTACAGGTACAAATATAAACATTATACCAAAACCTCCTAATAACAAAATTTGCTGAGCTGTAATATTCTTTGATGTAAATCCTCCAACTATACAACCACAAGAAATAACCTCAAAATGGTAGAGCAGCTTTTGGAATCTCTTATAATCAAATTGAAGAAGTTCCTTATTTAGGCTATACCGTCTATTCTTAAATTTTGTATTTATATATATTACATCCCAAATTATTATCCATACTAATATTGTACCAAATGTATACCACATCCAAGATTCAATTGCCATGTTAAAATGAAAGCAATCATGTTTTATAAATATTTACTTTTTTTCCTTAAAATTCTAACTACTATACCTTTCACTAATATCTCATATACTGTTATCACAATAAAGAACCACATTGCATAATAAAACACCCTATTACCTACGAATGGAGGTATTTGTGATACTCCATACAATGCTAAAAAAACTCCAAACAAAGTTGCACCATTAACCATATGTTCATTATAAAATCTATCTAACAAATCAGCTATTTTCTTTTCATTCATTTGACATCACCTTTCCATTCTCATATCTCTTAAGAGATAGAGGGGGGAATATAAAATGTGTAAAGATATGATGTATTTGGCTGTAGGTTTTGGAATTATGGGTTTTCTTTTATTTGCAGGAATGGGATTATTCAATTATTTTAGTTCACCACCGATTGGTCAACCTATTTTTTTGAAAATGATGTTTCTATTGTTCCACTAGAGTATAAACTATCTAACCTTATCATACCACAATTAACGCATCTTTGGGTAATCTTCCTTATCAGACCATCCCTTTTTTCAACAACTTCAAACTTATGTTTGCATGTTTTACTCTTTTTTATAATCTCTTTAATTGCTTGTTCTTTTGTTTCAAGCTTGTTTTCAATCTTGTGGATTGAGACAATCTTGTCTTCATCGTCGTTTAAGTCAATTTGAATCATAACCATTTATATCACCTTAATATATAGTATATCATGGTAGTATATAAGCATTTCGGTAATTGAGAATATAATTCCTAATCTGCCATTATTAATAGGGTATATGGAGGAATGATATTCTTGCAACAAGAACAATACTCAGAAATCATAAGAAAACTGAACGTGATTATTTTATGTGCTTTTTTGATTCTTTGTTTTGTTATGTCTATTTCGTGGGACGTTCTTAATATTCTTGCGAGCGGCACTCCTTGAATTGCTCTGACTACGTCTGATAATTTTTACAACTAACAAAACTATTTCTTTTATAATGAGAACCCCACCAAGAAGTGATAATACGATGTTTACCCAAAAGTAATTTTGTAAAAACTTACCTAATTGTTTTAATGGAAACTGGTTCTCTAATTTTTTGCTTTCGATTATATAATCAAATGTGGAGTTTATTTTCTTGACGTCTTCTTGACAATTTACTAAGACATAAGATTCATTGTTTGTAATCTGATTTCTTAAATTATTAAGCGAATCAACGATTGAATTGTTTAGTGACATATTAATCTGCTTGTTTTTTAGACGTGATACTAGCGTATTCCACATTTCTACCATCATTGGGAAATCTTCATAATGATTAATTGTTTTATTAAACATCATAAAATCATAAATAAAATTATTATAAGTATAATCTTTGTTCCATGTAATATTTTCTTCTATATCAAATTGTCTCTCCCACAAATTATGATTAGATATAGTTAGGTTATGTTCAAAGATGTACGGCTTCCATATCTCATTTATTTTATAAATCTTAATATTGTTCTTATCTTCTTTATAAATGAAATCTGCATATTCTACTGCATATTCTAGCGGATTTTCAAGCACTTTTTCCTTATGTACTAAAATACCAAACTCGTAATTGATTATGGCATTATTGTATCTAACATTCATATTTTTAAGTATAGAAAAATCACCAACAGCACTCATAGGGTAATAGTGTTCAAATGTATTGCCATAATCAAAAATATATGAAGGAGTTCCAGCAATTATTGGCATAAAAAGTAAAGTGTAACTTCCATCGTTATCCTTAACTGATTGAACAATCAGTATTTTATATGAATATCCATACTCGCTATATAAATCAAAATATCTTTTGTTCATATCAAAATCAGGGGAATTAACTTCAAACCCTTTAATAAGCGAATTGTAGTCGTAAACTAGAAAATATGCGAAATTTGTCATTTGTTTTTCAAATAATGTATCAGATTTTACAGTTTGCAATACAAGAAAACAAATAAAAATGTAAATTATTAATAAACCAAATTTCATTTTCATATATCCAACCAATATATGATGAGGCAAGGGCTTTTATAAGCCTTTTGCTTTTTTAAAGAACCTGCCAAAGCACCAAAAGCTAATATCAAATGAAACGCAATAAAGAATTAATCAAACGAGAATGTAACAGTATCACTTTTTTACCCTGATTCTGACACACTATATAATATATAGTAAGTCATAAGCAGGGTGAAAAAGTAAAAGAGATTCTACGAAGGAATCAATTTTGAGATAAGTGAGTTTCCTCTTAGATAGATTATGATATCTGATTAGATTCCTATTTAAGAACAGAATAGGAAACCTATTTAAATATTCAATATAGAGGAAACACACCCCTCTCGACTAGGATTTTTATAATAGATTTAGAAATTGCTCTTTATATTGAGTTTCCTATTTTTACTTTTTCACCCTGACCCTGACTCAGTATATATATATACTATAGTCAATATCAGGGTAAAAAAGTAAATTAAGGTTTAACTTCAATCAGAAAAAAGAGAGTATTACAACTATATATACTACACAAAGTATCATTATCTTGTACCACTGTCCCTTTGATAGTGTATAATTCACCTAAATCTATTGTTCTTCCACCTCTAGATATAAATTTTACATAAAAACCATTATTGTCTTTTAATCCATAAAAAGTGTCAGTATAATGAGATGTAGAAAATAATGGATATTTGACACTTATTCCCTGTATTGTTATATTTTGTCCTAAATATTGTGATAAATTCAAGTTTTCAAAATCAGTAATAACATCTTCCCCTCTTTTTAGTTCTTCATACACTTCACAGCCATAAATAGCTATTAAAAAAATTAATAGAGGAAATAAGATTTTTTTTCTCATTTTTATCACCAAAGCAATTATTCAGTTTTAATAAATTTATTAAGTTTATTTTCTTCTGAAAATATATTAAACTTAACGTATAGCCCAATGCCACAGTATAGGAGCATACTTAATAAGTAGGATTATCATTACAAAAATTATGAATAACCAAAAAATTAACCTTGCAATCCTTCTTGCTTGTCTCGTCCAATATTTAATAGATTCAGTTTCAGAAGTACCCTTATGCCTTCTCCTCATATCTAACACCCCCAAATAGTACCTACAAACTAGAAATAGTATAAAAGCTTTGCTGAAACCTTAGTTTACAAGTTAGCCACTATGGCTCGTCTATAGAGCCAAAAATAGGGGTACTACACCTCTGGTCGAGGATATCCATAACTTGTAAAGTCACGCTGAAAAAGATAAGAAAAGTTATGCCAGAATCTTGCTCATACTTTCTTTAAGGTCTTCCCAAACACAATTCCATAGACATAATAAGGCTAACAGTTCTATTTTATTGAAATTTCTATAAAACATATTATAGTCTGTATAATGCCTTTTTACCTTTAAGTCTTCAATACCTTTATAGCCTAATTCATTCATTATTTTGTTTATTATTTGTTCTGGTTCTTCTTCAGTTTCCATTCAAAACACCCCAAAAATAGTACATACTTAAGAAAAAGAATATTAAAGTTTTACTGAAAAAATTCAAAGCAACTAGGTTACTATAAACCCCCTTGTTTCATAATTCTTATTTCCAGCATTATCAACAGCAATGAATACCACTACATGATATCCATCTGAAAAGGATTTGGTACTATCATACTGGTTACAACTTGAGCATAGATTTCTAAAACTTTTTCCATTATCTGAATACATTAGTTTTACCTTTTCAGTGAGTTGTATTTGAATAGGGACCTTATTAACGTAACTGGTTCCATTCTGAGGACTCTTGATAGAGAGTTTTGGAGCTGTGGTATCCACGTAACAGCTAGCCCTTTTATATGGTACTTTAGAGAATATATCTTCTATTTCAAAATAGAAAGATATTTGCTGTCCTTCATATTGAGATATGGGCACATTAAAAACACATTCTTGCTTTTCTCCAGAAGGACAATACTCAGTAGATAAACTATTTCCATAGTGCAAGTAGACATTTTTAAGATATTCCTCCGTATATAAAACTTTAAATGTGCCATTACAGTATCCTTTAATCCCTGTTTCTTGCTTTAATATTTTTGGGAGTTTATTATCAGTAAAGAAATGAATGATTTTAGCAATAATCTTCGAACCAGGATACGTAACCTTAATACTTAAAGTGTGATTTCCTTCATCAACTGTTTTTTTAGTAGAATATTGATTTTTATCACGACCCAGACTAGCTGATATAAATTTATTTCCATCTAATGAGTATTCTAATTTTTCCATAGGTTTTTCAGAGTTTACTGAAATATATGCATACTTTGAGTTCTGTTGTGAACCGTTAGATGGTGATATAATTCTAAAATCAAAAGGGTAATCCTTGCAATAATAATCATCATCACCACTCCCAGAACCATCATAGTAACAATACTGGTATGCAGGGCAATACTTATCCACAATCCAGTTATCTAAATCTTCTATACATTCGCCTTGCCCATCGCATTGAAAAGCATGTAGTCTTTTCCCAGTGTCAGAATCGGTATTATTGCTCCATGGGCAACTATAATCATAATAACTAGTTCCGCATTGAGTACCTGTGGGTTTATTTGAATAAGAATCACAGTCAGGATTCATACACATACCATGACCATCACAATATCTAGGTTTGTCATTATACTCTCTACACTCAGAATCTAAATAATTACAATCTTGTGTACCACAGTTAACTGTTGAATTGGAATTTATACAATAAGGTGAACTAGTACTCGGGCAGTATGCATATAAGCAGGTACCACACGCGGGCTTAGGACAACCGTGACAGTAAGTTCCATAGATTGTTGGACAAGAGTCTTGAGAGTCTGGGATAGTATCATTATCGCTATCTTTAGTTTTAATCTCAAGAATATTAGTTTGTATTCTTTTCACTTCAATATCGTATCCAGAATCTATTTCATCATGGTATATATCATAATACCCCATGGGTATTGTTAATCCAAAATCATAAGCACTGCTTGAGGTATCCTGATAATGAAACCATATGTTGGAATAAGGGTTTTTTTGTAGAGGGATGTTCAAGTAACCTCCTCCCCATAAAAACTTACTTCTTAATTGAACATTAGAAGGATTAGAACCATCGGAAAATTTAATCAGGACAGCTCCTTTAACAAAAGGATAGCTACTATCAGCATTTGGGTCTAAAGGGTCGATATAATATTCCCCCCTTCCATTATTTTTGTCCAAATATGATTTGATTGTGTTTGTGTTTTGCCCATTTAGAAAATCAGTAATGATATTTACAATTCTTGTAATTCTATATTTTAACTCAGTATTAAACCAATCCCAATCAATGTAACAATACTTATCAGTGAAATCACCATATAAAACAGCACAATCCCCTCTGCTATTTTGATGATTTGCTTCAACTGTTATCAAAGGAACCCCCATATCCAACATACTTGCACTCGAAGCAGACACAATGCTATCAGAATCTTCTGCTTCAACAGAAAGTTTTGATATAAAAAGACAACTCAAACTATCTCTGGTTCCTGCTATAGATATATAATCAATATTTGGGTTCAATCCTTTTTGAGATAAATCCCATGTAAACTGGCTACCGATGGACAACTCTTTGTAAATTTCAGAATTAGGATTATCCATTACAAACATGTTGTATATGTCATCACAAAAAGTGTTTGATTTGCCTTCTACCACAAAGTTTGCTAAGTGAGAACCATGGATAGGGGAACTAATAAAAATAGCTTTTCTTATATCATTATTGTAATTATATTTATAACCAGACCATTCTGACATGTTAGCTACATATGCTTGTACTATCAAACCTCCTCTGGAATGAGCTAAAATATCTACTTTTTTGTCAGCTAAATTAGGGTAATAAGTTAGAATTTGTGAAATAGTTGAATATAGGTAAGCTGCTAAGAGTGGTGAAAGGGTGTCTGCAGGTTGATAAACAAATTTCCATACTTGAAAATTCTTACCCTGTAATTGGTTAGGGTATTCATACCAATATCCCAAATCATAACTTGAACTGGCACCAAACCCTCCATGAACCAATATCAGTGGGCGACTTGAAGGGACTATTACGGAAGGATAGATTATATTATAAGTAGGGTTGGAAAGAATATTTGAACTCATTACATTACTCTGAGATTGAGCAGTTATAGAATTAGTGGTAAAGGATTGTCCCTTTAATAATTTAGCTCCTCCTTCTTCAAACTTCATATAATTTGAGGGTATTTTTTCTATGTTATGTTCACCATATTTCCAATACATATTAGGATTACCTAAGAACGGATTATGTAAGTATTCTAAGGTCATATTATGAATACCTTTTTCTAAAGAAATGGAGAAATCAATTTCTTTGTTGGAATTTGAAATTTTTGAATCCTCAATAACAACTTGGTCATCTATGACTATCTTCACGTTACCAGAAAGATTTGTTGAGAATGAATATTCTCCTTCTTCTTCAGTATAAATTTGTCCTTTCCATCTTACAGACAGCAATTCTTTTTCTAATGAAGCGTTTAAAGGAGGAATCATTTTATTGTCAATCTTAAATTTAGTAAAAATAAAGGATGAATCATCAGGTAAAACAGTATCTGTAACTATATTCGTAATTACATTTAAAGATTCAGGAGAATCTCTAAAATCATTAGACACTTCATAACTCCATCTGGAAATAACCTTTGAATCTTCAATCGCTTCAACTCGCTCAAGTCCTATATTAGGATAAATATTACAGTCCTCCCAGCAATAGAGTTGAGAAGGGTCTACAGAAAATCTACCTTCTTCATCCGTAACAACTTCAATAACATCTCCTGTAGTAAAGTAAAACTTTAATAAAAGGTCTTTAAATTCTTTAACCTGAGGAGATTCTTCCTTCCCAGTTACTTCATTAATTTGTCCATCTATTATCCCATAACATATTGTAGCGTTCACAATTATTAGAATAAGAAAGATTAATCTTCGGTAATTTATCATTTTTTAAACAACTTCAGGATAGATGCTAATCCTACACCCACCAGAAAATATATCGGAAAATTTACGATGATTATAATCAATTTTAATAGCATATTATGAATGTTTTCTTGAAAAAATGCAGGCATAAGCAATTTCAAGATAAGATGACCTATAATGTTAATCATGGCAAAAAGAATTTGATGAAGGCAAATAAATAAGCTGTTATCACAGGGTGCAGAAATAAATAATAAAGAGATTATGGTAAACCCCAAGATGGATATTAAACCTGATTTAACATAGGAATTAATGAATATTACCCCTTTATTTGTATAAATGAAGCCTACTATTTAAATATTATTTTGTTAGAGAATATACATGTTTTAGACACTAAATCATAACAAATAAATTTCCTAAAAATACTTTCCATAAATATACAGAATTTTATCCAATTTAAAAGGAGTCATGTCAATCTTCTCTGCAATCCACTGAGTTCCAACAAACAGCTCAAAGTTATTAAATTTTACATCTTCTTCACCAATAATGTTACGAATTGCCCTTATCATTTGAACATCAATTTTTGCATACTGTTTAAATCCACATTCCTTTAGAAAATCACACACTAAAACAGTACCTACATTCTTAATTTTTAAATCATCGTGGTTGTGTAAATTTTCTGCAAAAACCCACAATGCAGTTGCCCTTTCTATCGGGTCTGTAATATTCTGCAATGCTTCAATTTCTTCATACTTTTCGTTAAGATTATTCTCAAATAATTGGCTTATTACTTGCGGAGCTGTAAGAAGAATTGAGATTATCCTATTAAAAGGACTCCTTGAGTTGAGGTCATATTGTCTTTGATTTTGTATCTCTGTAGCAAGTTCAAGTAAACTATTTGGTTCCCAAAAATTTTCAATTTCAAAACGATTCTCATTAAATATTCTTGAAAGAAGTATCATATGGTCTCTTAGTATGGGGTATCGGTCTTGATGACATAATTCCAGAAATTGCCTCTTTAATTCTTCTCGTAATACCGAATAACTAAAGGCACTGCTAATGAACTGGAGCATAAGGTTCTGGATATCTGTGGGGTGCTCTGGAATTAGATTATCCCTAATGTAATTAAGCACCATTTCTTTATGCGTTTCATCTAATCTGTTTCCATCTTCAGCTTCATGAATTAGGGTGTCTTCTTTTTCTTGTATTTCGTTCCTGATTTCTTCAATTCTTTCAGGAGTTATCCTATCAAGGAACCCTCTGATTCTATTAGTATTAGGCATATAAAATCACCAATATTCGGTAAATCGAATTTACTTATAAATATTACTATTATTTAATAGTAACATAATATTTATCTTTTTATAAACACTTTGCTTTAAAGTGACTTAATACAAAAGACTAACTAAATTAAAGAATTTAGTTTGTAGTCTTTAGTTTTCATTATTACCCCCACTGTAGACTACATATATTATTAACACTTTATTAATTCCTTAAAAAAGATTCTTAATTATTTAATTAAAACTACTTTCTCATTATGTATAGATAGCGAAATAATTAATGGTCTTTGATAAAGATTTCAATTATTTCTTTATTAACTTTAATGAGTTTTTCGTAGATAAGTTTCTTTAACGAAAAAGTAATGAGGCATTAATTTATGGTTAATGGCACTAGATTACGTGGGGGGTTCTAAAGACTATAAACTATATGGTTTAAATTTCTTTAATACACCATGAAATTAACATCTCTTTTATTCAGGTGTCATCTGATATTAGGTATCCTTCCTTCATGCAAAGATACAAAGCGGTAGAAGTTTTTCCAATACCCAATAATAGTATACCTTTCTCATTAAATACAACTCCACCTCCCACGAACCAATATTTCATTTTTTGTTATTATTTTTCCTTTTCTTTAATAATCCAAATATAATAATTCCTATCTGTATTGCAATGATTAGTAACAATAGCGGATAGAATAGGATTATCCACCAAATAGGAGCTTTATCAACAACCACATCTGTTGTTTTTCCACTCTCAATATTGATTCTTTTACTGTACTTACGTATTAAGAATTTGCTATATATATTTAGGTTGTAAGAATTGTTACCACCCAAATTTATGGAAACTTTTCCATCCGATGGTAATTCATATTTTGCTCCAATAGGTAGTCCTTGCCAATCTATTTCAATAAGTCCTTCCTCAAATTTGTCCCTAACATCAGAATAGTCAATAGACACTAATCCATTTGTTATGCCAGCGTATTCTGGAGTAAGGTCTATTCTTTGGTTATTCATCTTAATCCCAGACACATGTAAAATATCCCTAGTAGGGTATGTTAAGTCATTGATTCCAGTTCTACCTACACTTGAAGCATCTGCGATAATAAAATTGTCATCTTCCAAATAAACATAATTAAATGCATGAGAATCTCTTTGTGCCTTATTCTTGGACTTAGAGGATACCTCTACAACTACGGATAAAATTCCTGCTCTCTCAAGGATAGCACTTAAAAGCCAAGCATGTTCTCCACATGCACCTATTGAAGTACGTAAAATATAAGGAGCTTTTGAAATACTGTCCGCCCTTAAAAAAGAAATCTTATAAAGGTATTGTATCCAATGTTCAATTTTATAATTAGGTATCCATGCTTTAACACCTATCGCATTAGAAACAAAAAACTTTGCGTTATTAACATAATCAGATTGATTTGTAGATTCATTTAATAAATATTCCACAGCTCTGTCTAGTGGGGTATCTTCATACCTTATGTAAAAGAAATCAATTGCTAGGATAATTACAACAATAATAACTAACATTAGAACAAATTTTTTCTTATCCATATTATACTAAAAATACCCCCAATAATAAAAATCACGGTAATTTTTTTGAAGTTCTTTGATATATCGGAATAATAAAATGTTTTGGTGCTTTGAGAAATGTTAAAAAGTTTGACTCTTTTGCATTCATGCTAATTCACCTCTAAACGCTTTTGACAAAACTGATTGAGGTAAATTAGATATGTTTCTTTCAACTATTTCTTGTTGAGCGTAAATATTTTGTTTGAAGTCAAGAATTGCCCTTATTTCTGTTAATAACTTCCTTTGTGTAACCATCCCTTGAGGAAATCTAATTCTCGTTGCATAAATATCATTACGATTTATTCCAGGAATGGCAGTGGATTTATCTAATGATTTGAGGTCAACTCCCTTTAGGAGGTAATAAAGCATTTCCAGGTCCAGTTGAACACCCAGACGTATCTTTATATAGTATGTAGTATCAATAGGATAACATTCTCCTTCCGTCAAATGAAGTTCCCCAACAGAACCTTTTCTCCCTATTATTATTGTTTTTTCTTTAACAAGAGAAGTATTATGGTACCCTATTATTCCGTTAGAACCATATACTGGTATTTTTCCTTCTTTTCTAGTACGTTTTGGGAGTCCATCTCCATACATAATCTCTACAAACTGCCTTAACTCTCCATCATTCCATCCTTTTTGGAGTTCAGTTTTGTCAGATGTTAATTTCATTATGGCACTCTGCAATATCTCCTCATGGTTGTCTTTTGCCTTCCCTTTCTCTTGTTTAAGGACTTCAAATTCTTTGAAGAAAGTATCAAGTTTTACTACAATTATATCTTGTATTTTTTTTGGTGGTGTATTTATCTGCATAGCAAGCAAATCCTTCTGATTGAGTTTGGGTCTTGTTGAGCCTTGAGTGATTTGACTTAAATCCATATTCTCAACAAAGTACATCAAATATCTTATATTTACGCCCTTATTTACCTTAACAACATGTATATGATTATTAACCCAGAATTTCCCATCAGCGATATATGAAATTGGTTTCCTCCTGGAACTTAGATTCTCTCCATCTTCTGAAATAAGTAAGTATTCACCATCAAATGCGTATTTATTTATGTAGTCAACAATTCCACTGGCACCCCAATAAGGATAATTTCCTTTTATATTTACCCTCTGGGATTTATTTAGGGGTACTCTTTTTCCGTCTTCACAAGATACTAAATCTCCAAGTTTTGATAATTTCCAGTCAGTTTCCATTTTGTAATACATTAATAATCTTTTCAATCTGCTCGAGTATCTTCTCTTCGCTCTCTTTTATATTTTCAAGAATTACATCTGGGTCTTCATATTCTTGATGTAGTGAATCATCCCTCATCCACTTAATATCAAAGTTGAAGTTTCTATCCTCAATCTGCTTGTATGTAAACTTCTTAAACCTGTCATTTTCCTTTCTCTTCTTATATAAGGCAACAAAATTGTCAAAGTCTTTTTCCTTGAGTGGATTCCCTTTGTTTACTTTGTCCATGTTAGTTCTCATATCATAAACCCAAACATTTTCTGTTTTCGTGCCTTTGTCAAAAAAAGCAACATTTGCTTTTACACCTGGGGCATACACAAAAGTTCCCAGCGGCAACCTCAAGATTGTATGAACATTGAATCCCTTGAGCCAAATCTTTCTTAGTTCTGCTCCTGCTCCTTCCTCAAATAATACATTATCTGGAAGCACAATAGCTGCTCTTCCATGCGTATTTAATCCACTCATAACATGCTGAACAAAGTTAAGTTGTTTGTTGGCAGTTTCTACATTAAAATCTGGTCTATGGGGGACTTCTCCGCCTGACTTAATACCAAAAGGAGGATTAGTAAGCACCATGTCCCATTCTGATTCTTTCATCTCTGCAAGGCTGTCTCCGTATTCAATTCCATCATGAATCCCGTGAAGATATAAATTCATAATACACAATCTTCTTGTTTCAAGTACTATCTCTTCTCCTGTAAACATATTATACTTGATTTTTTCTTCATCTTCTGGGTCTACCCTTCCACCTAGCTCATCAAGTATCTGCTCAAATGCACAAATAAGAAATCCACCTGTGCCTGTAGCTGGGTCATGTATTTTCATACCCATTTTAGGTTTCATTACCCTACACATTGCTTTAATTAAAGGTCGTGGCGTGAAGTATTGACCAGCACCACCCTTCTTCTCTTCTGCATATCTCTGCAACAAGTCTTCATAAATTGTTCCCAACTGGTCAACTGGGATAGATGCCCAGTCTATCTCATTTATCATATCCAATATTCTTTTCAAACCAACTGGTTTTCTAAAAAGGTTCTTTGCACTGGCAAATATATCCCCAAGAACGCCTTTCTCTTTTGAGAGTTTGTTAAGAATAGTATCATACTTCTTCATTAAGTCCTCTCCGCTCTCCTTAACTAAATCCCCCCATGTGCAACTGTGAGGAATGTCAGCATCTTTCTCTGCTGCCATCTTTAGGAAAAGAAGATAAGTAAGTTGCTCAATATAATTACCATAACTCATTCCCTCATCTCTGAGCGTGTGGCAGAAATGCCATATCTTTTGACCTACATCCATCATGCTAGCACCGCCTCATTTAGAACCTTCATCATCTCTTCTAATCTGCCATCAAAAACTCTATTAAGATTATTATATCCTCCAACCTTTCGGAAGACAATACCTGTATTGATGTCTTCTTTAGTAATCTTTAATCGTGTGATTACAAAATCCTTTATTATCGTAAACCACCGATATTGCTCAATGGTAAACTTCTTATCTGCAATTATCTTAACTACTGAAGCATCAACTCTCTCTTGTAAAGCACAGAACTGACCCTCATCTTCAGCATATTTGACATATGACACAAGTTCAGAAACCATATCTAATACTTTATTAGAATGCTTCTTTAATTCCTTATCTTCACTTAATTCCAAAGCCCGATTTAATTTCTCTATTGAGAAGCCTTGAGGTTGTCTCCTCAACACTTTGGAAAGTTCCTTCACATGCTTCAATTCAAGATTCTGTGGTCTCTTCATAATTAATTCAAGAGCGTCAACTTTGTTTTCATTCTCTTGGATATACTTAACGAATGATTCAATATAATCATCTGGCTTTAATCGTTCACCTATTGATGTTTGGAAGAATAGGACTGATGCAGATTCATCAATGTAGTCAGAAGCTACTATCATCTTCTTTGCGTCAAACTGCGACCATTTTTCTAGTTTATCCATAAAACTATCATCTCTAAATAAAACAAAACTTATCTTGAAATCCTTTTGCAACTTCTCTTTTAATGAAGATGCATATTTGCCTAAATCTCCACTAGGTATATCATCATAGAGTGCAAAGTCATCAAAACCTGCGGGAGGTAGTTTCTTTGCTATCCTTTGAATTTTTTTAACTAACTTATCAATGTATTTCTCTTGGATTGAACCTGAGTTTTTGTACACCTTATCAACAAGTTGCCTTATTGTATATATCTTTGATGGCTTCATATAATCTTCATCAAATGCAGAGTTACCTAATGTTTTATGTAACTCTAATGTGCCTAACGTATCAAATACTGTAAAGTGCGTTTTACCTATCTCTTTGCATAATCTTGTGCCTCTGCCCATCATCTGCTCAAAGAGAACTCTTGACTGAACAATCCTGTCAAAGACAATGCATTCAATTCGTGGGATATCCACCCCTGTTGAAAGCAAATCAACCGTGACAACAATCCATGCCTCTTCAATCGAATTTCTAAACTTCCTGATAAGTGTCCTTACATCCTTTCCTGATTTATAAGTAATCTTGATGACTTTATCATCTCCCAGCCCCAGTTCCTCTCTAAATGCCTTAACAAGAGCATCAGCATGACTTCCTTTTTTGAGGTCATGTTTGGCGAAAACAAGTGTCTTTTGACCTGGTTTCCAGTATTGCCTAAATTCATGTACTATTTTTCTTAATCTGTCTGGCACAGTTAGGTCTATTTCCAACTTTGGAACATCAATTGGGATATCTTCTTCCGCAAATTCCTCTTCCTCACACCCAGTCTGCCTGTCTTTGAGTAAAAGTCTTTGTTGCTTTGGGATATATGCTCCTGATTTTGTTGACTTAGTATAAATCCTCACGGGGTCATAATCAACAAGAAATCCATCATACATTGCCTGACGCAAACCATACCTATAGACAAGATTTCTGTCAAAGAATACAAAGGTTCTTCCAGTAGGCGTGGCAGTAAGACCTATCTGTGAAGTGTCAAAATAATTCAATACTAATTCCCACACGTTATAAATTGACCTATGACTTTCATCGCTGATTATAAGGTCAAAAGCATCTATGGGGATTCTTGGATTGTAATCAATGGGTTTATCTTCCCATTCCATTTCGTCTTCTTCTTCATCATTGGTAAATGCATTCCTACCTGTGATTTGCTGATAGAGTCTTTGAATTGTTGTAACATATACATGTGCATCGCCTTCTTTAGAGGCAGCGATTTTAGATGCAGACATCAACTTGGAATTATATTTGATTTTGCTCTCTTCATCAGACGGAATCCTATCACAATACACTTCATATATCTCATCAAACTTCTTGCCTGGCTGGGCATTAAATGTGGCAAATGCAGTTACTGCTTGATTAGCCAATTCTCTTCTATCAACAAGAAATAATACCCTCTTAAATCTTTTAGGATTTGTTGAAAAGAAACGATATATTAATTCAACAATTGTTCTCGTTTTGCCTGTTCCTGTAGCCATGTGAAGAAGCATCTTATTTTTCTTTTGACCTAATGCTTGCTCAATTGCATTAATGGCTTCAGCTTGATAATACCTAAGCCCACCTTTAACTTCCATAGAAGGATTTGAAATTAATTGTTGATTGGCAGATTCAATATCATAGGTTTCTAACAATTGAAGAGCCCGTGCTGTGTGAAATGTAAATAATTCTCTTGAGCGAGAGTCTTTAATTCTCAAGTCTCTGAATAACAAATTGATTACAGTCTTATTCCATCTGTTAAGTTTAGTATTTGCTGCATAAACATATTTTACGCCAAATGGCTTGGCATAACGTTCAATTGCCTGAATAAGAGCATACTCAACACTTTCATCACCCTCTTTCTTTGCTTCAACAACTGCCCACCTTTTTCCATCAATGTAAAGAACATAGTCGGCAAATCTACCATTAATCTCTTCTTCAGATAATGCATAGTAACCCTTTTGCGGAACCTTTGAATTTTGATGCAGTACTTTCCAGCCAGTGGCTTCCAGGTTCTTATCTATGAAAGTCCTTGCCAATACCTCTGGTTTTAGTTGGGCTTGTACCACGATTCACCTTTTTATATAGTCAGCAATAAATAATTAGAAGTGTCTATTATTTTGTTGACTTTATCAGTTACCTCCAAACATACCCTATTACAGAGAAAGAGTATAAAAACTTTGTCAAATAAACTACAAGTCTGCTGAAAAAACTAACCTTCAATGATTTTGAGATTGGAGAAAGCAAGGCTATGGGAGATTTAATATTGGGCGTAGATTACGCGCAGGGTAAAAAACCAAATGGGCATTTATCACAAATATGGAGTTTGATAATTTGTACGATGTAAGGATTATATATAAAAAAAGGTGGAATATTGAAAATATCTTTAAAGCTACAGACGGAATACAGCTTAGGGCTCAAACAAATAATCCAACTATAAGGATGTTTTGTGTTTGCTTGTCCTTTTTGTTCTACAATGCATGGCAGGCAAAGAATAGAAGGGAAAATATTACTCTTATAGATTTTGTTATGGACATACTTGAGAATATTTTTGAGTTTATAATACAGTTAAAAAAATAAAACAGTGGATTTCTTTAGGGATAGACTAAAATTAAATATTCCATTTTGGGATAGGATTATTTCTTCTATTAAATTATGAGAATGTCTTTTTTCCTCTTTAGAAGAGGAATAACTATTTTTTGTTCTTAGCTCATGGAATGTATGACAGAAGATTCTTTTTTTGGATAGAATAATGACGGATTTAATGATTTGTTGGTTGTCAAAATAAACTAATTATTTGTCATCTTCGGAATGTCTGTCTTCTACTAATTTTCTGTTTTTTGAAACCTCCCGATAAAAATTACTATTAAGAATATTATCTTCAGTAAACGAATCTTTAGAAATATCAAAAGTGCAAGAGATTATATTACATTCATTAAATGGTACTCCTTTCTTGAATGGTGGATAACCAACGAAAAATCTTTTTTGGTTCAGAACTAATTCTATTATATCTGCATCTTGTGGCTTATTTCTAATAAAAAATACTATTGGTTTTTGACCCATACCAAAAGGTTATTCTTTAAGATATATATAACTATTGATTGTAGGTTGTGGTGCGTAAGCGGAATACAGCTTTGATGGTGCGTTGAGGGCGATGTGTAAAAAGCCCAAAAAACTATTAAACAAAAAAGTCGTCAGTTTTTATTCCTTTATTTTGGCATACTATCTTTAATTCCTCCCTATATTTCTTATATTCTATTAATTTTTCAGAATGATTCAAGATTTCGGGTGTATTGCCTAATCTTTCATAGGGATTTCCAAAGATTACCTTTGTTATTTCCCCTATTTCCTGTTCATTTTCTGAATCTTTTATTAAGAACCTGAACTCCTCTTCAAAATTCCAACATTTTAATTTTCTTGTTAGCACAATATCAGCAATCTCCTCTGCGTCAATATCTCCAACAAAACGATTAGAAAATCGTCTTTTAGAGTCATATTTTACCTCTGCTATCTTTGGTGGTTCTATTTTTGATAACATATCGTCTTTAACCTCTATCTCTATTGCTACCCCCTTAAATCCATTTGCATAATATCCCCACAAAAATAGTTTTTTAAGTGCTTTGTTACTAGAAAAAGAACATATAAGGTATTCTCTCTTGATTCCAAATATTTTACTTATTTTAGCTTTAGAAGCAATTATGGTAAATACGCCCTCCATTGGGTCATTTAAATCCCAGAATCTTGAACACCAAAATTTTCCTTCTGTTATTATTCTTTTTGCCCTACGATAATCGTTGTAAGTGCCTAATGGTCTAAACTTATATAGCTTCATAAACAAAAAGAAAAGTCTTAAGAAATTTAAAACTATCGAAATATTTGGGACTTTGTCTGAAAACTATGGTTGGAATGTTTTTCGTAAGACACAAAATTTATATTCTATAACATTTAGGGAATAAATATGCCATACAAGCTATCTCCTTCAACATTAGAACTAATGGAACAATGCCCCAGATGTTTCTGGTTGCAGTTCAGAAAAGACATTAAAAGACCAAGAGGAATATTCCCCTCCTTACCTTCTGGCATGGATAGAGTTCTAAAAGTACACTTTGATTCTTTTATGGGAAAAGGTAAATTGCCACCTGAATTATGTAATGATGAATGTAAGAACTTAAAACTATTTGATAATAAAGAGTTATTAAAAGAGTGGAGAAACAATCTCAAAGGGATTCAATGGAAGGATTCAAACGGAAATATCTTAAAGGGAGCTGTTGATAACTTACTTCAAAAAGGAGATAAACTCATTGTTTTAGATTTTAAAACAAGAGGGTATCCATGTAAAGAAGACACAGCAGACTACTATCAGTGTCAGTTGGATGTTTACAATTTTTTATTAAGACAGAATGGATATAAGACTGAAGATTATGCATATTTATTGTTTTATGTGCCTAAAGAAGTTGACAGTAAAGGAAAAGTAGTCTTTGATAATGATTTAATCAAAATGGAGGTTGATGTCAATAACGCAGAAAAGATATGGAAAAAGGCATTAAAACTGCTTGAAGACGATATGCCTAAACCAAGTGAAAACTGTGAGTATTGTAAACGAGATTCTGAATTGTTGGAAGTAGTAAAATGAATAAAGTTGAAAAATTAGCTATGGATTTTGTTAGAAACAAATTAAGAAGAAATCATATTAAGTTTAAGGAGTTTAAACCAAGGGATAAAAAAGGGTGTGACTTCATAACATATAAAAATAGTCGTATCAAGAATTATATTGAAGTTAAAGGTAGGTCTGATACATATGGTTTCATTAATTTAAATCAATACAACATTCAATCTAAAAATATAAATGATTTGCCATCAAATTGGATACTATGGGTGGTAACCTATCATAAACTAAAAAGGGTCAATAATATAATATTTTCAAGGAAAGATACTATAAACAGAAGCAAAGAAAGCAAAATTTGGGAAATTTCTATGAGAAAAAAGTGAAAAAGGTTAATTCACATCCTAACAGTAATTGTAACTCCTTTATTATCTCCTTCTTTAGCAATATGAATCCTACTTAAAAGAAACAATCCTACTGGTATTACTATTAACCATAGCCAATGTCCCTTGACCCAAGGTAGGGCTACATCAGTAGTCCAATGATAAAGCCAATAAATTAGCAAAAATAAAAGGAATCCTCCAAAGAAAAGACCTAACCCTATCCAGCTATATTTATCAAATTCCACACCACCGAAATCAGCTCCATAGCTGTTATGGGAGTGATTCAATAACTCTGGTCCAAAATCTGGTGCTGATACCATGTTAACAACTTTTGTGTATCTACTGTTTACTGTACTTATAGGTTTTCTACTATTTCCCCATATCATTCTTGCACCAAATTCATCATAATCCCTATATTTTACTCTTCTCATATCTTTCTTCATTCCAATTAATCTTTCAACGTTTTCTTTGTCCATTTTTAAGTTTTAAATTAGTTATCATTAATGAAGGAAACATGTTATATTTAATATAAATACCTCATTATATTTTAGTTATTTTCCGAATACCCATTTGTCTTTTGATATATCCTATTCGGTCTGTGTTCTTCAGGCATCTTTGGTCGTTAGTTGCCAACATACCAACATCCTTACATGTCAATTTTTGTTTGAGCATTTTGCTACCTCCTAAATTATGTATATATTTATCATAATGTAAGAGTATTTAAATCTTCCTATTTTGTTACTATTGTTTAAAAGTAACAATAAGGCAGATTTTATGGTAGAAGTTGATAAGTACGTTCTCTATAATCTCAAATATATCTTAAATATCACAAATATTTTTAATAAGAGTCATATCTACTTATCTAAAATGAAGAAAGCAGTTACGTCTAAGTTGGATGATTTTGGGCCAGACAGACCATTACATATTAATAATTATCTCTATAAATTAAGGCGGGAAGGTTTGTTTTATGTACCTTTTTGGCTTAAAAGAGTTGTTGTAAAAAACATAGGACCCATCAAAAATTTAGATATTAAACTAAAGAAGATAAACCTTATAGTTGGTAAAAATGCTACTGGAAAGACTATTTTACTTCATTTGATTCATAGTGTAGGAAACCGACACCAATTAAGTGACGGAAAGTTCATTAGTCACGGATATAAAAATGGGAAGATAATATTAGAACTGGCAAAACCAATCAATCGTTTTGAATATGCATTTTATATAGATTCAAATAACAATGAAAAGTATTCAACAAATATGGAATCTAAATGTTATTTAGTGGATGACCCCTTTGTTCCTTCAGATACATTAGAGCCCAAAAAGATATTAGACTATCTAAAACAATTTCATTCACAGTTAATTATTACTTGTAGGAAAATTCCCAATATAGATTTAAAGGGGATTAACATAATAAAATTATGAATTAACGGAGAATTAAATGAAAAAAATAAAACCAAAGAAAAAACCGAATGATGAAAAAATAAAACACTTGTTTGTTACAGAAGAGCTAAATTTGATAGTGTGTGCATTAAATGAAAGGAGATTAATATCTGAAGAATTACTTGAAAATTACAAAGGAGACGAGGCAAAAGCTTGGAGGGAGTCTGGTATTAGTAAAGAAAGTTTTAGGAGAGAGATATTATTATGTAAAAGACTAATTGACACTAAATTTGATTTTGTAATTAAAGAGACTGAAAGAAGCCCAAGAAAATACTGATAAATAATTAAGTTATTTAAGAGATTTGATTATTTCTTTGCCCAAATCAGTAATCATATAAACCCTCCAACTTGATTTATTAGGAGTGATACATTGAACAAGTTTTTCTTTTTCAAGTTGATAGAGAACTTTAGAGACATTCGGTGCTTTGTATCTTGTTTTTCTTGCTATTTCAAATGGACGTAACGGTTTGTCTTTTAATGTTTTAAGTATTTTAATTCTTCTTTTACTTGAGACAACAAATCCATATAATTGTAGTATCTTTTCCATATTCCTTTAAAACAGCAAGATTTATATAAAATAAGGAATACGGAAAGGATACGGAATAAATCTTCAAGGAGGTTTATAAGATGGCAAAAAAAAATCCTATGGGTTATGATGAAGCAGGAAAAATTATGGGGTGGCTTGCAGGAGAGAAGTCGAATGATACTGAAAGTGAGCAGGAGCAAGGTAGTAGTCAGGAAGAGGTGAGTAGTGAAGAAGAAGAGTCTTATAAGTTATGTAAAAAATGTAGTACTAAGATTTCAAGGACTGCAAAATTTTGTGAAGGGTGCGGGGCTAAACAATAAAATTAAGATAATAAAACAAAGGTGATGAAAAATGGGTAAACGTGATGATATAGTTAATGAAGCTGTTAGTGGAGGAGGCAGGGTAGGTGAAATAAGTGAAAAAGCAGGAGAAAAAACTTTTAGAAAAATGGCTAAAATCGGCGGTGACGTAGCAAAGTGGATTACTCGAGAGTTTGAAAGGACAGGTATTCCTATAGAAATTTTACGTAGATTAGAGGCAAGAGACGACCATGTTTGCCAACTAACCCACAGAAGGATATCAACAGATTTGTGGGAAGCAGACCATATAGTGCCAGTAGACAGTGGTGGTGGAAATAATCTTTCTAACTTACAGGTGTTGTGCAGACATCATAACAGACAAAAAAGTGATAAGAATTGGGAAGAATTTGAGAGGGAATGGAGACAGAATCCAACAGATTGCGGTTAACAATAATATTTATTAAACTTATCTATTAAAGATTTCATATATTAAATTTGTATACAAATTATTATTCTATTACATTTATCTAAGCAATATTTATATAGTAATATACGCTATCTATAGATGGTGGGAGTATTATAATGGATACTAAAAAGAACGACAAACTATTTGTTGACAAAACAATAGACAAATTTTATGTTTTTTCTAAGAAGGTAAATGAACAGATTATCCAGGGTGAAATTAAAACTAAAAAAGCAGATAAAGATAAAATTTTTAAGGTCATAGACTCTCTTCTAAAATTAGGGAAAGTTAAGAGTTTTGATGAACTTGAATTGGAAACTAATCGTAAAGATTGGATTTCTGCTATTCTTAGTAATTATCCTTTTGTTTCTAAGAGAGATATAAAAGAGATTCTTAATGATTTTACCGATTCAATGAATACAAGAATGAGGGAAGAAGAAAAATATGTTTTATGTATTATTATGCCTAAATCGTTGATTCTTTGCCATAGTATATTTGGAGAAGAAACAATAACGCCCAAATGGGAAGTTATTCAAAGAATGTTGGACAAAGACAATGTAATGAGATTTGTTTATTTTAAGAAGGATAATGGAAATATTAAAACGATATTTTTTGAAAATAGTAAGTCCGATTTTTTTGTAGATTGGTTAGGTCTTCCCCAAAAAGAGGCATTCGCATATCTTGGTGGAAAAAACAGATTGTATGGTCATATAGACGGAGCAAGTATGGTCTTTGAACTAACTGATGATGATTTTGATGATAAATTCATTCAAAACAAAATATTTAAAATTCAAGAAAATCAATTAATTTTACCAACACCTATTCAGAGGATACCTCTTACTCAAGTGAGGGTAGGCAAACAACCATATAAGGATGCTGAGGACTTTATGCAGGATTTCTTGGCAAGACGTTATGAACTTGGATTTTATCAAGAACAATATAACAAATTGAATTCTTCATTTGACACAATATTCACCAGATTAATAGATGATAAAGATGAGGTAAGGGACAGAAATGATAAGGTGTACGTAAAAAAATACAATCCTAACTTTTGTATTCTATTTAATAATAGAAGTATTGATATCAGACCAAGTTTTTTAGCTGAAATCAAATCCAAATTTCTAAATAATGAGAATATAAAAATATTCCATGCAGGCGGTATTATAACACACGCACCTTTGAGAATAAAAAAATTGGAAATATATAATCCAATAGAACAAAAAGTAAGTAAAATTATTTTAGATTTTTATGATGGATTAGAAATCAAAGATAAATTTGAGAAATTGATGCTTTGTGCTATTTTGGATATATTATACTTAGAAAATGAAGGTAAGGCAGTATCTTTATTATTTAAGGAATTGAGCAAATCGTTGAATTATGAGTTAGATTTTGATTCAAAGTTTGTAAATATAGAATCCAACATTATGGAGTTCAAATGTAGAGAAGTACTTTTAGGAGATAATAAGGAGATAATAACAAAATTGTCTGAAGATTTATCGAAAAAGTTGAGGGAATCTAATCATAAAATTTATGTAATTGGGGCTAATGAAGATACTAAAGATTTTGAACCCATTCCTATCTCAAAATTTGATGATAATAGGATTCAGACTATTAAAGAAGGGATTAAACAACAAACAAGGTGTAATAGTTTAGAAATAATTAAGATTCCTTCGAAGAATGAAAAAGATTGTGTCTTAATAATGGTTGCAGAACCGTAAGGTGTACTAAAAGCAACCGTAACTTAGTTCCTATTTTTCCATTATTCTATCATAATCCTCCTGAACTGCCTCTAAACTCGTCTTAGCATAGATTTCCGTCGTTTTAGGGTTAGAGTGCCCAAGCAATAGTTGAACCTGGTCTAAACGTAGTCCTTTATTTAACCAATAAGTAGCCGCTGTATGCCTTATTGTATGAGGCGTTACATCTTTGTTTATTCCTGCTTTTTCCCCTATACCTCTTATAATTTGTTCGACTCTTCTTGCGGTGAATTTTTTATCCCTATTACTTAAAAACAAATGTCCTTTATCTCTATCATTCAAATACAATCTAAAGTCATTTGCAAGTTCATTATTAATTAACACCATTCTGTCTTTCTTTCCTTTGCCTTGAATTATCTTAACCTTCTTTTCATCTAAAAATAAATCTTCCACTTTTAAATTAACTAATTCACTTACTCTTATTGCCGTCACAAAAAATGTTTTTAAGATTAAAGCATATACAGGATTTGTTTGATATGCTATCTTAATCATTTCATTGACCTCCTGTTCTGAAATAAATCTTGGAAGTTTTTTTGGTTGGACTATCGGTTTAAGTTCTAACATTTCTCTAACTCTTCTGAAGATATACTTAGATTCGTCATAAGTTACGTTTTCTTTGTCAAGAATCTTTTTTATATTCTTTATAAGTTCCAGTTTATTTTTTTTTTGTGTTTTCATTTCTAATCAACTCCATTAAACACTAACGGTGCATAAACTTTATTTAAAATTAAATTATATTTTTTGGAATTATATTCTTTATTTCTATCATTTTCTATGTCAAACTTTATTTGCCACAGTCTTTTTTCAAGTCTCTTAGTAAAGTTTTCTCGTTTCTTTTTTCCTAGTTTATTATATTGAATTGCTTGCATTATATCTATTATCAATCCATAATCTGTACCTAATATTTTCAGTTTATTCTTAGGTAAAGCTATTATTGGGTTCTTAATCATTCTGACACCTCCATTTCAATGATTTCCTTACTTTGTTTTTTCTTAAGTTCTAACAACAGTGCTTTCATTGTCTCTTTCATTAGCTCCTTGTCATCCTTTTCTATTAATTCTCTTAGTCTGTCCTTATTTGGGAATATTTTGTCTGTAGCCTCTTTCCTTGCTTTAACAGCTGTCTTAGCATAAATCTTAGTCATTCTCAAATCTACATGCCCCAGTTCATTCATTATATTGATTTCATTGTCTCCTTTTTCTAATCTATAACTTGCATAACTGTGCCTTAAAGAATGCAAGTGATAATTGCATCTTTTTGCTCCTGATTTGTCAATGTATTCAACTTTTAATATGCCCGCTTTATCACAGAACTGTTTAAATCTTTTATTAAGACGGCAGGGGGATAGTGGTGTTCCAACTATAGATGGTATAAAATACTCACTTTCTATATCTTTTATATATTCCAACCACAACCTAAGAATGTTAAAAATTAGGTCTGGTATTGTCACGTATCTGTCTTTATGCCTCTTGCCTTGGACTACTTTTAAAACACCATGTTCCAAATCAACATCTTTTTTTCTCAATTTAGAGATTTCACTAGCCCTTAAACCACAAAAGAATGCAATAACAAATATAATCATATATCTTGGTTCTATAATTACATTTGCAATCTTCTTCAAGTCTACATTCCTTATTACATTTGGCAATTTTTCAGGGTTTATAGGTTCCATTTTAAAGACCTCCAAATATTTTTCTTCCTTCTTCTATTATCATTAGATGCAGAGAAGCCTTTTTCTTATTGTATTCATTCTGAATAAGTTTCTGTGCTTTTGAAGAATCTATCCCTTTAATTCTGCTGTTATCATAGAACATCTGCCTAAATTCTGATGGAATAATTGTTTTTTTAAGCCATCTGTAACCAGTTTTAGGCACTATTTTGTATCCTTCTAACATATTCTTGACCTTCAAGTCAAAATCTGTTAAAATTCTAACTCTTCCATCTTTCCTGTATTGGTATTCCGTTAGTTTGTTTAAATAATACAACATTCTAACTAATGTTATTTCAGGGTCTAAAGCTTTGAATAAATTCTTAAGTTTCTCTGCCTTGATAAACACATCTTGTTCCTTTGGGAATAATTCATTTCTTACCATATTATATCACCTACCCTATCATCTATTAATGGATATTTATGAGAAACAGATACAAAACACGTATTTACATACAAATGAAATACGAGTTAAGTTTTTCATTATTATGATAGTATTGACGATATTGTAGGACAATTGCTGAACCTGCATTCATTGCTATATGTATAGCAACCGCATCTGCTACAGCTTCTTCCGCAAGATCTTTCCTCACCCCAACAACAGTAATCACATAAACAACAGCTGCCACTTTCCCACCTGTAATGGTCCCTCTGGATTTTATTTACAATATTGAGAATGGAGGTAAAATGGTTTGAAGAGTCTGTTGTATTGAAAGAAGCCAAAGAGGCATTACCAATCCATCTATAATTCAGATAAACATCAATGTATGTTTCATCCCAATTCTGGGGATATTCTGTCCTGCAATCGCCTGCTTCGCCTTCATTAGGGCTGGTAACAGGATTATCTGTGCATCTGATCCATGCACCGTTGAAGTATGTTTGTGGTCTTGTTAAATCATATCCATAGTTTGATTGAGCAAAACCAGAATAATTATTATAAAGTGTGCTGTTAGACAGAACACTTGGCATAATAGAGCTAAGAATAAGCCAGGCATCCCTTATGGTTTTGTGAGTTTGGGGCAATATATTGTAAGGAATTTCATTAAACTCAAGATTGGAGTTCCAGTCAAATATGAACTCATAATTATTAGCATAATCTGTTTCCAGCAAGCTTGTGAATAGCTCTTTCTGCTGATTCGTATTCAAGTCCAGTGTTCTAAATCCGCTGCAATCACCAATATTGAGATTTTCACAGTTATCAAAGGTTAATGTATCCAAAGCTGAGACATTCAAACTAAAAAGTATCAAAAAAAGAAAAAAAAGGGCCTTCATGTTTAGCCCCCTAGTCCCAATAGCCTGGCTATAGTAACTGCCCCAAAAACAAGTATTGAGCCTATAATAACTGCACCAACCTTGTTTAAGGTCACTTGTTTGCTTGCAGGATCTCCCTTGTAGTAAGTGTATCCTGCAGAGATTAATGCCATTACAATCACAGCTCCTGCCAGATACTGCAATATTGCAATCAGCTTTCCAACAGGACTTAGTGAACCAGCCAAGTCCTGCTTTTCCTGGTCAGTTAATTGCACGTTCATTTGGTCAATTATTCCTGCCTCTACAATGTTTGCCAAAAAAAACAGGGCAAACCCTAAAGCCAAAATGGCTTTGTATCTCTCCATTTTTGCACCCCCATGCTTTTGTGTCATATAGCCTTTGCTATGTCTGATGACATAAAGTAACTATATGAATGTGTAATGCTGAATCTTATCTGCTGTGCTAGTAGCCCTGCATAACGGATCCCTTTCTATCCAGTTCTTGATTTCATTCAGAAGGATTATTCTCGTGTTTGGATTGATGTGCTTGGGATATAAATTCTCAATTTTTCTTAAGACCTGGCTGATGTGAAATGTTCCCCCATTATTCCTTATCAGAGACCTGGCAACAGATCTCTCTATTTCCATCCTTTGAAGTTGATCCTTCGGAAGGCTTGGGTATTTTTGCATTATCCTATTTGTATCAGAATCATCCATCTTTTGTGCTGCTTCTGTCTTTTTGGATAACTGCTCTTTGTTCTGGTGTTTAAGATTAGGGCCCAATCTTTTAATTTCCATTTGAAGTTCATAATTGGCTTGATGCTCTGCTTTTAGGGATTCCTTTAACTCCCTTACTTTCATGATTCTGCCAAGCTTTCTTCCAGCTCTCCTAATCTTGTTTGACAACTCTTCCAGTTTTGCTTTTTTTTCTTCAATCTTCTTATCAGAAATGTGAAGCTGTTTTTGCTGCAGCCTTATCTCCTGCCTGTTCCTTCTTACTGCAACTAATGAAGCAATCAGAGCATATACGCCCAATCCTAAAAGCACGGTCAGCAAAATTACCAGAATCCCTATTGATAATGATGCCTTAGTCATTCTGCTCCTCTTCAATGCTTTTTTCCTTCCCTTTCGGAATAGCGATTATAGCTTCAAAGCTGGGCCTGATAATTGTCTTTCTGATTATAGTAACACGCTTCCTTATTGTTTCTTGAATCTCAACTAAGGTCATAATAAGCACCCTTGTGCATTCTCGAGCATTTTCTTGTAGTATTTGATAGACTTTATTGAGGTGATTATAGTTTTGTGGATTATCCACTTACCATCCTCGCTTTTTGCCACAATTGATTCAACTATAGGCATTTTGTTCAGCTGCCCAATTTTTGTTGCACTTAGTTCTTCTATCATTTTGCCATCCTCCTCCTATTTTCTAAAATCCTGGCCTTTCAAAATTGCCATAGAATTGGAAAATGGAACATCTTAATATAAGGTGGTTCAGAAAGATGGACAAAGGTGCGGAAAAGACGGACATAGAAATAGCTATAAGGTGGTTCAAGAAGATAAAAAAATGAGGCTGGGATTGATGGTTTTGATCAAAGTATTTGGTAATTAAAATGGATAGCGCTCTCTCAAAGAGCCTATCTCTTATTTCTTTATTTTTGAACTAGAAATAATTTGCGGTTTTACGCCAATGCTGGCCACCGTTCAGAGAACGGATGGAAAAGGGATAAACAACCGTCGGTCATAGACCGACGGTATTCCGTGGTTAGGAAGCAAAACTGGTTATCTTTGTCTGACTTTTTCCTATTCCTTTTTCACCATATTTCTGCTTCTTGATATAATCGATTGTATTA
>Ga0315282_10000825_pt1 | contig 60807 bp, 74 predicted proteins | sample YL17G07_20_MG_FD_203693 | JGI IMG/M metagenome (GOLD analysis project Ga0315282, IMG submission 203693) | Sediment microbial communities from Yellowstone Lake, YNP, Wyoming, USA - YL17G07_20 | ecosystem: Environmental > Aquatic > Freshwater > Lake > Sediment | place: USA: Wyoming | collected...
GTGGGCGGTAGAGGATTTGAACCTCTGACCCTCAGTGTGTAAAACTGATGCTCTAACCAACTGAGCTAACCGCCCTCATGGTGCGCTTGGCGGGTCTTGAACCCACAACCTCAGCCTCCGCAGGGCTGCGCTCTATCCAGTTGAGCTACAAGCGCCCAAAAGCCTAAAAATCTGCCGAGGGGGAGATTTGAACTCCCACATCCTTACGGACACTACGCCCTGAACGTAGCGCGTCTGCCATTCCGCCACCTCGGCGTAGATGCAATGGGATTATAACTACTTGAAGAATGGGACGTCAAGAACTGTGGCTATTGCGACCACTTTCTATGCAGAAAGTTGATAACTCCAAAATTAATGATTTCTTAACAAGTCATTGCTACACTAAAAATAGGGCAATTACCACCGAAAAAGAGCGTTAAGGAGTTATTGTGATATATCAAGTAGGGGGAGAAATAGATTTTATAATGTTCCTTGGGTCGTTGTTAATCTTAATATTGGGTATCATTTCGATTTGTATTTTGGCCCTTCAGTGCTATGACTTGTGCCGTATTGCTCAATTGATTAATAAGTTTAAGCCACGTCGGCGGGTGGTAATCCAACCGAAGTATCCCCCCTATGTTCTGAGCAGTGTGGACATTCCGGATGATGTTCAAGGTATAGTCGCGGTGCGACAATGGAGAGTTTCGAGAGAGGGAATGTTGGTCGGCCCCAACACCAATTATGTATGGGTTTCGGATATAGTGATAGCTGATGGAATACCAACTAAAACTAATTTTAGCGGCATTTATGCCTACATTCCAGAAAGGGCAAGAGTGACGGCGTGGGATAATTTGGGCATAGTAGCCTTGACCGGGAAGTGTGTTGGGTACAGGGATGGGATGGTCAGAGCGGAGCGGTGTCAGGTTCTAACCGTTATCTGTAGGGGTAGGGAAAGTGCTGAGCGTATCAGCGCAAACTACGGTATACCCACTGTCTACAGCAAAAGTGTGAGGTCGGCTTTCAGGGAATGGCTAATTGGCAATGAGGGAATCTACTGGCTACACCACAATCGCATATTATTAATGGGGAGCAAACCAGACAAGTTAACCCAGGAAGTTTCAGCAATACTGCAAGCTTCGGGCTTCTAGCCAGAAGGAGGATGGAGTGACAACTAAGGCTGATGTTGAGTGGGAGGTGGAGATACCGTACAGGAAGCCACAAGAAATTCCGCAATCGGAACCAATAGGTGAAGACGAAGTGCCCAGCGCGCCAGCCTTGGCCGAGTGAATCTCTGTGGCACTGGCACAATGCCCAATAAATTAGCGCTTAGTATATTGAGGTGCCTTGCGTGCCCGCTTGAGCCCAGCCTTCTTCCTCTCCTTGACCCGCGGGTCTCTGGTCAGCAGACGGTGCTGGCGTAGTATCGGCTTGAGACCTTCGTCGGCGGCGACCAGGGCTCGGGCAATGCCGTGGGAGATGGCACCACTCTGCCCGGTTATGCCACCCCCCTCTACCTTAATCACAGCATTATACTTACCCATGCTTTCCGTAACTAGAAATGGCTGCAGTATTACTCGGCGGTGTTCGAGGGAGGGGAATAGCTCCTGATAGGGGGTGCCGTTGACAATAATCTCACCCTTCCCCGGCAAGAGCTTTACCTGAGCTACTGAAGTCTTACGCCGGCCGGTGCCATTAAAATAGGTTTGCTTTTCGGTTTGAACCACTTAGCTCTCTACTCCTTTTGCCCCAGCCTTGGGCTGAGCCTCTCCGGCATAGACCCTCAGCCGTTTCATCATGCCCGCCGTGAGGCGGTTTTTGGGTAGCATCCCCTTGACTGCGTTCTCAACCACCCGGGTGGGGTTGGTCTCCATTAGTTTCTCAAGGCTGATACTCTTGAGCCCCCCGGGATATCCGGAATGTCTATAGTATAACTTCTGTTTGGTCTTATTACCAGTGACCTTGACCTTTTCGGCGTTGGTAATGACAACAAAGTCTCCGCTGTCAAGATTGCGGCTAAATATTGGCTTATGCTTGCCCATGAGCAGACTGGCGGCCTCGGTGGCGAGCTTGCCCAGAATCTTGCCTGAGCCGTCAATCGTATGCCACTGGCGCTTAATCTCGGAGGCTTTAGTGCTATAGGTTTTCATTCTTCCTCCCCAAGGTGATTGGGGTAATTTATCCGGGTAAGGCATAGCCCAGAGGCGGGGGCGGTTGGTCCCGCCAGCCCCGGCTTTTTCTCATTAATTATACTATTAAATTCATCAAGGCTCATCTTGCCCAAGCCAACCCTGATTAGGGCACCAACTGTATTGCGAACCTGATGGGGCAGGAAGGAGTTAGCCACCATGGTGAAGGTAACCAGTTCTCCATCCCTTTCTAGACCGGCTTGGAGGACATGCCTTACCGTCTTCCTTATCCCCGCCCCGTTGCCACTGGCGAACGAGGCAAAGTCATGCTCGCCAATGAGAGCCTGAGCCGCCTGATTGGCAGTTTCAATATCAAGAGGGCTGGTAACATGGTAAGAAAAGCCATCTCTTATTGGCGAGCGGGTTGGGCTATTTAATATGCAGTATTTATATTCCCGGCTAACGGCATCACGCCTGACGTTAAATGAATCATCCACCCGGTATGCCGCCTTTACGGCAATATCCGGCGGCAGATAGTGATTCAGGCCATTGATGAATGTCTGGCTTGGGAGGGGGGAGTTGGTTCTGAAGCTTGCTACCTGCCACTTAGCATGGACTCCGGTGTCGGTTCGGCTGGCGGCAATCAGCCGGCACCTCTCCCCGGTAAGCTTCTTTATTGCCTTCTCCACCTCTCGCTGAATGGAGGGCAGGCCAGCCTGCCACTGGAAGCCATAATAATTTGTGCCATCATACTCTAGGGTCAATACAATCTTGCTCATCCTCAGACCAGCTCAATCTGGACCAGGGGTGCGCCATCACCCAATCTTGGTCCTAGCTTGATGATGCGGGTATATCCGCCTTGGCGCTCGCCATACCTTGACGCAAGCTCGGCGAATACCTTCTCCGTTACCTTCTCGTCAAAGATGAATGATAGTGCCTGGCGGCGGGAGTGGAGGCTTCCCTCCTTACCCAGTGTAATCATCTGCTCCGCCAGACTGCGTATTTCCTTAGCCTTGGCTTCGGTGGTGGTAATCTTCTCGTGGTTTAATAGGTCGGTCACTAGGTTGCGATAGAGCGCCTTGCGGTGAGCCGAAGCCCGTCCCAGTCCCCTTCCGGCTACCTTGTGCCTCATTTTGGCTTCTCCTCCTCGCCCCCGCCCTCAGCGACCGGGGTAAGGGATAACCCCAGCGACTGCAGGCGTTCCATTAGCTCTTGCATCGACTTCTGCCCGAAGTTATGAAGTGATAATAGCTCTTTTTCCCCCTTGCCGATGAGTTCACCGACGGTGGTGATACCACCCCGCCTCAGGCAGTTCATGGTTCGCACCGAAAGCTCAAGTTGTTCCACTGGCATATTATATTTTTCATCGGGGATAGAAGCGCGAACAAGCTGTTTTTCGGCCTCAATGCGGGAAATCCGGGCATAGTCGATAAATGTGGCTAGCTGTTCAGTCAGAATCCTTGCCCCCTGGCTGATGGCTTCTATCGGTGAGATTGTGCCGTCGCACCATATCTCCAGCTCCAGACGCTCGCGGCCAGTCTGCTGGCTCTCCTGACGGATATGGGTTGGCTCAACGGTAAAATTCACCTTCCTTATCGGGGTGAAAATGGCATCTACCGGAATCACCCCTATCGGCAGGTTATCACTGGGCGAAGCCACTCGATATCCTTCACCCAGTTCAACATCAAACTCAACATAAAGCTTGGCTTTAGACGAATCTAGAGTAGCCAGGTAAAGCTCGGGGTTGGCAATTTCAAAGTCGGTTGATGGTCCAATATCGGCGGCGGTAACTCGCTTCTCTCCTTCCACATTTAGTGTCAGCTTGCCCGGCTGACCAGAAATTGGTTTTAACCTCAGCGCCTTAACGTTTAGCAGAAACTCGGTGACGTCTTCCTTTACCAAGGGGATGGCGGAGAATTCATGCTGAATTCCCTCTAGTCTAACCTTGGTCACTGCCGCCCCGGGAAGATAGCCAAGGAGGACGCGGCGCAGGGCGTTGCCCAGGGTGATACCAAAGCCCTTTTCCAGTGGCTCAGCCCGGAAACGACCAAAGTTATCCTTAATTTCAACAGTCTCAATCTTAGCTATGGCTAGATTGGGCAAGGTGCCACCTCCTCAACTTATCGTGAGTAGTACTCAACTATGCCCTGCCACTCAAATTTAGCCTCAATATCAGCCGCGGCGGGCAGGGATGTAACCTTACCGGCGAGCTTCTCTTTGTCCAGGCTCAGCCAGCCCGGGATAACCTTACTCTCAATACCTACAACCATTTGCTTATAATAGTTGGTCTTGGTGCTGGACTCCTTCCAACTAATGACGTCCCCCTCCTTGACCAGGTAGGAGGGGACATCTACCCCCTGCCCATTAACCAGAATATGCCCGTGGCGGACAAGCTGGCGGGCTTGAGAGCGGGAGTCGGCAAAGCCCAGGCGGTAGGCGACATTATCCAGCCGCCTCTCCAAAAGCACCAGCAGGTTTTCTCCGGTAATGCCGGTCTGCCTCTCTGCGGTGCTAAAAAATCTGCGGAACTGCCTTTCCAGGGTTCCATAGCTATAGCGGGCTTTCTGCTTCTCCCGGAGTTGCATCCCACGGTCGGAAAGCCGCCGTCGCCGGGTTGGCTGGTGCCCTGGTGGTTTCCCCCGCCGATCCATGGCGCACTTAGGGGTGAAACACCGGCTCCCCTTGAGCATTAATTTATCACCGCTACGCCGGCATAATCGGCAGACTGCTTCTGTGTACCTTGCCATCGCTTACACCCGCCTTCTCTTGCGCGGACGACAACCATTGTGCGGGACTGGGGTCACATCCCTAATGACGGTAATAGCCAGCCCTGAGGCCTGTAGGGTACGGATGGCTGCCTCCCGCCCCCCACCCGGTCCCTTGACATAGACCTCCACCTGGCGCAGTCCGTGCTCTATCCCTTTTCTGGCGGCATCGCGGGCGGCGAGTTGGGCGGCATAGGGCGTGCCCTTGCGTGAACCCTTAAAACCGGCAGTGCCCGAGCTTCCCCAGGCGATAACGTTACCCTTAGCGTCGGTGAGGGTGACAATGGTGTTATTAAAGGTAGCTTGGATATAAGCCCTGCCGGCAGGGATAGCCTTACGCTCCCGCTTTCTGGTGCTGGTTTTCTTTTTCTCTGGCACTTGACCTCCTTATATTTACTTCTTGGCTATGCCTCGCCTCTGTCCTCTACCGGCTACTGTTTTGCGGGGACCACGCTTGGTGCGGGCATTGGTTCTGGTCCTCTGCCCCCTGGCCGGTAGACCGCGCCGATGCCTGATACCCCGATAGCTGCCAATCTCAATCAGGCGTTTGACATTGAGGTCAATCTCCTTGCGCAGCTCACCCTCAACATTATACCCCCGCTCGATAATCTCCCGGATGCGGTTAACCTCATCCTCAGCCAGTTCGCTTACCTTGGTTGTTGGGTCAACACCAGCCTCGGCTAGAATCTTCTGGCTTAGGCTGGGGCCAATGCCATAGAGATACTGGAGCGAGACCCAAATCTGCTTATTTTTTGGTATGTCTACTCCGGCGATACGCGCCATCTAAACCCTCCTTTATCCCTGCCTCTGCTTATGCTTTGGGTTGGAGCAGATGACCATGACCACCCCGCGCCGCTTTATAATCTTGCACTTTTCACATCTAACCTTAACCGAAGCCTTTACCTTCATAAGTTTGCCCCTTACTTGAAACGATAGGTAATCCTGCCCCGACTCAGGTCATAAGGGGAAAGCTCGACTAGGACCTTATCGCCAGGCAGGATTCTAATATAGTGTAATCTTATCTTGCCCGAAATGTGAGCCAGCACCTTATGCCCATTAGCCAGCTCAACCCGGAACATGGCGTTAGGCAATGGCTCAATTACTGTCCCTTCGACCTCAATTGCCTCCTTCTTAGGCATAGGCTCCTTCCCTTGCCGTAAGCACCTCAGCCCCGCCATCAGTGATGGCAATGGTATGTTCAAAGTGGGCGGAGAGGCTCCCGTCAGCGGTCAGCACCGTCCACTGGTCATCACCAAGCCGAGTGCGCCAGTCACCAACATTTATCATCGGCTCAAGGGCAAGGGTCATCCCTTTCTCTAGTACCGCTCCCGTCCCCGCTAGCCCAAAGTTTGGTATCTGAGGCTCCTCGTGCATCTCTCGCCCGATACCATGTCCGGAATACTCACGCACCACCGAGTATCCCCTTGACTCAGCATAGTTTTGCATTGTGGCTGAGATATCCCCCAGTCTTGCCCCGGCGCGGGCGGCAGTAATGCCGGCGTTGAGCACCCCTTCCGCGGACTTAAGCAGGTCTTGAGCCCGAGGGGAGATTTCTCCCACCCCGATGGTGAGCGCGCTGTCGCCCTGAAAGCCCATGAATAATACCCCCAGGTCTAGTGATACGATATCACCACCCTTTAAGATGCGCTCGCCAGGGATGCCGTGTACCACCTCATCATTTACTGACACGCAGAGGTTCGCCGGGAAGCCACGGTAGCCTTTGAACGAAGGCGTAGCCCCCAACCGCTCCACCTCTCTGGCGGCAATAACATCCAGTTCCTTGGTTCTCATTCCCTCCCTTACCTCTCGGCAAAGAAGCTTTAGAACAGTAGCTACAATCCTGCCTGCCTGGCGCATAATGGCAATCTCCCGCTCCGATTTAATAATTATGCCCATATTTAAACGCCCACTTTAAGGGCAGTGGTTATCCTCTTTGACACCTCACCCACCTCCCCCTCCCCATCCACCTCAACCAGCTTATCCCTCTTGGTGTAATAATCAATGAGGGGGGCAGTCTCAGCAAAGTAGACCTTAAGCCGATTTTTAATGCTTTCTGGGGTATCATCGGGGCGCTGGTATAGCTCGCCGCCACACTTATCACACTTACCCCAAACCTTGGGTGGGGAACTGGTGATATTATAGGGGGTTTGGCACTGGCGGCAAATCCAGCGTCCACCCAGACGTCTTATCAGTTCCTCTTCGGAGACCTTGATATATATTACCTTATCCACATTCTTACCCTGCTTGGCTAAGGCTTTATCCAATGCCTCAGCCTGCTCCCGGTTGCGGGGGAAGCCGTCAAGGATTGCCCCCGGCCTTGAGTCCGGGGCTTCAAGACGCTCCAAGACCATGGCTATTGTCAGCTGGTTTGGGACTAAACCCCCCCCTTCCATATAAGACTTAGCCTTTAAGCCTAACTTGTTTCCCTTTTCCAACGCCTGGCGGAACAGGTCGCCAGTGGCGATGTGAACCAAATTTAGCTCCCGAGCCACATTAGCCGCCTGTGTTCCCTTGCCTGCCCCAGGAGCACCCAGAAAGATAATATACACCCTTTCCCCTATTTGATGAAGCCCTCATACCGGCGCATTACCAGTTGGGCTTCCATCTGTTTCATTGTATCCAGAATAACACCAACAACAATCAGCATGCCCATGCTTGATAGCTGTATCACCTGAACATTGGTAATCTCCTTGGCGAGGAAGGGCATTACCGCCACTACCGCCAGGAACAGGGCTCCCGCCCAGGTAATACGGCTTATCACCCCGTCAAGGTACTCCTTGGTATGGGCTCCAGGACGGATTCCGGGGATAAACCCTCCCTGTCGCTGCAGGGTGCCGGGCAGGTCCTGCTCCTCAAAGATGACCATGGTGTAGAAGAAGGCAAAGCCAATCGTCAGCATAAAATATAGCCCCCAGTAGAGTAAGCCCCCGGGTAGTGCGGCAGTGGAGCTAAACAGGTTCATAATCTGGTTAGCCACGTTGGGTTCGGCTCCGGTGGGGCTGGCAAAATAGCTGGCAACAACGCCGGGGAAGACAACGATTGACATGGCGAAGATGAGGGGTATCATGCCGGCAGTGTTTACCCGCAGCGGGATATGGGTTGAGCCTGATTGCCGATACATGCGACCGCCACGGAAGATGCTGCGGGAATACTGGACCGGAATGCGCCGGTGAGCCTCGGTGAAGACGACGATGAGGATAGTGGTGGCCAGGGCGATAAGAATGTAAGCAATTGTCCCCATCCACTGCCCCTGCCCCGCAGCTACGAAAACCGTGCCGGCTGTCTGCCAGTAGCCGGCAACAATACCGCCGAAGATTATTATTGAGATGCCATTACCAATACCATACTCAGTAATGCGCTCACCGAGCCAGACCAGGAACATGGTGCCGGCGATTAGTGATATAACCATGGTTACCGTGGGCAGTACCGCCGCTGAGCTGACGACATTCGAACGCTGGAGGTAAACAAGCTGTCCGTAGCCTTCAAGGCCAGCCAGGGGGACGGTCAGCCAGTGGGTAATGCGATTAATCTGGTTTCTGCCTGCCTCCCCTTCTCGAGCCAGGGCTTGCAGTCGGGGTATGACCGGCATCAGTAGCTGGATAACAATTGACGCCGTGATATAGGGGTAGACCCCCATTGCCGCCACGCTGAACTGCCTCATGGCACCACCGCTGAACATGTCAAGCATGCCCAATAAGGCATTCTGCTGAAACAGGTTTTGCAACGCCTGAAGGTCTACACCGGGGAGGGGCACATGAGCGACAAAGCGGAAGACGAGTAGTATGCCAAAGGTGATGAGAATCCTCCGCCTCAGGTCGGGTAGGGTGAAGGCGTCAATCATTGCCTGCAGGAGTCTTGGTCTAGTTGGCCTTGGTCTCATGCCCAACCTCCTCCGCTTTGCCCCCGGCGGCTTCTATCTTGGTTTTGGCTGCCGCCGAGAACTTATTTGCCTTTATCACCAGGGGATGAGCCATCTCACCCACCGCTAGAATCTTAATCGGGCGCTTTAGGGTTTTCACTATCCCCTCAGCCAGCATCTTCTCCGGTGTTACCTCGCTTCCCGCCTCAAAGACACTAAGCTGGTCAATATTGACCGTGCTGTACTCTGTCCTGAAGATGTTGAAAAACCCCCGCTTTTGTGGCAGGCGCTTGATTAGTGGCGTCTGTCCACCTTCAAAGCCAGGACGCATCTTATTGCCACCGGTGCGGGATTTTTGTCCTTTGCAACCACGCCCGGAGTAGGTGCCGTGCCCGCTACCATCCCCTCGCCCGACACGCTTGCTTTTCTTTCTTGAGCCGGGGGCGGGGGAGAGTTTTTCTAACATCAGTCTTCCTCCACCTTGACTAGATGCCTCACCTGGTTAATCATACCCCGGATTGAGCGGGAGTCATCATGGGTAACACTCTGGTTTAGGCGGTTAAAGCCAAGGGCTTTTAGTGTTCTCTTCTGAGTCTTGGCATAGCCAATGCCGCTTTTGACCCAGGTAATGCGTAGCTTAGCCACCACTTGCCTCCGTCTCAACCGCAGGTGTTAGCTTGCGGCGGGCTAATCCCTCTTTTAGCTCCTTCAGTTGGCTAAGGGCGATTATCGTTGCCTTAGCCGTATTAATCCGATTTGAGCTGCCAAGTGACTTGGTCAGGATGTCCTTTATTCCAGCTGCCTCAGCCACGGCCCTAATGCTACCACCGGCAATAATGCCGGTACCCGGTGATGCCGGCTTTAACAGGACATTGGCGGCTGAGAATTTAACCCGTATTTCATGAGGGATAGTCGTCCCGACTAACGGGATCTTAATCAGATTCTTTTTGGCAGTGGCACCAGCCTTGTTAATTGCCTCAGGGACAGTGTTAGCCTTGCCCAGTCCGATGCCAACATGTCCATTGCCATCCCCGGTTACCACCAGGGCGCTGAAACTGAGGCGTTTGCCCCCCTTCACCACCTTGGTCACCCGGTTGATATAAATCAACTTGTCATTTAGTGCCAGTTCAGTTGGGTCTATCTTGCTTATTTGTGGTCTCACTTTTCTAATCCCCTAAAACTTAAGTCCCCCCTGCCGGGCGGCCTCGGCGACGGCTTTAACCCGACCATGGTATTTGTATCCACCACGGTCAAAAACAACCTGGCTTATCCCTTTACTCAGGGCGCGCTTAGCCACGAGCGAGCCAACTAGCTCCGCCCGAGCCGTCTTTGTCTTGCCTTGAGCATCGCCTTTAAGCTCTGGCTCAAGGGTTGAGGCGGAGGCGATGGTATTGCCTTTAGCATCATCAATCACCTGAGCATAGATATGGTTCAGGCTACGGAACAGGCAAAGCCTCGGTCTTGAGGCGGTGCCTATTACCTTGGCTCTAACCCGGTTGTGCCTTCTTTTGCGCGCTAGCCTTGGCTCAATCTTAGCCATCATTCCTTCTTACCTATAGTCTTGCCTGCCTTGCCCGCCTTGATGCGAACCTGTTCTCCAAGATACCTAATCCCCTTACCCTTATAGGCATCAGGGGGACGAATCGCCCGAATTTCGGCTGCCATCTCGCCCACTACCTCCTTGTCTATTCCTGATACCTTGATGCGGTTTCCCCCCTCTACATTCAGGGAGACGCCGGGCAGTGGTGAGACCTCCACCGACTGTGAATAGCCGACGCGAAGCATAAGCTTATCGCCGGTCTTCTCCGCGCGATAGCCCACCCCCACTACCTCAAGGTCTTTGTTAAAGCCCTTGGTTACCCCTTCAACCATGTTGGCGAGAAGGGTTCGCGTCAGCCCATGTAGTGAGCGATGTATCTTATCATCGCCGGGCCGCGATACTAGGAGTTTACCATCCTCTAGGGTAATACCCATCTCCGGGTTGAAGCGACGACGGAGCTCCCCCCGTGGGCCGGTTACGGTAACCATGCCCTTTTCAATGTTCACCTTTACCCCCTCGGGCAGTGGTATTGGCATTCTTCCTATCCTAGACATATCTCACCCTAAGACCTTCTACCATATATAGCACAGGAGTTCACCACCAACCCCCCGCTTCCAGGCTTGCTGTCCCGTCATTATGCCCTTGGCTGTGGAGAGGATGGCTATACCCAGGCCACCATAGACCCTGGGGATTTCCTTCCGCTCCACATATACCCTCAGCCCCGGCTTGCTAACCCGTTCCAGCCTGGAGATGATGGGTTGATTTTGCTCATCATATTTGAGGTGGATCTTGATTACCCGGTGTGGCTTACCCTTGAGTACCTCGTAATCAGAGATGAACCCCTCCTCCTTGAGGATTTTGGCAATCGCTAGCTTCATCTTTGATGACGGGACCGGCACAAAATCGTGCCTGGCGATAATGCCGTTGCGTATTCTGGTTAGCATATCGGCTATTGAGTCAGAGACGCTCATATCCACCTCACCAGCTTGCCTTCCTTACCCCCGGGATTTGCCCGGCTAAGGCTAATTTTCGGAAGCAAATCCGGCACAAGCCGAACTTGCGGATGTAGGCTCTAGGTCGACCGCAGAGGTAGCAGCGGTTGCGCCGCTGTACCTTGTGTTTTGGCGTTCGCTTCGATTTTAGGATTTGCGATAGTCTAGCCATTATAAGTTCCTTAATCCCGACTGAATGGCATGCCCAGTGATTCCAGCAGAGCCCTGCCTTCCTCATCGGTCTTAGCCGTGGTCATAATTGATACCTCTAGCCCACGCACCTTGTCTATCTTATCATACTCTATCTCGGGGAAGATGGTCTGCTCCTTAATCCCCAGGGTATAATTGCCCCGCCCGTCAAAGGAGTTCCGGGGGACACCGTGAAACTCACGCATCCGGGGCAGGGCAACATTGACCAGCTTGTCAAAGAAGTGGTACATGCGCTCCCCGCGCAGGGTTACCCTCAGTCCGATGGGCATCCCCGCCCTCAGCCTGAAGGCGGCAATGGATTTCCGGGAGCGGGTGATAACCGGGTGTTGCCCCGAGATAGTGGCTAAATCCCTCTCCGCCGCTTCCATAGCCTTGGCATTCTGGATTGCCTCACCCATGCCGATATTAAGGGCAATCTTTTCCAGATGTGGCACCTGGGTTACATTCTTGTAGCCGAAAAGCTCCATCAGGCGGGGGAGAGCCTCCTTTTGATATTTCTCCTTGATGCGAGACATTTAGTCAATCACCTCACCACAGGCGCGACAAATCCGAACCCTTTTACCATCGGGGAGGAGGCGAAAGCCAACCCGAGCCGGATGGTTGCACCTGCGGCACAGTAGCATAACATTTGAGACATGGATTGGCGCTTCACGCTCGATTATGCCTGCCTGAGTCACTTTCCCCCTCGCCCGACTGTGCTTTTTGATGAAGTTGATGCCTTCCACCAGCACCTTTTCATCCTTGGGGTAGGCAAAGCGCACCTTGCCCTTTTTCCCCTTATCCTTGCCGACAATAACCAGCACCATATCATCCTTTCTTATCTTCATCCTTGTTCACACCACCTCGGGCGCCAGGGATATAACCTTGGTAAATTGCATGTCCCTTAATTCCCTGGCCACCGGTCCGAATATTCTTGTCCCTTTAGGGTTATTCTTATCGGTTAAAATCACGGCGGCATTCTCATCAAACCTGATATAAGAGCCGTCGGGGCGCCGCTGTTGGTTTGAGCAGCGGACAACAACCGCCCTCACCACCTCCCCCTTCTTCACCAGCCCTCTTGGGGTTGCCTTTTTCACCGAGGCCACAATAACATCACCGATTTGGGCGTATTTGCGACCGCTACCACCCAAAACGTTAATGCACATAAGCTCTTTGGCGCCGGTATTATCCGCGGCTTTAAGTCGGCTATATGGTTGAATCATCCTATTTCCTCGGGTAGAACCTCCACCTGCTCCCCCTTGCTTACTATCTCCACCACCCGCCACCTTTTCTCTTTGGATAGGGGGCGGCTTTCAGTAATCCTTACCTTGTCCCCCATCTGGCACTGTTTATTTTCATCATGGGCTTTATACTTGACCACCCTCTTGATGGTCTTCTTATATATCGGGTGGCGCTTTGGCGTTTCTACCGCCACCACCACCGTCTTATTCATCTTGGTGCTGACAACCAGACCAAGCCTAGTTTTGCGCTTTGTTTCTTTAGACACTACTTACTTCTCTTTCCCTTATTATTGTCTCAAACTGGGCAATCCTCTTTTTAACCCTGGGTAGCTCACGATGGTTTACCAGTTGCTTGGTTGCCAGCCGAAAGCGAAGGTCAAACAGCTCCTGGTGGGCTGCCTCCAGTTGCTTTTTAAGTTCTTCAGTGGCCAGAGCCCTAATCTCTTCAACCTTCACCTATTTAACCCCCGTCGCTTGTTCACTGCCAAGGGTTAGGGCAGTCTCCCTAGTTACAAATCTACTGCTTATTGGCAGCTTGTGTGCCGCTAGGCGCATTGCCTCTCTGGCTATTTCCTCGCTAACACCACCCATCTCAAACATGACTCTTCCCCGCCTGACCACTGCCACCCAGTGGTCGGGGGGACCCTTGCCTCCACCCTGGCGTGTTTCCGCTGGCTTCTTGGTCGCTGACTTATCGGGGAAGATGCGAACCCAGACATTGCCGCCACGGCGGATGTGACGGGTGATGGCACGGCGTGCCGCTTCAATCTGGCGGCTGGTGACCCAGGCTGGTTCCAGCGCTATTAAGCCATAATCGCCAAATTCAACCTTATTCCCGGCGTTGGCTCCGCCCTTCATCCGCCCTCGTTGACTCTTGCGATATTTTACCCGCTTTGGCTGTAACATTCCCTTTTCCTCGAAGAGTCTTCGACTAGTTATGGCTCGGCTGGTGTTTCCTCAGCCTCCAGCCGGCTTGGCTTGGACAGGATATCACCCCGGTAAATCCAGACCTTTATCCCAATCCGCCCCAGGGTGGTATGCGCCTCGTCAAAGCCGTAATCAATATCAGCCCGCAGGGTGTGCAGTGGCACCTGTCCCTGATGTGAAACCTCACGGCGGGCAATCTCGGCACCACCCAGTCTGCCGGCGCAGTTTATTCTTACCCCCTTAGCCCCGGCCTGCATGGTGCGGAATATTGCCTGCTTCATTGCCCGGCGGAAGGCAATACGATGTTCAATCTGCTCCGCTATCGACCTCGCTACCAGATAGGCATCAAGCTCCGGCTGTTGAACCTCAAGGATATTGAGTTGAATCCGCTTGCCGATAAGGCTCTCTAGGTGAAGCCTGAGTTCGTCAACTCGCTGTCCCCCCCGCCCGATGACAACACCGGGTCGGGCGGTGTGAATGGTTATCGTTACCTTATTTGCCTGGCGGTCAATCTCCACCCCGGAGATGCCAGCCTCCTTATCCCTGGAGGCAATAGCCTGGCGAATCCTCAGGTCTTCATGTAAGAACTCAGAATAGTTCTTCTCGGCATACCATCGGGATTGCCAATCGCGTATGCCACCAAGTCTGAAGCCAAAGGGATGAACCTTATGACCCAACGTGCTCCTCCTCGGCAACGATAACCGTTATATGACTGGAGCGCTTGAGGATGGGGTTCACCCGCCCCCGCGCCCCAGGACGATATCGCTTCAAGCTTCTTGCCCCATCAGCAAAGATCTTGACAATCCTCAGCTCAGAGGGGGAGAGCTGGAAGTTATTCTCGGCGTTAGCCGCGGCTGATTTCACCACCTTAGCCACAACCTTAGCCGTGGGGGTGGGGGTGAACCTAAGCAGGGCTAGTGCCTCCTCTACGCTCTTTCCCCGCACCAGGTCTATTACCGCTCTTACCTTGCGCGGCGAGATGCCAATATTTTTAGCTACCGCCCTCACTTCCATTTACTCTGTCTTCTCCCTCGTCCCATGCCCTCTGAAGGTTCGGGTTGGGGCAAACTCGCCCAGCTTGTGCCCGACCATATTTTCCGTGATGTAGATGGGCACATGCCGGCGACCATCATGGACGCCAATGGTGAACCCCACCATCTCCGGTGTGATGGTAGACCAGCGCGACCAGGTCTTGATTACTGTCTTCTCGCCGGAGCGGCTCAGTGCCTCAATCTTCTTTATCAGTTTCGGGTCGAGAGCTGGACCCTTTTTGGTTGACCGTGACAATTTTACTTCCCTCTACGCTTGATAATCATCTTATCTGAAGCCTTGGGCTTGCGAGTCTTATAGCCCATGGCTGGCTTACCCCAGGGTGTTTTCGGTCCGGGCAAGCCTACCGGAGACCTGCCTTCCCCACCACCGTGGGGGTGGTCACGCGGGGACATCGCTGAGCCCCTCACCGTGGGGCGCACGCCCAACCACCGTGTACGCCCAGCCTTGCCCAGGCTGAGGCTACGGTGGTCAACATTTCCCACCTGTCCGATAGTAGCCAGACAATCGCTGCGGATACGCCGCAACTCGCCCGAGGGTAACCTGACCAGGGCATATTCACCCTCCCTCGCCATTAGTTGCGCGGCGCCGCCGGCACTTCGCACCAGTTGTCCACCTCCCCCAACCTCCAGCTCAATGTTGTGTATTAAAGTCCCGGTTGGGATTAGCTTTAAGGGTATGGCATTGCCTGGTTTAACCTCGGCATCACTGCCTGACTTTATAATATCGCCAACGTTAAGTTCTAGGGGAGCCAGGATGTAGCGCTTCTCCCCATCAGCGTAGTGAATCAGGGCAATACGGGCGGAGCGGTTGGGGTCATATTCAATTGAAGCCACCTTGCCCGGGATGCCAAGCTTATCGCGCTTAAAATCCAGCAGGCGTAGCCGACGCTTGGCACCGCCGCCACGGTGGCGAACCGTTACCTTACCCTGGTTGCTTCTCCCCGCCTTCTTCTTCAGGGGCAGGAGCAATGATTTCTCCGGCTTGGTTTTGGTTATTTCCTCAAAGGTAGCGCCGGTCATGCTCCGTCTACCTGGTGAAGTCGGGCGATATATCTTTAATGGCACTTAGACCCCCTCCACTATTTCTATCTTGTCCCCTGGCTTGAGGGTGACAACTGCCTTCTTCCACGGCATACTCATGACCTGTCTTCCCCGCACCCTTTTCTTTGCACCCCGCACTATCATCACATTAACCTCTGTTACCGTAACATTAAACGCCTTTTCCACCGCCCTTTTCACCTGTTCCTTATTCGCCTCTTGGGCAACCTCAAAGGCATACTTGCCTTGCGCCTGAAGGGCAGAATTCTTCTCCGTTATCAGGGGGCGGCGCAATACCTCAGCCAGATGCATTGTTCCCTCCCCATAGCTCCTCCACCTTGCGCACCGCAGCCACGGTCATCAGTAGCTTCTTGTAGGAGAGGATGTCAACCACATTTAGTATGTTGGCGGGGAGGGTCTTGACCCCGGCCAGATTGCGTGCTGACAGGGTGATGTTCTCCTGCGGCTCGCCGATAACGATAAGGGCTGAGGAGTCTATCCCCAGTGCCGCCAAAATCGCCTCCATTTCCCTGGTCCTGGGCTGGTCAAGCTCTAGCTTTTCTAAGACCATTAGCTCCTTATCCCTTGCCTTGGCTGATAGGGCGCACCTTAGTGCTAGTTGGCGCATCTTCTTTGGCATTTCTTGGTGGTAGCTCCGTGGCCTGGGGCCAAAGATAATGCCACCACCCCGGCGCGTTGGCGAGCGCCTATCGCCCGCCCGAGCCATTCCGGTATGCTTCTGCCGATATAGCTTTTTACCACTGCCCGCAACCTCACCACGGGTCTTGGTGCTAGCCGTTCCCTGGCGCTCATTTGCCCTTTGCCTTACCACCGCTTGATGCACCACTGCCTCATTAAAGGGCACGGCAAAGACGCCATCGCTTATCTTGATGCGTTTAACCACCTCACCACTGAGGCTATAAACTGGGACTTGCACCTTTACTTCTTCCCCCCTGTTTTCCTTATCAGTAGTATTCCATTCCTTGCCCCGGGGACAGCCCCCTTAACCAGGAGCAGGTTATGCTCGGCATCAGCCTTACATACCTCCAGGTTGCGCGCCGTCACCCGACTGTTGCCCATGTGCCCCGCCATACGCACCCCCTTGAGCACCCTGCCCGGGGAGGTGGTTGAGCCGATGGAGCCGGGGGCACGGTGGCGGTCAGACTGGCCGTGGCTTTTTGGTCCGCCGGCAAAATGATGGCGTTTCACCACCCCGGCAAAGCCCCTACCCTTTGACACACCACTGATATTAACCAGGTCGCCCTCCTTAAACAGGCTGACGTCTATCTTGTCCCCAACCTTAATCGCTTCAGTATCGGCGAGCCTGAATTCCCTCAGGCACTTAAAAGGCTTGGCTTTGCCAAAGCCGAGTCGGGCAGCGTTATATCCCTCCTTGGCCTTGGTTTTAACCTGGGTCACCAGGCATGGTCCAGCCTCAATGGCGGTAACTGCCTCAACCTCGCCATTGTCCCTAAATATCTGACCCATGCCCAGTTTTCGTCCAATAATCCCCTCAACCATATCCTTATACCTTATAGCTTAATGTCTATTTCAACCCCCCCTGGTAGATTCAGGCTGCTCAGGGCGTCTATTGTCTTAGATGTCATCTCAACGATATCAATTAGACGCTTGTGGGTTCTAATCTCAAACTGCTCCTGCGAGTCCTTGTCAATAAACGGGGAGCGGATAACGCTGAAGCGCTGAATACGGGTGGGTAGCGGCACCGGTCCAACAACCACCGCCCCCGTCCTCTCCACGGCGGCGACAATCTGTTCTGCCGACTGGTCAAGAACCTTGTGGTCAAAACTCTTTAGCTTAATCCGAATCTTCTGCTTTGGCATAGTCCTTAGCCTATTTAACCATAGCCTTGTCCGTTATCTGGTCTGCCAGCCCGGCGGGGACCTCCTGGTAGCGATAAAATTCCATGGTATGGTTTGCCCTCCCCTGAGTTAGTGACCTGAGACTGGTGGTATAGCCAAAGGTCTCAGCTAGTGGTACTAGGGCGCGAATAACCGCCATCTCGTCACGCGTCCCCACCGCTTCAATATGTCCCCGTCTTGAATTAAGGTCTCCCATTATATCACCAAGGAATGGCTCTGGTGCAACTATTTCCAGCTTCATAATCGGCTCAAGAAGGATGGGCTTAGCCTTCATCACCCCGTCTCGTAGTGCGATTGAGGCTGCCATCTTGAATGCCATCTCCGAGGAGTCAACCTCATGATAGCTGCCATCATAAAGGGTTGCCCTGATATCAACTATCGGATAACCAGCCACGACGCCGGTTTCCATCGCCTCCTTAATGCCCACCTCCACCGCCGGAATATATTGCGTGGGAATAGCATTACCCTTAATCTGCTCAACAAATTCAAAGCTGCTGCCCCGCTCCATAGGCTCAAGCCGGAGCCAGACATGACCATACTGACCATGCCCTCCGCTTTGGCGAATAAATCTTCCCTCCACTGTCACCGCTTGGGTAATGGTCTCCTTATAGGCAACATTGGGCTTTCCCACCTTTGCCCCAACCCCAAATTCACTGAGTAATCTGCTTACTAGGTACTCAAGGTGAAGCTCGCCCATGCCCGAGATAATTATCTGTCCCGCCTCACGGTCGTAGTTTACCTTGAAGGTAGGGTCTTCCATGGTCAGGCGTTGCAGGGCTATCCCCAGCTTGTCCTGGTCAGCCCTGGTTGTGGGCTCAACGGCAACCGAGAGCACCGGCTCGGGGAAGCGGATTGCCTCCAGGAGCACCGGCTGGGAGTAATGGCAGAGGGTATCACCGGTGAAGGTGTTCTTAAGACCCAGGGTAGCGACGATGTCTCCAGTATCAGCCTCGGCTATCTCCTCACGGTGATTGGCGTGCATTCGTAGTAGCCGTCCCAGGCGCTCCCTCTTGCCCCGGGTTGGGTTATATACCTGTGCTCCAACCTTCACCTTGCCCGAATACACCCTGAAATAGACCAGCCTGCCGACAAATGGGTCGGAGACCGCCTTAAACGCCAGCGCGGTAAAGGGAGCATCGTCTTTTGGTGGTCGGCTGATTTCGCCGCCTGACCTTATTTCAATAGCCCTTACCGGTGGCATATTCACCGGCGATGGGAGGTAGTTCACGATGGCGTCAAGTAGTGGTTGAACGCCCTTGTTCTTGAGGGCACTGCCACAGAGAATAGGCACCCCTTTTGCGGCTCTGGTTACCCTGGCTATTGCCCCTCTTAACTCGTCTGGGGTAATATTGCCGCCGCCGACATAAGATGCCATAAGCTGGTCATCAATCTCAGCCAGCTTCTCAATCAGCATCTGGCGAAATTGCTTACACCTTTCCCGTTCTGACTGGGGAATAGCCACCTCTTGCGGTGGCAGGTCGGGGTTGGTGTCAAAATGCCATGCCTTGTTCTCAACAAGGTCAATAATGCCCTCAAATGATTCCTCGCTGCCCAGGGGGAGTTGCAGGGGCAGGGGGTTGGCCCGTAGCTGTTCTTTAATCATAGAGATGGTGCGCTCAAAGTTGGCGCCAATTCTGTCCATCTTGTTGATGAAGCAGATTCTGGCGACGCCATATCTATCCGCCTGCCGCCATACTGTCTCCGACTGGGCCTCAACCCCGGATACGCCGTCAAAGACCACCACCCCACCATCAAGCACCCTCAGGCTTCGCTCCACCTCGGCGGTAAAATCAACATGGCCTGGGGTGTCAATGATATTAATGCGGTGCTCCTGCCAGTAACAGGTGGTGGCGGCGGCGGTGATGGTAATGCCTCGCCTCTTCTCCTCATCCATCCAGTCCATCACTGCCGTGCCCTCATCCACCTCACCGATTTTATGGGTTATGCCGGTGTAGTATAGGATTCTCTCGGTAATGGTGGTCTTACCGGCGTCAATATGAGCAATAATAGCAATATTACGGATATGGTCTAAAGGAAAACTCCTAGGCAAAATCCCCTCCTCACCATCGGTAGTGGGCAAAGGCACGATTTGCCTCAGCCATCTTGTGGGTTTCCTCGCGTTTCTTTATCGTTGCCCCTTGCCCTTGGGAGGCATCACCAAGTTCCGCCGCCAGCTTTTCCGCCATAGATTTGCCCGCCCTGGCTCTGGCTGTTAGTACCAGCCAGCGCAATGCCAGGGACAGTCCCCGCTCTGGTCTAACCTCCACCGGCACCTGATAGGTGGCACCACCAACCCGGCGTGGCTTGACCTCAAGCTGGGGGGTGACATTTCTCACCGCCTGTTCCAAAATGGTAACCGGCTCTTTTGCCCCTTGTTGCCCCATGATGTCTAGGGCACCATAAACTGCCCTTGTCGCCACGCTCTTCTTGCCCCGTGTCATCACCCTATTGATTAGCTTGGTGACTAGTCCATTATCATATTTGGCGTCAGGTGGTATTTGTCTTATTGTGGCACGAGCTCGTCTTGGCATCTTATGTCTCTTGTGTTTCGGGGGCCACGGCGGCTGGTGCCGCCTCAACTACTTGGCCACCCCGTTTGCTTCCGTACTTACTTCGTCCCTGGCGACGGTTGACCACCCCGGTGGCATCCAGAGCCCCGCGGATGATATGGTAGCGGACGCCGGGTAAATCCTTCACCCTTCCGCCCCGAATCAGAACCACCGAGTGCTCCTGAAGCTCGTGTCCCTCGCCGGGGATATAGGCGGTTACCTCGATGCCATTGGTCAGCCTCACCCGGGCTATCTTGCGCAGTGCCGAATTAGGCTTCTTGGGGGTAGTAGTCTTAACCTGGATACAGACCCCCCTCTTCTGCGGGGAGCCCTTCCCCGGTACAACCCTATTTTTAAGCGCATTGTAGCTAAGGCGCAGTGCTGGCGACTTGGTCTTCTTCGCCACCGCCTTGCGCCCTTTGCGAATAAGCTGGTTAACTGTTGGCACTCTTCCTCCTTGCCCCTACAATTCAAATGGATGAGCTATAGCTCATCCATTTAAAGCTGATAACCATCAGCCAAATTGCTGAGCGACAGTTGGTAATATTAGCACAGCTAAGGTTAGATGTCAACAAATCGGCTATAAAAATTAATTTTTAGAATGGCGTAAAACTACTTGACAAAGATAAAATAAAAAAGTATACTACTAACGGCATGAATAATGCTGAGACATGAGTAGGTAAACTTGGTGAATGCCAGCCAAGCAGCGGCTTGGTGAATTTCACCAAGCCGCCTTTTTATGTGTCGCACATTAACAACTGAATATTGAGGGCTAATATCAAATCTGAAGCAGGTCAGGCGGAGTAAGGCGCACGGTGAATGCCTTGGTATCAAGGGCCGAAGAAGGGCGTGGCAAGACTGCGATAAGCCCCGGTGAGCTGTCGAGCAAGCCTAGCCGGGGATTCCCGAATGGGGCAACCCGCTCAAGTAAAACTTGAGCACGCCCAGCTGAACAAATAGGCTGGGTGGAGGTAAGCGGGGGAAGTGAAACATCTCAGTACCCCGAGGAAAGGAAAGTTATTCCCCCAGTAGTGGCGAGCGAAAGGGGAAAAGCCTAAACCCTATAAGCTAAGTGGCTCTGGGGCCTATGCTTATGGGGGGTAGTAAGGCAGGCAGGACCTAGCCTAGAATGGGTCAAGGAGTTATAAACCGAACCCTAGTTGAAGGTCCCTGGAAAGGGTAACCATAGAGGGTGACAGTCCCGTAAACGAAAGGGGTAGGCTCCTTGCCTGTACTTGAGTACCACGGGACACGGGGAATCCCGTGGGAAGCCGGGAGGACCACCTTCCAAGGCTAAATACCCTTGATGACCGATAGTGGACAAGTACCGTGAGGGAAAGGTGAAAAGAACCCCGGGAGGGGAGTGAAATAGAACCTGAAACCGTGTGCTAACAAGCGGTCAGAGGTTGTCTAGTTTACTAGGCGACTGATGGCGTGCCTATTGAAGAATGAGCCGGTGAGTTGATCTATGTGGCTGGTTAAGTCACTAAGTGACGGAGCCGAAGCGAAAGCGAGTCTTAATAGGGCGTTGGGGTTTTCCCCAGGTCGCATGGATCAGACGCGAAGCGGGGTGAGCTATCCATGGCCAGGGTGAAGCTTCGATAAAATCGGAGTGGAGGCCCGAACCTGTCAACGTTGCAAAGTTGTGGGATGAGCTGTGGATAGGGGTGAAATGCCAATCGAACTCCGTGATAGCTCGTTCTCCCCGAAATGCATTGAGGTGCAGCCTCAGGTGATAGTTAATGGAGGTAGGGCTCTGGATGGACTAGGAGGCAAGAAGCTTACCAACTCCAACCAAACCACGAATGCCATTAAGTATAGCCTGGGAGTGAGACTGTGGGGGATAAGCTTCATAGTCGAGAGGGAAACAGCCCAGACCATCAGCTAAGGTCCTTAAGCGCAGACTAAGTGGGCAAGGAAGTAGCATTGCATAGACAGCCAGGAGGTTGGCTTAGAAGCAGCCACCCTTTAAAGAATGCGTAACAGCTCACTGGTTGAGTGGTACTGCGCCGACAATTTAACGGGGCTTAAGTCTGTCACCGAAGCTATGGTTCTTCCCGTAAGGGAAGGAGGTAGGGGAGCGTTCCCTGGGCCATAAAGCTATTACGTAAGTGATGGTGGAGCCTAGGGAAGTGAGAATGCCGGCATGAGTAGCGTAAGGCGTGTGAGAAACATGCCCACCGAATACCTGAGGTTTCCTACGGAAGGTTAATCCGCGTAGGGTTAGTCGGGCCTAAGCCGAGGCTGAAAGGCGTAGGCGATGGACAATGGGTTAATATTCCCATACCGCTCTTACTGAGGCAAAGGGGGAACACGGGAGGGTAGGCTAAGCGTACCCAATGGACATGGTGCGTCCCCCACCATAGGTGAGGCTGGGGCAGGGAAATCCACCCCGGATTTTAGCTGAAGGTGGGGGGAAGTTGAGGGGAAACCCGAGATAACTTAGCTCATCCATGCCGTCAAGAAAAGCCTCGTTGCCATTGAAGTAGGAGCGCCCGTACCGCAAACCGACTCTGGTAGGTAGGGATAAGAGTCCCAAGGTGTTCGAGACAACCCTCGTTAAGGAACTCGGCAATCTTACCCCGTAACTTAGGGAAAAGGGGTGCCCAAATTTTTATTTGGGTGGCACAAAATTGGCCCAAGTGACTGTTTAACAAAAACACAGGTTTCTGCTAAAGCGTAAGCTGAAGTATAGGAGCTGATACCTGCCCAGCGCCGGAAGGTTAAGGAGAGGAGTTAGTCCTTCTTCGGAAGGGCGAGGCCCCAAACTGAAGCCCCGGTAAGCGGCGGCCGTAACTATAACGGTCCTAAGGTAGCGAAGTCCCTTGTCGGGTAAGTTCCGACCCGCACGAATGGTGTAACAACTTGGGCGCTGTCTCAACGAGGGGCTCGGTGAAATTGAAGTACCCGTGAAGATGCGGGTTACCCGCGACAGGACAAAAAGACCCCGTGGAGCTTTACTACAACTTGGCACTGAGTCTGGATTTATCATGTGTAGGATAGGTGGGAGGCTTTGAAGCCGGGGCGCTAGCCTCGGTGGAGCCAACGGTGAAATACCACTCTTGGTGAATTTAGCCTCTAACCCTAGTTCAAGCTGGGGGACAGTGTCTGGTGGGTAGTTTGACTGGGGCGGTCGCCTCCCAAAGGGTAACGGAGGCGTCCAAAGGTCCCCTCAGGCTGGATGGAAATCAGCCATTGAGTGCATTGGCATAAGGGGGCTTGACTGTGAGACCTACAAGTCGAGCAGGGACGAAAGTCGGGCAAAGTGATCCTACGGTTCTGTGTGGAAGGGCCGTAGCTTAACGGATAAAAGCTACCCCGGGGATAACAGGCTTATCTTGCCCAAGAGTTCACATCGACGGCAAGGTTTGGCACCTCGATGTCGGCTCATCGCATCCTGGGGCTGAAGCAGGTCCCAAGGGTCCGGCTGTTCGCCGGTTAAAGCGGTACGTGAGCTGGGTTCAGACCGTCGTGAGACAGGTCGGTCTCTATCCGTCGTGGGCGTCCGGAGATTTGAGGGGGGCTCTCTCTAGTACGAGAGGATTGAGAGGGGCAGACCTCTGGTGTGCCAGTTGTTCCGCCAGGAGCATCGCTGGGTAGCTATGTCTGTTAGGGATAAGCGCTGAAAGCATCTAAGTGCGAAGCTCGCCCCAAGATAAGATCTCCCATCCTCCCCGCAAGGGGAAGGAGTAAGACCGCAGGTAGACTACCTGCTTAATAGGCCGCAGGTGTAAGCGCAGTAATGCGTTCAGCTAAGCGGTACTAATGGTCGAGGGCTTGACCTGCTTCAGAGTTGGTATTAGCGAAATTTTAGAGCCAGCCGTTTAGGCTGGCTCTTTTGTTTCCTCCCCAACCGCCCGCTTGGATTATAGTACTAAAGTAAGGGGTGTCAAGCCAATAAGTGGGGAATGGACGGCATCCATTTGACAAGCCATAAATTAGTATGCTATATATAGCCTACGATATGCCTATTGTAGGCAATAGTATGCACATATAGTAATAGGCAGGGATTATGGTGGTAATTAGTGATGGGAGGTTGGCTATGTTATGTTACAACCTACTCCACACGCCCACAAAAGGATGCGACAACGCTCAATAACTAAGGCGGAGATAGAGTATTGCCTTAATAATTACGATATATCTTATAAAGACAAGAAAGGCAATCTCATTTATCAATGTACAACCCCAAATGGTCGGCGCATCAAAGTTGTGGTGTCAAAAGATAATCCAGATAAGATAATCACGGTTGGGGATTAAGATAAGGGGGTGGCAAGTGAGGTTAGAATACGATAAGGAAGCTGATGCTATCTACATTTATTTTTCTGATGCTCCATATGCGTATGGTAAAGATTTAGATAAAGAACGCCGAATAGATTATGCAAGCGATAATACGCCGATTGGTGTAGAATTGCTTTGCGTAAGCGAGGGTGTAATTACTGATGAATTGCCCAACAGGGCAGAGATTGAACGAGCCCTAGAAGATAGGGGTATTAAGGTTTTTGCTTAGTAATTCTCGCTCATAATTAATGAGGAGTAAGAGTGGGAAGTCTAAGAGGGGCTTTAAGCCCCTCTTTTCTATTTAGTTCCCCCTTCCCCTTGAGGGGAAGGGGGATAAAGGGGGATGGGGTGTAATAAAGATAGCTAAACTTGACTTTCAGGGGGGCTTTCTGTATGCTTATGAGGGTTAATAAATGCCTTCTGGTGGTTAGAGCGGGGTGGAACCACCCGTTCCCATCCCGAACACGGAAGTGAAACGCCCTAGCGCAGACGATACTGAGGGGGCGACCCTTTGTGGAAAATATGCCACCGCCAGGGGGCTTTTTGACCTTTCACCCCTATTTGCTTTATAATTAGGTGAGATATGGCTAGTCGATTTGAGAAGTTTTCAGAGCGAGCGCGAAGGGTTCTTACCCTAGCCCAAGAGGAAGCCCAGAACTTTAACCATAGCTATATTGGCACTGAGCATATCCTGCTTGGGCTTCTGCGTGAGGATGAGGGGGTGGGGGCTAAGGTTTTAACCAATCTGAGCGTGAGCTTGAGCAAGGTGCGCTCGGCGGTGGAGTTTATTATCGGGCGGGGCGAAAAACCGGCTGCCGGTGAAATTGGGCTTACCCCGAGGGCAAAGCGGGTTATTGAACTGGCGATAGATGAAGCCCGCCACCTTGGTCATAACTATATCGGCACCGAGCACCTCTTGCTTGGCTTGCTGCGTGAGGGGGGAGGGGTGGCGGCTGATGTTCTGGATAGCTTTGGCATTACCCTGGAGCAGGCGCGTTCTGAGACCCTGCGTGTCCTCGGCGAGGGTGTGACTAGGGCTAAACCCGCCCGCAGCACAAGCCGGACCCCACTTTTAGACCAGCTCGGCATTGACCTGACGGTTTCAGCCCGCGCCGGCAAGCTTGATCCAGTAATTGGACGGCATAAGGAGATTGAGCGGGTAATTCAGATTTTAAGTCGTCGCACCAAGAATAACCCTGCCCTTATCGGCGAGCCGGGGGTGGGGAAAACAGCCATTGTTGAGGGCTTGGCTCACCGCATCATCGCCGGTGATGTCCCCGAGACGCTGGAGGGGAAGAGAATCGTTACCCTTGATATCGGGGCGCTGGTCGCCGGCACAAAGTACCGCGGCGAGTTTGAGGAAAGGCTGAAGAAGGTCATTGATGAGATAAAGGCGGCTGGTAATTGCGTCCTCTTTGTTGACGAGTTTCATACGATGGTCGGTGCCGGGGCGGCGGAGGGGGCGGTTGATGCCGCCAATATCCTCAAGCCATCGCTGGCACGGGGTGAGTTGCAGTGCATTGGCGCTACTACCCTTGATGATTACCGTAAGTATGTGGAGCGGGATGCGGCACTGGAACGGCGCTTCCAGCCGGTTTTGGTTGAGGAGCCTTCCGTCGATGAAACACTGGAGATTTTGCGTGGAGTTAATGGACGCTACGAACAACATCACCAGCTGACCATAAGCGAGAAGGCGCTGGCGGCGGCGGCAGCCCTATCGGCGAGGTATATCCCCGACCGCTTCCTCCCTGATAAGGCGATTGACCTCATTGATGAGGCGGCGTCACGGGTGAGGATTAAGCGCCGGACAATACCGATTACCCTGAAAGAAGCACGGCGAGCCGAGGAGAGTGTGCGTAAGGATAAAGAGGCGGCACTGGCTGCCCAGCAGTATGAGTATGCCGCTGAACTGCGCCAGCGTGAGCTTCAGATTGAAGAGAAGATAAAGCAGATGGAGACGGAGTGGCAGGCAGAGCAGGAACAGGAGAAACCGGTAGTAACTGAGGAGGATATTGCCCAGGTAGTTAGTATGTGGACCGGAATCCCGGTAGTGCAGCTGGCGACTGAGGAGTCCAGCCGACTGCTTAATATGGAGGAGGTACTGCACAAGAGAATCGTCGGGCAGGATGAGGCAATTAACTCTATCGCCCGGGCCGTAAGACGAGCTCGAGCCGGACTCAAAGACCCAAGACATCCGATAGGCAACTTTATCTTTCTTGGTCCTACCGGCGTCGGCAAGACCGAGCTGGTCAAAGCCCTGGCTGAGTTCATGTTTGGTAGTGAGGACGCCCTAATCAGGCTTGATATGTCCGAGTTTATGGAAAAGCATACTGTTGCCCGGCTGGTGGGGGCACCCCCGGGGTATGTTGGCTATGAGGAGGGCGGACAGCTTACCGAAGCGGTAAGGCGCAAGTCTTACTGCGCTATACTCCTTGACGAGATTGAAAAGGCTCATCCTGATGTGTTTAATATCCTACTTCAGATATTTGACGATGGTCACCTGACCGATGCCAAGGGTCGGCGGGTTGACTTCCGTAACAGCATTATCGTTATGACCAGTAATATCGGTGCTGAACTAATCAGGAAGGGTACCACCATTGGTTTTACCGCTCGCGGTGATGAGTCAAAGACCCGTGAGGAAGCCTACGAGCGGATGAAGGAGAAGCTCTTGGCTGAGTTAAAGAAGACCTTCCGCCCTGAGTTTTTAAACCGTGTTGATGGGGTGGTTGTCTTCCACTCCCTGACCAAGGAGCATATCCGGAAGATAGTTGACCTGATGCTGGGTCAGGTTTCCAAGCAGCTTGGGGAGAAGGGGGTAAAGCTGGAGGTAACCGACGCCGCCAAAGACCTTCTTGGGGAGAAGGGCTATGATGAGGTCTTCGGCGCCAGGCCATTACGGCGTGTAATTCAGGACATGGTCGAGGATAAGCTTTCGGAGGACTTTCTCCGTGGTAAGTTCCAGGCTGGGGATACCGTGGTCGTTGATGTTGAGGGCGGGGAGGTTGTAGTGCATCCAGCACCGGTCGGGGCACTGGCTGGTGAGGATAAAGCCTGAATTCCGATGACAGGAGTCTAGCTTTTATATAAGGGGCGGGGAAATAGTTATGATTCAACCGCCCCTTTTAATACGCCTAAATTAGGAAGATGAAGAGAAGAAAGGAGAGTAGAAATTGGCACAAGAGAAGGTTGAGTTCCCGATAACGGGTAAGATAACCAGTATTAATTTTAAGGTGGGGGATGTGGTCAAGGAGGGGGATGTACTCTGTCTTGTAGAATCAATGAAGATGGAAAATCCGATAGTGGCGACAGTTGGTGGTAAGGTTGCCAAGATTGACATTTCTGTGGGACAGGTGGTTGAGTTTGGCGATTTGGTGGCGCTTATTGAGTATTAGCCAGCGCCGTCCGCTCTAGATGGTGAGATGTTCATATGCCTAAGGAGGGTGGCATGTTTTGAGAAGGTGGGAAGGTTATGAACCACCTCTACCTTTGGTTACTTTTCGCCGCGATCTTTTTAGCCGCATTTACCCTCGATTTGTTTGTCTTCCAGCGTAAGGCTCACGTTATCCCGCTTAAAGAAGCCCTCAGACTAGTTGGATTCTGGATTGCCTTAGCCCTCATCTTTAACGGCGTTGTCTATTTCTATCTGGGGCAGGAAAAGGGGCTTCTCTTCACTACTGCCTATCTCATTGAGTATTCCCTCAGTATAGATAATCTCTTCGTCTTTCTGGTAATTTTCACCTACTTTGCCGTCCCCGCCGCGGCGCAGCGGAAGGTCTTACTCTGGGGTATCCTCGGTGCTATATTTTTCCGGGGCATTTTCATCTTTGCCGGGATTACCCTGATTGAGAGATTCCATTTTCTTATCTATATCCTGGGGGCTTTCCTTATCTACACCGCCTACCGGCTGAAAACGCAAGAGGAAATAGAGGTTGACCCAGAAAAGAACCCGATGGTCCGCTTCGCCAGGAAGGTCATACCGGTTGCCCCCAAGTATGATGGCGCCAAGTTCTTTAAGAGAAGGGACGGGTTGATGTATGCTACCCCCCTTATAATTGTCCTGGTAGCTATTGAGACCATGGATATAATGTTCGCCGTGGACTCGGTGCCGGCAGTATTAGCCGTTACCTTTGACCCGCTCATTGTTTACACCTCTAACATACTTGCTATCCTCGGGCTGCGAGCCCTTTTCTTTGTCCTTGCCGGGCTTTTTAACCGCTTCCGTTACCTTACCACTGGCATCTGCCTTGTCCTTGGCTTTGTTGGGGTGAAGATGTTGCTCAATATACTCCCTGATATATTCAAAATACCTTTCGAAATACCGGTGTTAATCTCCTTAGCCGTGGTCGGCTTTTTACTATTGGGCTCTATATTAGCCTCTATTATTCTACCCCAGAGGTAGTCTTGCTTTGCTCTTCAAAATGAAGTAAAGTTAGCTTGTGGGCAGAACAGGCAAACCCTCGTTTAAGACCATCTTTGTCTGCCAGCAGTGCGGCAAGGAGAGCCCGAAGTGGTTGGGGCGTTGCCCCGGCTGCCATTCCTGGAATAGCTTTGTTGAGAACACAGTAGCCGCCGCCCCCTCCCGTACCTCCCTCCGCGAAAACCCGCCCCAGGAGCTATCTCAGGTGGCAGCTGGTCTCTCCGACCGCCTCCCCCTGCCCCTCGCTGAGCTTAACCGCGTGCTGGGGGGAGGGGTGGTATCCGGCTCACTGGTGCTTATTGGCGGCGACCCTGGTATCGGCAAGTCCACCCTTCTATTGCAGGTCTCAGCGCTGGTGGCGCAGGCTAAGGGTAAGGTGGCTTATGTTTCTGGTGAGGAAACCTTGCCCCAGATTAGGCTGAGGGCAGAGCGCCTCGGGGTTAAGGGGGAGGGGCTCTACCTCCTGGCTGAGACTGAGCTTGATGTTATCCTGAGCCAGCTGGAAGGGTTATCCCCATCCCTGGCCATCATTGATTCCATTCAGGCGGTCTATCTCCCCGAGCTTGATACCGCCGCCGGGAGCATAACCCAGGTGCGAGAGTGTACCCAGCGCCTGATGCACTGGGCAAAGCAGAACAGCGTCCCCGTTTTTATTGCCGGGCATGTGACCAAGGACGGGGCTATTGCCGGTCCCAGAGTCCTGGAGCATATTGTTGATGTGGTGTTATATCTTGAGGGCGAAGCGTTTAGTCCCTACCGCGTCCTGCGCGGGGTGAAGAATCGCTTTGGCTCAACCAACGAGGTCGGCGTCTTTGAGATGAAGGAGCATGGTCTGGTTGAGGTAGATAACCCATCCCTTGCCTTCCTCTCGCAGCGGCAGGCTGAAGCCATAGGCTCCGCGGTAGTGCCCACCCTCGAGGGCACCCGCCCCCTACTGGTTGAGATTCAAGCCCTGACCACCCCCACCGCCTTTGGTCTACCACGGCGCACGGCTAATGGGGTTGACTTTAACCGATTGCTTTTGATTACGGCGGTGCTGACCAAACGCCTCGGCTTAAAACTGGCAAGTCAGGATATTATCGTTAATGTTACCGGCGGGCTTAGGATTGAGGAGCCGGCGGCTGATTTGGGCATTGCTCTGGCGATTGCCTCTAGCTTCCGTGATGTGGGCGTTGACCCGCACCTGGTAGCGGTGGGGGAGGTGGGGCTGAGTGGGGAACTGAGGACTGTCTCCCAGCTGGAACGGCGGGTGGCTGAGGCTGCCCGTCTTGGGTTTAGCCGTTGCCTGGTGCCGAAAACAGCGGGCAAGCTCTCCGCCCCGAAAAAGATTGAGCTTATCCCAGTTGGCACCCTGAGGGAGGCGGTGGGGGTGGGGTTGAGGAAGGTTAGAAATCCATCCCCCTGACCCCCTTCCTTTACGAAAGGAAGGGGGGAGTAAAAGTAAGGGAGGGGGCGGAGCCCCCTCCCTAAAATCTCCTTCCCCCTCTCCTTTGAAGTCGAAGACTCTTCGAGGAGAGGGGGATTAAGGGGGTGAGGTAGATAAGCAATCCTTGCTGGAGGCGGAAGGAGGAGACGTGACAAAAAACAGTCAAGATGAACTTACACGAGCCTACGCAATGCTTTCTGCGCTCCGAGATAACATTAACAAAGTTAACTCTCCCGTTGAAGAGAAATTTGTATATAAGTATCATTCGGTGCTTGATAGTTTGGAAAAATGTATTGGAAAGAATCTTTCTGAGTTCCGTATTCCAGATTCAGAAATTTACCCTTCTATGAGCGGCGAGATGTGTGTTGATAGAGTATATATGCTAACTAACATGGATGCTGTTCTTAGTTATTTTGAAATTATCACTTCTGAAACGCCAAGGAGGATAGGATTTCGTACCTCTCAAGAATAGGCATGAGTAATCAACAAAAAGTCGGCGCTATAATCGCCGCCGCTGGGGAGAGCCGGCGGATGGGTGGGGTGGATAAGGTCTTGGCGCCGTTGGGGGGAAAACCGATTCTAGCCCGCGTGATTGATACCTTTCAAAGATGTAAGCCAGTTGACCAGATAGTAGTGGTGGTGAGCGCCAAGAATATAGAGAAGTGCCGTAAGCTGGTGGCTGAGGGAGGGTGGGGTAAGGTAAGGGATGTTTGTATTGGAGGTAAATGGCGGCAGGACTCGGTGGCGACTGGACTCAAGAAGCTTAATTGCCAGTGGGTGGTCATCCATGACGGCGCCCGACCGCTGGTGACCAAAGAGCTGATTGAGCGTGGGCTTAAGATAGCTAAAGAGACGGGGGCGGCTGTGGCCGCCGTCCCTGTTATTGACACCATTAAATTTGCCGATGACGATGGAATCGTGTCCCAGACGCCGCCACGGCAAAATCTGTGGGCAATACAGACACCACAGGTATTTCGCCTTGATATAATCGCCAGAGCCTATAAGCAGCTAAAGGGTGAGGTTACCGACGACGCCTCGCTGGTGGAGAGGCTGGGCTATAAGGTTAAGTTGTATATGGGCGCCTATGATAATATAAAGATAACCAACCCCGATGACCTGGCTTTGGCTGAAATTTTGCTAGGTAAGCATGGCAAATAGGATGCGCGTTGGCATTGGCTATGACGTTCACCCTTTAGTCAAGGGGAGGAAGCTCATCCTTGGCGGGGTGGAGATACCGTTTGTTACCGGGCTTAGCGGCTGGAGCGACGGTGACGCGCTGACCCACGCCATCATTGATGCCCTGCTCGGGGCGGCGGCTCTGGGTGATATCGGTCGCCATTTCCCCTCAGGCAAGGCGGAGTATAAGAATATCTCCAGCCTAGCTCTGCTTAAAGAAGTGAAGGACAAGCTTGCGGCAAAGGGCTGGCGCATAAGCAACATTGATGCCACTATTATCGCCGAGAAGCCAAAACTGAGCCGGTTTATTGACCAGATGCGCCAGAAGCTTAGCCAGACCCTCGGCGTTAAGGTCGAGCAGGTTAGTGTCAAGGCAAGCACGGCTAATGGCTTGGGCTGTGTTGGGCGGGGGGAGGGGATTGCTGCCTATGCCGTAGCTATGGTAGAAGGAAGCTAGGATGAAGGTATTTAACACCCTCTCTGGAGAGAAGGAAGAATTTTTGCCCCAGGGCAGTGAGGTTAAGATGTACGTCTGCGGGGTCACCCCTTACGATGACTGCCATATCGGGCACGCAATGAGCTACATCATCTTTGATGTCATCCGGCGCTACCTGCGTTTTCGCGGCTATAAGGTTAAATATGTGCAGAATATCACTGATATTGACGATAAGATTATAGACCGTGCCACCAAGCTTGGTATCTCCCCCAGTGAGCTGGCAAAGAAATATTCTGACGGCTTCTTTGAGGATATGGATGCCCTGAATATTGAACGGGCGGATATCTACCCGCGGGCGACTGAGGAGATACCAAAAATCGTTGAGGTGATACAGGGTTTAATCGATAAGGATTATGCCTACCTCGCCGGCGGTAGTGTCTACTTTCGGGTAAGGAATGTCCCTGGCTACGGTCGGCTGGCTCACCGCAGCCTTGATGATATGATGGCTGGAGCCCGCATCGAGCCGGGGGAGGATAAGGAGCACCCGATGGACTTTGCCCTGTGGAAGGCGTCAAAGCCGGGCGAGCCATTTTGGGAAAGTCCCTGGGGGCGAGGCAGGCCGGGGTGGCATATTGAGTGCAGTGCCATGTCCCTAAAATACCTGGGTAATACCCTCGACATCCATGGTGGCGGGCAGGACCTGATTTTTCCCCACCACCAGAATGAGATTGCCCAGTCGGAGAGTTTCACTGGCAAGAGGCCCTTTGTTAAATACTGGTTGCATAATGGGCTGGTTCAGCTCGGCGAGGAGAAGATGAGCAAGTCCCTGGGCAACCTGATAACAGTCAAGCAGGCGCTGGGAAAATATAGCCCCGATGCCATCCGCATTTTTATTCTAGGCTCTCACTACCGAAGCCCCCTGAAATACTCTGAAGAGGCGCTGGGAGCAGCCGAGAGCGGGGCGGAGAGACTGCTGCGGGTGACCTCAAGGGATGACCCGACGGGGGGCAAAGGGAGGGCCCTTAATGCTGAGCCTTACCGAAGGCAATTTATCGAAGCCATGGACGACGATTTTAATACCCCGCAGGCGCTGGGGGTTATTTTTGATTTAGCCCGGGCGATAAACCAGGCGGCTGATGTGGGCACAGGCTACCAAGATGCCAAAAAAGTTCTCACCGAGCTTGCCCGGGAGGTAATGGGCCTGCCATTCAAACCGAAGGTGCAAAGGGTTTCTGGTGGAGGAGCTCCTGCTGTCATAAAGGGCGGGGTTACGGCTCGTATCAGTCGCCTTATTGAGGCACGCAATAACTATCGGAAAGAGGGGAACTGGCAGCGGGCTGATGAAATACGGAAGAAGCTGGCTAAACTTGGGGTCACCCTGGAAGATACCAGGATGGGAACAGACATAATATATATACGTGTTCCATCGGAAGAAGCTCTTAAGAGTCTTATGAAGGAGTTAGGTATAGACGCTTGAGATGACCCAAAGGTATGGTTTGGGGCGTTAGCCCCTCTTTTTATATACTTCCCCCTCTCCAAGAGTGGAGAGGGGGATTAAGGGGGTGAGGTTGATAAACAATCCTACCGTCTGGTTACCCACGACCACAGGGCGGGTAGAAACCTTAGCTTAACCGGTCCCATCGGTAGCTTTAGCTGGAGCCTTTCCACCACGGGGAAGGCATTTATCTCATCTATCTTTGGCTTTAAGCGTGGCAGGTCGTCGATATCCCCCCGGGCCAGTAGAGCGTCAATCTGGTGTAACATCTGCCAGGCTTCGTTGATACGCCTTTCCCCAACCTTAGCCATCTGCTGGGGGATGATGTCATATTTTGCCTTCAGGCGGTTGAGACGCAGTATCGCCTCGTAGGCAGTATCAGCAATCTGATGGCGGAGCATCCATTCTGTCTCGTAATTTAGTGAATACTTCCAGCTTGGCTGGAGTAGCGCCTGGCGGTGCTCCTCAAGCGTCTGAAAACGGACACGGTAGCCGTGGCGCTCGGGTTGTTCAAAGCCAAGACTGCCCGGGTCAAGGAAGGGCGAGATTGGGGCAATGAACAGGGAAAGCCGCTTATCCCTCTTAAACCTCTGGAAAAGAAAATCGCAGTAGTCAATGGTCCCCATTACCGACTTCGGGGTTTGCCTCGGCAACCCAATCATAAAGAAGACATCAAGTCGCCCGCAGCCGACATTAAGGGCATGGCTCAGTGTTTGCTCCAAGTCCTGGTTGGAATAATATCTGCCGGAAGCCCTCCTTACCTCAGGGTCATGGGATTCTGGGGAAATCTCAAGGCAAAAGTTGGGCGCGGCGAGGCTCATCTGGCGGAGAAGGTCGGCGGGGGCGGGGGAGAAAAGCTCAAGGATGAGTTGATTCTTCACCCGCTTCTCCCCCAGCCGGCGCAGGACATCGTAGGTGTAGTCCTCCCCTGCCTGGCGCAGGTCGCCGAGGATAAAGATGGGACCGCGGCTAAAGCGCTCAATCTGCTTTATATCCTGGGCTACCGCCTCCGGAGAGCGAAAGACCGTCTTCCCCCGGTTATAGAATTTTTTGAAGGCAGACGCCGAGCCGCCACAGATAACGCACTCCTGGGTGCAGCCACGGCAGGTTAGGACGGCGGTAATGGGGTAATTTGTCCAGCCCTTAAACGGGGTGTAACTAGCCAGGTCACGGTATCTGATAACCGAGCGCATAGTATTGGTATAGTAGTTGACCATGACATGGCTCAGGTCGGTAGGAACATAAGAGAAGGGGTTTTCTCTGACCTTGCCCTGCCTATCTCGCCAGACAAGGTTGGGCACAGCCTCAGGCGGTCTTTTCTTGGTTATGCAGTCAACGAGCTTTCTCAGCGGTTCCTCAGTGGAGTCGCCCCTGATTACATAATCAACCTCGGGGTACTGGATTAGCTCCCGATAGAAGTAAGAAGAGGAGAGACCGCCCATCACCACCTTGGCTTTGGGGTGGTATTTTTTCACTATCCTGGCAACCTCAATTGCCCCATGAGAACTCACCAGCCAGTGCAAGTCAATGCCAAATAGCGGCGCCTCCAGACGCCTTATAAATTTTTCGGCATCAAATTTGCTATCGCTTAGCATGCGGACTGCCAGGTTAATAATGCGCACCCGATAACCGGCTTTCTCCAGATACTCAGCAATGCTGGTAAAGCCAATGGGGTACATCTCAAACATGGAGGATGACGGAATCAGGTCGCTGACCGGACCGTATAGAATCGTTTTCTGGCGGAAGTCATAGACACTTGGCGGATGAAGCAAAATCAGGTCAACCGACATTAAAAGACCCTCGCCAGAATATAGCCGATGCCGAGGAGGAGTTGAGTTAGGAGGATAACCAGAATATTATTTGCCAGGGCTGGCACTAGCCGCTTCATGTCTTCAGGCTTTAGTGCCCCCCCAATTGCCTTTATTGCCAGGGGGAGGGTCGCGAGCGCTATCAGCAGGACTGGCTTTCGTGCCATCACCGCAATGCCAATTATCCACAGATAAACCAAGATAGTCAGGGCAGAGTAGACTATCCCCGCCCCTTTCTTGCCCATAACGATGGGTAGCGTTTTTCGGCCTGCCTTCTTGTCGGCTTTGGCATCAGGGAACTCATTTAGTAGGAGCAGATTGTGCACCAGAATGCCCGATGGTATGGCGGCAATAATTGCCGGGAGGGTATAGGCTGTTGTCTGAACAAAGTAAGTCCCGAGCACGGGTAAAGCCCCTAAGCCAACCCCAGGCGCCCACTCTGGCCACCCCAGTCTGGTCAGCAACGGGGTATAGAGCAGGACACACACCGCCGCTACCAAGAGGAGGGGCAAAAGTTGCCAGCCCATATTGAGAGCCAGCACGAAGTAAACACCTATCGGCACCGCCAGCAGAAAAGAAACCAGCCCGAGCCAGAAGACCTGCCCTGGCTTGAGCAGAGCCGCCGGCAGGATACCACTGCCGCCACTGAATGGGGTCCTCCTCACCTCCAGGTCTATCCCGCTTTTATAATCAAAGTAGTCGTTGAGCACATTGACGCTGATGTGGCAGAGGAGTAACCCGAGGAAAGCCAGTAAGGCGTAGCCGAGATTAAAGTGACCATCATACCAGGCAATGCAGTTGCCCAGAAAAGCCAGCACCACGGAAAGGAGGAGAAAATGAGGTCTGGTCTCCAAAAACCATATTTTCAACCTCATCGGTTTACTTCTCGAAGAGTCTTCGATTTTTCCTTGTGAGCCTCTTCTACATGCTTCGGCCAGCATTTCTCATGGACATAGACGGCACATCGGGCGCAGTAGTAGATGTGGGCTCGGGCATCCTTTTGACAGACTGGGCACTTCATTGCTATCACCTACGAGCCAATTCTGAGGGATACAATTGAGATAATGATAAAGAGAATGACCAGGACGATGGTGAATTGAAACAGTGTTTTTTCCATGCCCCGTTTTGTCCGGTAGACAGTGTCAGGCTGACCGAAGATACCCCCCAGTCCCCCGCTTCTGACCTGGAGCAAAACGGCTAATATCAAGGCTGAGGCTAATATAATCTGGGCGATATTAAAGTAGGTCTGCATCTTATCCCTCCAGTTTCTTCTTTAGTTGCTCGTTTACCAGCCTTGGGTTGGCACGACCCTTGGTGGCTCTCATCACCTGCCCGACGAGGAATTTTAGGGACTCCTTCTTCCCTGCCTTGTAATCAGCAACTGCCGGGGCGTTAGAGTTTATCACTTCTATAATTATTTCTTCAAGCTGCTTAGTATCGCTGATTTGGGCAAGCCCTTTCTCGTTAATAATCTCTTGAGCAGTTCTAGCACTATTAAACATTTCCTCAAATACTTCCTTGGCATTCAAGCTGCTAACGGCCCCACTCTCTATCAACCTAATTAACGAATAAAGTTGCTCTGGTTTTATTTTCTCCCACATAGACTCAACATCGGTATTAGTAGCATTAAGCAATCGGGTGAACTCACCGATAATCCAGTTCGCAATAGGCTTCGCATGCTTCAAACGTAAATCATCGTGCGGTGGCAATTTCATACACGCCTCAAAATAGTCTGCCATCAGCTTGGAACTTGTGAGCAAATCGGCGTCATAGACGCGCAAGCCGTATTCAGCAATAAATCTCTCGCGTCTGGCTTCGGGCAGTTCGGGCAGTTTTGACCTTATCTCCTCAACCCATTTGCGGCTTAAAACCAGTGGCGGCAGGTCAGGCTCGGGGAAGTAGCGATAGTCGTGGGCATACTCCTTGCTGCGCTGAGCAACTGTTTTTCCCTTCTCCCCCACCCACCCCCTTGTCTCCTGAATCAGTCTTTTGCCCTCCTCAGCCATCTTTCTTTGTCGTTTAGCCTCATACTCCAGGGCTAAATATACCGCCTTGAAGCTATTCATATTCTTGACCTCAACCTTAGCCAGGAGCTTTTGGCTTTTTTCGGGGCGAATGCTGATATTGGCATCGCACCTGAAGCTCCCCTCCTCCATGTTGCCGGTGGATACCCCTAAATACTGGAGTATGCTCCGTAGCTTGACAAGGTACTGCCGGGCTTCCTCCGGGGAGCGAAGGTCAGGCTCACTGACAATCTCCATCAGCGGCACCCCCGCCCGATTGACATCAACCAGGCTATATGATTGCCCGTCCGGGGAGGCGCGGTGGAGTAGTTTGGCCACATCCTCCTCAAGATGAACTCGGGTTATCCCCACCCTCTTTTCTGTGCCATCAAGCTCAATGGTAAGCCAGCCATCGTGGCTAATTGGGGTGTCATACTGTGAAATCTGATACCCCTTCATCAGGTCGGGGTAGGGGTAGTTCTTACGGTCAAACTTGGTGTAATCGGAGATAGTGCAGTTGAGGGTGAGGGCGGTCATTATGGTATATTCTATCGCCTGCTGATTAATAACGGGCAGAACCCCAGGCATGCCGAGGCAAACCGGGCAGACATGGGTGTTGGGTGGGGTGCTGGCATAATCAGCGCTACAGCGGCAGTACATCTTGCTTTTAGTCAGGAGCTGGGCATGAACTTCAAGCCCAATAATGGTCTCATAATTCATGGCAGGTTTTAGTATAGCAACAATGGCGATGGCTGGCAAGGAATCCACCCCATCCCCCTTTGTCCCCCTTCCCTTACTAAGAGGGAAGGGGGTAAGGGGGATAGGTTACGAAATAATCTCGTTTATGTTATAATTTTTGCTATAGGTGGGGATATAGCTCAATAGGGAGAGCGCCGCGTTCGCATCGCGGAGGTCGGGGGTTCGAATCCCCCTATCTCCACTTTTCCCCTATGTGGAAGAGGGGGGTATTGACAAAAACCCAAAATAGTGCTATTATAAAAGGTTGTTATTATGCCAACCTAAGGTTTTACCTTATTATACCTTCCATTAACCGCCTATTTTGACTTCGGATTGGTGCATTGGCACAGGATTTGGTTTATTTTTTAAAGAGTGAATTTAGAGATAGCCTTTTATGTTGCTAAAAAATACTGAACAAAAGGGACCTCCTGTTCCCAGGAAGTCTTATGCCAAGTTGCCTGAGATACTGGAGGTACCAGACCTACTAAGGATTCAAACCGATTCCTTCCGCTGGTTCCAGGAGCGCGGGCTAAGGCAATTGCTGGAGGAAATATCTCCTATTGAGGACTTCACCGGCAATAGGCTGGCGCTTAGCTTCATTGACTATGAATTCCGCGAGCCTCATTCCACCGAGCAGGAGTGTCGCGCCAGAGACCTGACCTATTCTGCCCCCCTCTATGTCAGGACGCAACTACTGATTAAGGAAACGGGGGAGATTAAGGAGCAAGACCTATTCTTTGGTGACATTCCGTTGATGACAGCCAAGGGCACCTTCATTACCAGTGGTGCGGAAAGGGTGGCTGTAAGCCAGCTACTTCGTTCCCCGAGTGTCTATTTCTCGTTTGAGGATGACCCGACCACTGGGCGCAGGTTGTGCCACGCCAAGCTAATCCCCACCCGTGGTGCCTGGCTTGAGTTTGAGACCGGCAATCGGGATGTAATCTCGGCCAAGATAGATGGCAAGCGCAAGATTCCCATCAGCACCCTGCTTCTGGCTATCGGCTATGGCGAGGGACAACTGCTTGAGCTATTTGCTAAGGAGGATAACTCCCCCGACCACCAGTATATCCACTCAACTTTAGAGCATGAGCACTCGGTCAAGGATGAGGCTGAGGCACTGCTTGATATCTATCGGAAGTTACGCCCCGGCGACCCGCCTAACATTGAGAATGCGAGAAAACTACTCAAGAATCTTTTCTTCGACCCCCTGCGCTATGACCTTGGGGAGGTGGGGCGCTATAAGCTTAATAAAAGGTTGAAGCTTGATATCCCGGAAAGTCAACTGGCTCTGACCAGAGAGGATATCGTTGAGATCGTAAGGCATATCATTATGGTTAATAACGGGAGCGACAGCGCTGATGATGTTGACCATCTGGGGAATCGGCGGGTGCGCACTGTTGGCGAGCTAATTCAAAACCAATTCCGCATCGGTTTACTGCGTCTGGAGCGAGTGGTCAGGGAGCGCATGAGTATCCTCCCGGCTGAGGCGCTAACCCCCAGTGTCCTGGTCAACATTCGCCCGATAATAGCCGCCACCAGGGAGTTCTTTGGTGGCTCGCAACTATCACAGTTTATGGACCAGACCAACCCACTGGCTGAGCTGACTCATAAGCGAAGGCTATCAGCAATGGGGCCGGGGGGATTGTCCCGGGAACGGGCTGGGTTCGAGGTGCGGGATGTCCACTTCTCCCACTACGGTAGAATCTGCCCGATTGAGACGCCGGAGGGACCTAACATCGGTCTTATCGGTTCCCTGGCTACCTATGGGCAGATTAACCGCTATGGCTTCATTGAGTCGCCATACCGGAGGGTTATCTCTGAGGTGGACAATACCTCAGAGGCACTGGTGGGCAGGACGACCAGGGAGGCAGTGGTTAGCGATAAAGGCGATACTGTAGTCGAAGCGAGGGCTATTATCACGCAGAAGCTTGCCGCCAGGCTAGCTAAATTATCGCCGAGAAAGATAAAGGTGGTTCCCTTTGTCTCGGATGAGGTCATTTACCTGACGGCGGATAAAGAGGATGAGTATATTATTGCTCAGGCTAATGCTAAGCTTGACAAAAATAACCAATTTGTTGATGAGAAGGTTGAAGCCAGATACGCTGAGCACTATGTGCTGGTGGCACCGGATGAGATCCAGTTTATGGATGTTTCACCCAAGCAGATAGTTAGCGTTGCCACGTCACTGATACCATTCCTGGAGCATAATGATGCCAATCGTGCCCTGATGGGGTCTAATATGCAGCGTCAGGCGGTACCCCTGCTTCGCCCCGAGTCACCGGTGGTGGCTACCGGTATGGAGGTGGAGGTGGCCAAGCATAGCGGGCAGGTCATCTTTGCTCAAAACAGGGGGGTGGTCGATTCAGCCACCAGCTCCGAGATTGTTGTTACCACCGATAGTGGCGGCAGAGACGAGTACCCATTAATGAAGTTTGTCCGCACTAATCAGGGGACGTGTATCAGCCAGCACCCAATAGTCAGCAAGGGGGAGCGGGTGGAGGCGGGGCAGGTTCTGGCTGATAGCTCATCTACCGAATACGGGGAGCTGGCTTTAGGGCAGAATGTAATCTGCGCCTTTATGAGCTGGTCAGGCTATAACTTTGAGGATGCGGTTATCATCAGTAGTCGGCTGGTGGAGCAGGATAAGTTTACCTCTATTCATATTGAGAAGCATGAGATAGAAGCCAGGGATACCAAGTTGGGACCGGAGGAGATTACCCGTGATATCCCCAACGTTGGTGAGGAAAGCCTGCGCGAGCTTGATGAAAGTGGCATTATCCGGATTGGGGCTGAGGTCGGTCCGGATGATATCCTGGTGGGTAAGATTACCCCCAAGGGGGAGACCGAGCTATCAGCGGAGGAGAAACTGCTGCGGGCTATCTTTGGCGAAAAAGCCCGGGAGGTAAAGGATACCTCGCTACGAGTGCCTCACGGGGAGTGGGGTAAGGTGATTAATGTCAGGGTCTTCTCCCGGGATAAGGGTGATGACCTGCCGGCTGGGGTCAACCAGTGGGTGCAGGTCTGGATTGCCCAGAAGCGTAAGGTCTCGGTAGGTGATAAGCTAGCCGGCCGTCATGGCAATAAGGGGGTTATCTCCCTGATTGCCCCGGTGGAGGATATGCCCTTCCTGCCTGATGGCACACCGGTGGACATTATCCTCAACCCCATCGGTGTCCCATCACGGATGAATCTGGGGCAGGTCCTGGAGACCCACCTTGGCTGGGCGGCAGAGATGCTCGGCTTCAAGGCAGTTACCCCTGTTTTTGATGGCGCCAGCGATGGCGAGATTGAGGATGCCCTGGCTCGGGTCTGGATTGCCCAGAAGGCGGGGGCGATTGACCTTAGCCCGGCTAATGAGCACCCCAGCTTCAACCTGGAGCAGGTTAAGGCATGGCTTGGGGAGCAGGGCTACGATGGGGATAAGGTGTTTGGTGATGACTACCCCGGGGAGGCGAAAGAGGTCTGCCTGCGCCTCTGGCTTGAAGACCTGGGCGTGGCTAGCCGAAACCTCAACCAGCATCAGCTAAGGCAGGCAGTGGAGAAGGTAAGAGCCGAACGTAACCTTCCCCTGCCAATGACGGGTAAGGTTATACTCCGTGATGGAAGAACGGCTCAGCCCTTTGACCAGCCGGTAACGGTGGGAAGCATCTATATGATGAAGCTAATCCACCTGGTTGAGGATAAGGTTCATGCCCGTTCCACCGGGCCATATTCATTGATTACCCAGCAACCGCTGGGGGGTAAGGCCCAGTTCGGTGGTCAGCGCTTTGGTGAGATGGAGGTATGGGCGCTTGAAGCCTATGGCGCGGCCCACATCCTTCAGGAAATCCTGACCATAAAGTCGGACGATGTTACTGGCCGAGCCAAAACCTATGAGGGTATTGTTAAGAATGAGGATATCCTCCAACCCGGGGTACCTGAATCATTTAAGGTTCTGGTTAAAGAACTAGAAAGCCTTGGGCTGGCTATTGAGGTGATTAATGAAGAGGAAAAGGCAGCCTTGCCCCCGGAGGCTAAGGAAGCCCCAAAACTCGGGGCTGGGCTTGAGGAGAATTTAACTAATCAAGAGGTAAAAAAGGAAGATGTTTGAGGTTAATGATTTTGATGCTATTCGCATCTCGCTGGCTTCACCGGAGCAGATTAGGAGCTGGTCATATGGGGAGGTGACCAAGCCGGAGACTATCAACTACCGCACCCTGAAGCCGGAAAGGGACGGGCTTTTCTGCGAGAGAATCTTTGGCCCAACCAAGGACTTTGAGTGCTATTGCGGTAAGTATAAGCGGATACGCTATAAGGGGATTATCTGCGATAAGTGCGGTGTTGAGGTGGCTAGGGCTAAGGTGCGCCGTGAGCGCATGGGGCATATTGAGATGGCAAGCCCGGTAAGCCACATCTGGTTTGCCAAGGGGATTCCCAGCCGGATAGGACTTTTGCTTGACCTATCACCACGGAGTCTGGAGCGTGTCCTATACTTCTCCCACTATATTATTACCTCCATAGATGAGGAGGCGCGTCAGGAGACAATTAAGCAACTGAAGCAGAGTGGCTTGCAGCAAATAACCGAGCTCCAGAATGAGCTGGAGGCTAAGGTTAAGGAGAGGGAGAAGGCGGGGGCAACAGTGGAAGAGGTAGACCAGCTCCGCCACCGCTTTGATGAAGGAAGGCTGGAGATTGAGGCGAGGCTTTCGGCGACGGTGGAACAGCTAAAGGACTTAAGGAAAGGCGTCCTGCTTACCGAGAACCAGTATTATGAGCTAAGGCAGAGATATGCTCAGGTCTTTACCGCCGGCATTGGCGCTGAGGCTATTTTACAGTTGCTTAAAGACCTGAATTTGGATGAAATGCGTAATCGGCTCTTGCAAGAGACCCGCTCCACCTCGGGGCAGCGCCGAAGGCGGGCGGCTAAGCAATTGCAGGTGGTGGAGGCGTTTCGTCGCAGTGGTAATAAGCCGGAGTGGATGATTCTAACCGTGTTACCAGTGCTACCACCTGACCTTCGCCCTATGGTTCAGCTGGACGGTGGTAGATTTGCCACCAGCGACCTTAATGACCTCTATCGGCGGGTCATCAACCGCAATAATCGGCTGCGCCACCTTCAGGAGATAGGGGCACCGGAGATTATCATCCGCAACGAGAAAAGGATGCTCCAGGAGGCGGTTGATTCCCTTATTGATAATGGGAGGCGGGGACGAGCCGTTGCCATTGGCGGTAATCATAAGCTGAAGTCCCTCTCCGATATGCTCCGGGGCAAGCAGGGGCGCTTTCGCCAGAATTTGCTGGGTAAGCGGGTTGACTATAGCGGGCGCTCGGTCATTGTTGTTGGTCCTGAGCTTAAACTCCACCAGTGTGGACTGCCAAGAAGGATGGCGGTGGAGTTGTTCAAGCCGTTCATTATGCGCCGGCTGGTGGAGCAGGCGCTTGCCCACAATATCAAGAGTGCCCGACGACTGGTAGAGAGAAATAAGCCTGAGGTATTTGACATCCTTGAGGAGGTGGTCAAGGATCGGCCGGTACTGCTTAACCGGGCTCCTACCCTGCACCGCCTCAGCATTCAGGCGTTTGAGCCAGTGCTCATTGATGGCAGTGCCATCCAGATTCACCCACTGGTATGTGCTGCCTTCAATGCCGACTTTGATGGTGACCAGATGGCGGTTCATGTCCCCCTGTCTAAGGCGGCAGTTAAGCAGGCTAAGGAAATCATGCTCAGCACCCACAATATGCTACTGCCAAGCTCGGGGGAGCCAATAGTAACCCCAACCCTGGATATGGTTCTCGGCTGCTACTACCTGACCACTGTTATCCCCGGGGCGGGGGGTGAGGGCTCGGTCTTTGGTAGCTTTGATGAGGCAAAGCTCACCTATGAGCTGGGGCATGTTGACCTCAGGGCTGAGATTGAGGTTAGAAAGCAGGAGGATGGGCAGAGGATTAAAACTAGCGTTGGGCGCATCATCTTTAATGAGGTCTTACCCTCCCAGCTTGGCTTCTATAATAAGGCTGTCGATAAGGCAATCCTAAAGCAGGTAGTGGCTGATTGCCATAAGCTCTTAAGTAACGAGGAGACGGCTAGGGTGGTGGACAGTATCAAGCAGCTGGGCTTTAACTATGCCACAAGGTCAGGGACGACCATTGCCATGGGGGATATCCAGGTTCCGGAGAGTAAGCCCAAGTTGCTTGAGGAGGCGGGGGAGAGGGTGGCTATCATTGAGAACCAGTATAACCGCGGCTTAATCACCGAGGACGAAAAGTATAATAGCACCATCGCCGTCTGGATGGAGACGACCGATAAGATTACCGATATTATCTCCCAGACCCTTGACCGCTATGGCGGCATCTATATGATGGCAACATCAGGGGCAAAGGGTAATATCTCCCAGATAAGGCAGATGGCAGGGATGCGTGGGCTGATGACTGACCCCTCGGGCAAGATAATTGACTTCCCGATAAAGTCAGGGCTCCGTGAAGGACTCTCGGTTCTGGAATACTTTATCTCTACCCATGGTGCCAGAAAGGGTCTGGCGGATACTGCCCTAAGGACTTCGGATTCGGGCTATCTTACCCGACGCCTTATTGATGTTGCCCAGGATGTTATCACCCGCGAGGAGGACTGTGGCACTACTGAGGGTATGTGGATATCGGAGCCACAGGAAAAGGAACTATTGCCGCCATTTGCTGAGCGAATAGTCGGGCGGTTGGCGGCGAGTAATGTAGTTAACCCCAAAACGGGAGAGGTAATTGTTGCGCGCAATGTGGAGATTGACGAGGAGAAGGCAGGCAAGATTGTTGACGCCGGCATAACCAAGGTTTATGTCCGTTCTCCACTTAGCTGCGGCTCCAGGCACGGTACCTGCCGCTATTGCTATGGGCGAGACCTCACTCGGGGGCGTCTGGTTGAACCCGACATGGCGGTAGGGATAGTTGCCGCCCAGAGTATCGGTGAGCCGGGTACCCAGCTAACCCTGCGTACCTTCCACACCGGCGGTGTGGTCGGGCTTGATATTACCAGCGGTCTGCCCAGGGTGGAGGAGCTGTTTGAGGCAAGACCACCCAAGGGTCAGGCAATTATCTCAGAAATAGACGGGAAGGTTGAGGTAACCCAGGATGAGGAGGGGAGGTTGATAAGGGTTGCCAGTGCCGAGGTTTACCGTGACGAATACGAGTTGCCGGCAGGCTGGCAGGTTATGGTGAGTAGCGGGCAGAGTGTAGATATCGGGGCGGTGCTGGCTCAACCACCGATTATGGCTGAGACCTCGGCTGAGCAGGTGGCTCTGACCACAGAGGTTAAGCCTATCCAGGCGCGTGTTGGCGGGGAGGTAACCATTGAGGGTGAGCAGCTATTTATTAGCTACCTGGAGGAGGAGCAGCAGGAGTATGTGGTGCCGCCTAGTGCTCATATTCGTGTCCAGCACGGGGATTATGTGAAGGCGGGACAGCAACTTACTGATGGCTCAATCAACCCGCAGGACATCCTGCGCATCTTGGGTAAGGAGGCAACCCAGCGCTATCTTGTAGATGAGGTGCAAAAGGTATATCGCTCCCAGGGGGTGAATATAAACGATAAGCACATTGAGGTTATTGTCAGCCGGATGCTGTCTAAGGTTAGAATTGACTCCTCAGGTGATACCGACCTTGTGCCTGGGGAGCTGATTGATATATTCCGCTATGAGGATATTAACGCCAAGGTGCTGGCGGAGGGGGGTGAGCCGGCTACTGCCCACTCGGTGCTGATGGGTATAACTAGAGCCTCGCTGAACACCGATAGCTGGCTGGCAGCCGCCTCATTCCAGGAGACCACCAGGGTGCTCACCGAGGCGGCAATCAAGGGCGAGATTGACCGGCTGGTCGGGCTTAAGGAGAATGTAATTATCGGTAAGCTGATTCCGGCTTGCTACCCTGTGGCTGAGGAAGCGCCAGCTTTGGTTGCGGTAGAGACGCCAGCCTTAGCCGAGGGAGAAACGCCAAGTCCGCCGGCGGCGGAAATACCGAGTCTGCCGCCCGTGGAAAATAAGGAAGAGGCAACCAGCGAGGAGACAACCAGCTAAGTATCTGGCACTACCAATTGCTTTAATTATTATGAGAGTCGCCCAAGCTTGGGCGACTCTTTATTTTAGCCTAGTTCGTATTAAGATGTGGTATAATAAACTGGCTTAGAGGAGGTTAAAATAGAGCGCATTGTATCGGGTAAACCCGCGGCTGAGGATATAACCCTTGACACCAGCCTCCGCCCCCGTCGCTTTGACGAGTTTATCGGTCAGGACAAGATTAAGCAAAACCTGAAGATAGCTATTACTGCGGCTAAAGGCAGGGGTGAGGCGCTTGACCATATCCTGCTTTACGGTCCACCCGGGCTGGGGAAGACGACACTGGCTTATATCATTGCTGCTGAGATGGGGGTAAACATCAGGGTTACCTCCGGTCCGGCGGTAGAGCGCACCGGAGACCTGGCGGCTATCCTGACTAACCTCCGCAACCATGATGTCCTTTTTATTGATGAAATCCACCGCCTGAGTCGGGTGGTGGAGGAGGTACTATACCTGGCGATGGAGGACTTTGCTCTGGATATCGTTATCGGCAAGGGGCCTGGCGCCAGGAGTCTGCGATTAAAACTGCCCCCCTTTACCCTGATTGGCGCTACCACCCGCTTTGGCTTGCTCAGTCCCCCCCTCCGCGACCGGTTTGGCGCTGTCTACCGCCTTGATTTCTATGAACAGGCGTCTGTGGGGAAAATCCTCAACCGCTCCGCCCGAATCCTGCAGGTAAAGGCAGAAGACGAAGGCTTGAAAGAGATAGCCCACCGGGCTAGAGGCACACCAAGGGTGGCTAACCGGCTGCTTAAGCGGGTGAGGGACTATGCTCAGGTGATGGCGGATGGTGTTGCCACTAAAAAGGTAGCCGTTGAAGCACTATCCAAGCTTGAGGTTGACCAAATCGGTCTGGATGAGATAGACCATAAGGTGCTCCACACCATCATTGATAAGTTTAGTGGGGGACCGGTGGGGCTGGATACCATCGCTGCCTCTATCAGCGAGGAGGCAGATACTATTATGGATGTCTATGAGCCCTATCTTTTGCAACTTGGATTTCTGGAGCGGACCCCTCGGGGACGATTAGCCACCCAGCTTGCCTATCAGCACCTTGGTCTGCCCTATAATAAGGAAAAACCGGCTCAGCCAACCCTGTGGCAGAGCAGTAGCGGTGAAGACAGTTCTAGTTCATAGCTGCTGTGCTCATTGTGCCGCCTACACCGTGAGTTACTGGCGGCAGCAGGGGTATGAGCCAAGCGCCCTTTGGTATAACCCCAATATCCACCCCTATACTGAGCACCAGCACCGCCTTGAGGCAATGCAGTCTCTGGCTCAGCAAATAAAACTGCCGTTAGTAGTCGTTGGGGGTTACGGTGTTGTTGACTACTTCCGCCAGGTGGTGGGGCATGAGTCCGAGCGCTGCCAGTATTGCTTCAGGCTTCGCCTGTCAAGGACGGCGGAAACTGCCCTAAAGAATGGCTTTGACGCCTTCACCACCACCCTGCTTATCAGCCCCCAGCAGAAGCATGACCTAATTCGAGAGATTGGTAATGACCTGGCGAAAGAAAAGGGGTTAGATTTCCTCTATGCCGACCTGAGGCAGCACTACTCAGATAGCCGGCGTATGACCAAGCCGCTGGAGCTTTACCGCCAGCAATACTGTGGCTGTATCTATAGTGAGTGGGAGCGCTACGCTCCTACGGGTGCTCACCAGTCTGAGATGGCGTAGGTTGCCTGAACAGTGATGGTGAGCTCCGTCTCTCCGGGGCTGATTGGCGTTGTTGGTGCTGGTGCTAGTGCTGCCGCTCCTACCTCTATGGAGCGCAGATAAATGGGATATGTGGCACTCTCGGAGATGTTGATTAGTTTACCCAGCTTGACTCCACTGAACTCAGCCAGTTGCTCACCTTCGGCTCTGGCGTCAGCTACTGCCTTCTGCCTTGCCTCCTTATAGTAGGGGGAGGGGTCATCCACCGAAAAGCTTACGCTGCTTATGCGGGTGGGGTCTCCCCCGGCGGCGGCAACAGCATCAATAATAGCACCGGTTTTATCCACCTCCCTTATCTTGGCGGTTACCATATTGGTTACGCGGTAGCCAATGACAGTATCTTGTTGCTTGTTTGAATCCCATTTGGTTACTTGGGTAATGCTGAAGCGCTGGGTCTGAATATCCTTATTTGCCACACCATTGGCGGTCAGGGCAGCCATCACCTTGTTCATGGCTCCAGTCGCTTGGGATTGAGCCTCAGCGACACTGGCGGCTTGAGCCGAAATGCCCAAGCTTACGGTGGCAATGTCAGGGGTAACGGTAACCTTCCCGACACCGCTGACCGAGATCCCTCCCTTCTGCAGGCTGGTTACCCCTGCTGTTACTGGGGTTCTATAGCCGGCAGTGCAGCCGTTCAGGCTGACCATGGCTAAGAGCAATACTAGACCTATCAGTGCTAACCAACACTTCTTCATTTTGCCTCCCTCCAGAGATTTTGTTCCTATAGTATAACAGATAAAATGTTAAGGGGATGTTAAAAGGATAGATTGAACATTGACAAATGGGATGTGTTACAATAATTGTAAAATCTTTGGCGGGTGAGAGCTTGGCTGGTTACGTGCGGTTGATGCGTAAAGAAGATATCCCACAGGTCGCCGAGATTGACCACGAAGCCTTCCCCACTTTGTGGCCACCGGCTAACTATCGGCGCGAGCTGGAAAACCGGTTAGCCCATTATATTGTGGTCTGCGATGATACGGCTGAATGGTCTAAGAAGGAGGTCATCCCGGCAAAGGGCTCCCCCCGACTTTTATCCCGGCTATGGCATCTTTTTGATCATGACCGTTTCTTTGGCAGTGAACTCCCGGCAACAGGGGAATATATCTTCGGTTTTGCCGGCTTCTGGATTATGGCTGGGGAAGCCCATATAACGAACATCGCGGTAAGGGATAAGCATCGCCGCCAGGGGATAGGGGAATTACTGCTGCTCTCCCTCATCGACCTAGCCATAAAGCTGGAGGCTAGTCTTGTTACTCTAGAGGTACGCGCCTCCAATACCACTGCCCAGGGTCTCTATGCCAAGTATGGATTTGCTAAGGTCGGGGTGCGCCGTGGCTACTACACCGATAACCGGGAGGATGGGGTGTTGATGACCCTTGAGGATATTACCTCAGCCCCGGTTAAGGCTAACCTTCAGCGGTTAAGAAAGGCTCACCTTGAAAGATGGGGCGCTGGTATCAGACCTTTAGCCTATTGACAAAAAGCCTATTGACAAAATATAAAAAATGCCGATAATACGATGCATATTAAAGGCATTCTATGATTTGGAGGTGGGTGCATTTCTATGACTAGTCTGGAGAGGGGTAAGCCTAAGGTTAGAATCCGCTCTATGGAGGATGAGGATGTTGACGCCGTTCTAGCCATTGACCGTAAAATCATGGGGGTGCGGCGGGCAGTTACCTATACCGAATTGATTACTGGAGACCTGGGAGGGGTGCTTGCCCTCAGTCTTGTCGCTGAGGTTAACGGTCAGGTGGCAGGCTTTGTTCTGGCGCGTCGGGCGTATGTTGGGGAACCGTCTACCGAGGTGGGATTGATTCAGATTTTGGGCGTTGACCCTGACTATCAGCGCCGGGGCATTGCCACCCAAATGGTCAACGCCTTGCTTGATACCTGCCGGGCCAAGAAACTAAGCGCGGTGCGGATCTTGATTAACGTGCGCGATAGCCAGCTACATGGCTTGTTTGAGCATCTGGGCTTTCGCCGTGGTGAGCTTATAGACTATACCAAAACATTATAATTTTGGGAGGTTAAGCCAAGCCTTTCTTTACCAGCAGGCATATATTCCGGGAGAATAGCTTTATTGGGAAGCGGTAGGTGCTTTCGGGGAAGGATTTTACTACCGCAAAACCAGCCTTCTTTACCAGCCCCTCCAGTTCCGGGTAAGAAAACAGGTAGTAGTAGCGATAAAGGGTTTTACTCCCCTTTTGCCAGGGGATTCTTACCTCCTTTGGCTTGAACCAGAACCTCACTTGCCACCGATTCCAGACCGTGATAAAGGCTTCGCCACCGGGCTTCAGTACCCGCCTCAGTTCGTTTAGCGCCGCCTGTTGTTCCGTTTTTCCCTTAATATGGTGATAGGTGGCAACCGATATCGCCCAGTCAAATGTCTCATCAGGGTAGGGGAGCTGTCTGGCATCAGCCAGCGCCAGCTTGACGGTAAAGCCAAATTTTTTGGCATATTTTTTGGCGAATTTTAGCATCTCGCTGGAGAAGTCAACGCCGTATAATTTAAAGCCTTGCCTGAAGGGCAAAAAGTCAGGACCGTGGGCACAGCCGATGTTTATTAGCTTACCCTTCTGCCAGCGACGAGCCAGTGCCTCAAGCTCGGTGTGGAAGATAGACCAGTGCCTGAAGTTATACCAGCTTGATGCTATCTGGTCAAAGACTTCCCTGTTTGTTGCCATAGGCTTAATCTGCTAAACTGTTTATGACATAATATGAAGAAATTTGCAAGGACTATATCCGGGGTTACCCCAGTGGCGGTGATGACCCAGCCCTTAAAGTGTCCGGGGCAATGTGTCTATTGCCCTTCCTACTCAGCTATTCCTCGGAGCTATACCCCGGGTTCGCCAGCAGCATTGCGTGCCGTAAGCTGCGACTTTGATGCTAGGAAGCAAATCAAGGTCAGGCTAAAGGCTTTGTCGGAAATGGGGCATCCGACAGATAAGGTCGAGCTAATAGTGATGGGGGGCACCTTCCTCGCTTGCCCCATAGATTATCAATATCAGTTTATCAAGGATTGTCTTGACGGCTTGAATGGCGAGGAGTCAGCCGACCTGGGGGAGGCAAAGCAGATTAACCAGACCGCCAGGCACCGCTGCGTTGGGCTCTGTATTGAGACCAGACCTGATTGGTGTCGGCAGGAGGAGATTGCACGCATGCTTGAGTTTGGCACGACCAGGGTGGAGCTTGGCGTCCAGACCCTGGATGATGAAATCTATAAGCTGGTGAGAAGGGGGCATCGGGTTGAGGATGTGGTCAGGGCTACTGCCTTGCTCCGGCAGAACGGCTTTAAGGTGCACTACCACTGGATGCCAGGACTGCCCGGCTCAACCCCAGAGAAGGATTTAAAATTATCTAAGATGCTATTTGATGATTCACGCTTTAGGCCGGATGGTCTAAAGCTTTATCCGACAATGGTGGTTGAGGGCACTGAGCTGGAGAGATGGTATCAAGAAGGCCGTTATCAGCCTTATGATACCACGACCTTGGTTAACCTGATGATTGGTATAAAATCCATCGTGCCGAAGTATGTTCGGATATCGCGGGTGCTGCGCGACATCCCACCCCGCTTTATTGCTGCCGGTTGTAAGGACTCGTTACGAGGGGTGATTAAGCAGCGAATGAAGCAGAGGGGGATTGAATGCCGGTGTATCCGCTGCCGGGAGTATGGTCACCGGCTACGGGACGGCTGGGAAATAGGCGAGCCCCAAATGGTGAGGATGGATTATGAAGCCTCAGGGGGGAGGGAAATTTTTCTCTCCTTTGAGGACGGGGCGGAAACTATTTTTGGACTGCTGCGGATGAGGATTCAAGAAAATTCAGCCCTGATAAGAGAATTACATGTCTACGGGCCTGAGGTTCCCCTCAGTGAGCAGAGGGATAAGGCGGTTCAACATAAGGGTCTGGGTAAGGCATTACTCCGGGAGGCAGAGCGAATTGCCGGTGATGAGTTTGGGGCAAAGAGGATTGTAATCTTGAGTGGCATTGGGGCTAGGGAGTACTACCAGACTGAGTTTGGCTACCACCTCGATGGAGATTATATGGTCAAGGACCTTTAGCTTGAGGCGCGAAGGTTATAGTCACCTCGGTATCAGATACCTGCTCACAGGATAACATCTTACCCGGCACACTAAAAAGATATAACCGCTCGCCGTCAGCCCCGTGTATTGATACCTTAAAGTCCTTGGTTAATGAAAGCGTTCTGGCTCTGGAGTCTGTCCACTCGCCGATAAGCTCGTTACCCATAGATAGGCTGATACCAAATGTGCCATCGCGGATAACACATGCCCTGACGACCAAGGTGGCGCTGGACCCTTTTTTAGCTTTCTTTTTTAATGGGTCTTGAGGAAGTTTATCGCCCATTGGATGGCATCCTCGCCCTCTTTAAGCTCATAGTCTGGGGCTAACCCTTTACCTTCGATAAGGCGACCATTGGGGGTAAGCCAGCGAGCGGTGGTAATGTATAAGCCTGAACCGTCTTTTAGCTGGCGCAGGATATCAACACTGCCCTTGCCAAAGGTCTTGGCACCGGCAATGGTGGCACGCTTATAGTCTTGCAGGGCTCCCGCCAGCACCTCGCTGCCGCTAGCACTATAACCATCTACCAGAACCACCATCGGCAGGTCGGTGGTTAGCGGGCTGGGGTTGACTGAGGCGGTGGTGTGTTTCCCTTCATTATCCACCACGTCCACCACTACCCCTCCCTTCAGGAAGAAACTGGCGACATCAATCACTGTATCCAGTAAACCGCCGGGATTGCTGCGCAGGTCAAGGATGATGCCTTTAGTCTGCTTGGGCATACCCTCCAGCACCGGGGCTAGCTCGCCGGCAGTGCGCTCCGAAAAATAGGTGATATTAATATAAGCGATATCATCCTTCATCTCAAAGCGGACGCTGGGCACCTCAATCTCAGCCCTGACCAGCTCAAGCAACTGGGGGGTGGTCTCATCCTGATGAAGAATAAGGAGTTTGACTGATGTCCCCTGTGGCCCGCGGATATAAAGCACAGCCTCCTCTACACTCATCCCTGAGGTAGACTGACCATTGATTTCAAGGATTACATCGCCTTTCCTGATGCCTGCCTTTTCTGCCGGCGAACCGACAATAGGGGCAATAATTGTTATCTTGCCGTCTTTAGTTGCGACATAGGCGCCAATACCCTCAAATTTCCCCTCCATGTTCCTTAGGCTCAGCTCGTAGGCTGCGGTATCAAGGTAGGTGGTGTAAGGGTCACCCAGCGCCTGCACCATCCCCTTGATTGCCCCCTGGGCTAGTTTGTTTTGGTCAAGCTTGCTCTTGTCCACATAGTCCTGAAGTATTGTGTTCCATGCCTGCTCCACAATGTCCAGACCATTTCCTTGGGGGGTTTTTTGACCCAGGGCACAGCCCGCCCCGAAGGATAATGTGACAATAGCCGCTAGTAGCAGGGTTACTGTTATAATCTTTATCGTTTTTATCATCGGACCTCTCCCCATTAAAAGTAATGATGGACTATGAAGCAGGTATTAAAAAGGTCAAGTAAACCTGTAAGCCGAGTTCTGTATCCTTCACAAGTGAAGGACGGTGACCATCTCTCTAGCCCTTCCGTTACCGGAAGGGTCAAGCGACCAACCCGGGGACAGGCCGGGCGTCCCTTTGTCCCTCTATTTGGTCTTGCTCCGGATGGGGTTTACCCGCCACTGATGTCACCATCAGAGCGGTGAGCTCTTACCTCACCATTTCACCCTTGCCCTTCGGCTGAAGGGCGGTGTGTTTCTGTGGCACTCTCCGTAGGGTTACCCCTCCTGGGTGTTACCCAGCACCCTGCCCGGTGGAGCTCGGACTTTCCTCCCCCCTTCAAAGAAGGGGAGCGGTCACCCGGTCTACTTGGCCTGTTTAAACTGTAATACAGAAGGTGTTAGAAGTCAACTTAAGCCGTCAGGGGAGGAAAAGGATACGCCCGCAGCTACTGCATTTTAGCAGGTCGCCACTTCTTGCCCGCTGTAAGTCGGTGGTGGGCAGTGATAGCCGGCAGCCACGGCATATCCCTTGCTCCACCCTCACCACCGCCATTCCCTTTTCTTTTCTGAGCCCCTGATAAAGCTCAACTGCCTCGGGGGGAACCTCGGTTAAGAGAAGCTCCCGCTTTTGTCTGAGGTCGGAGAGTATGGCTTTAAGCCGCTCGCTGGTTTCAGATAGTTCCTGCTGCTGGCGTTGCCACTCGGCTTCTACTGTTTTCAGCTCGCTACTTATTCTGGCGACACTGGTCTCACCTAGCTCAACCTGCTCCATTACCTCCAGTGCTTTCTCCTCCAGCTGGGCACGTTTGGCTTTCAGCACCTCAGTCTCGTGCTGGAGGTTGGCTAGCTCCTTCGGGTTCTTTATCCGGCCACTGAATAGCGTCTCTTCAGCCGTATTGAGCTTGGTCACAAGGTCGTCTAGCTCCCACTCGGCGGAGTGCTGTTTTCGCCGTAGTTCCTCAAGGCGCTGCTGTTCAAGCTGGAGTTGGCTCTGGACTTTTTTTACCGCCTCACTCTTACCCAGCTGGCTTGTAACCTGGCTCAGCGTCTGCTCATTGGACTCAATCTCAAGGTCAATCCCTTGGAGCTGATAAAGTTGTTTGGCTACACCCATCTTCGTCAGCCCATTTTACAATGGCTATAGTGTAATAGCAATTTAGAGAACCTCACCCCCTTAAGTCCCCCTCTCCTTGAAAAGGAGAGGGGGAGAATAAAAAAGAGGGGGGCGAAGCCCCCCTCTTAAAATATCTTCCCCCTTCCCCTAGAGGAAGATTGTGACAAATGCCTGTGGTCATATTAGAACATATGTGCTACTATAAGGGGGAGGAAAGGGGGAGGTATGAGGCTACTGAAGCTAGCTGTGGAGATTCAGCGATGGGACCTTGCCGCCCATACCATTGTCTTAGCTACCGCCAGACTACTGAAGAATGGAGATAGACCCTATGTCAGCAGGAGTGAGGGGAAAAAGAGGCACATTAAGCCAACCGGAGGCTCGTAAGCCTGGTTTCTATTCCCGGGTTCTTGATGAGGCAGAGCGGCTTGATTTTGAGCTGGCTTCTGGTGTTGAGGGGATTGATGATGAGATTGCCCTCCTCCGGGTTAAGATAAAATCCCTCCTTGAGAACGAGCCGGAGAATATCAGGCTTATCATGCAGGTGACTAATGCCCTGGAAAGGCTAATCCGCACCAGATATAGCATCGGTAAGGAGCAGAGGAAGGGACTCAAGGAAGCAATCGGTAATGTCATCCGGGACATTGCCTTCCCTCTTGGCATCGGCATTGGTATTGCCACTAAAAAGTAGTGAAGGAGATAGAAGAGGTGTTTAAGAGGGGCGTAAGCCCCTCTTCTAAATTGTGGCGTATGATTAAGTTAAGACCATACCAGCAAGAGGTGGCGCTGGCAATACTTGATAGCGTCTTCGGTAAAAAGGGGCTTACCTTCTCCGTGGAGATGGCGCGGCAGGGGGGTAAGAATGAGCTATCGGCGCAGCTTGAGCTTTTGCTTTTAACCCTCTATATGGTGGAGCCGAAGAACCTGGTAAAATGCTCGCCAACATTCAAGCCGCAGACGGTCATCTCGATGATGCGGCTCAAAGACAGACTGAATGACGCCGGCTTTAGCGGCATCTGGGTGGCTGAGCTTGGCTATATCATCAGGCTGGGGAATGCCCGGGCGATATTCCTTTCGGCGGATGAGTCAGCTAATGTGGTGGGTAATACCGCCCATATCCTGCTGGAGATAGATGAGTCCCAGGATGTGAGCAAGGAGAAATATACTAAAGAGTTTAAGCCGATGGGGGCGGCGACCAATGTTACTACCGTCCACTACGGCACCACCTGGGATGACTCCACCCTGCTTGAGGAGGTAAAGCAGACCAATTTAGAGCTGGAGAGTAAAGATGGCGTCAAACGCCACTTCCGCTATGACTGGGAGGAAATCGCCAAGTATAACGCCGACTACCGAGCCTATGTTGAGGCGGAGAGGGAGCGTCTTGGCGAGAGCCACCCCCTTTTTTTAACCCAGTACCGCCTCCTGCCTATCCATGGCGGCGGGGGATTCTTGAGCCGCCAGCAACTTGCTCAGTTGCAGGGGGAGCATGAAAGAAAACACCAGCCTGAGCCGGGTCGAGTCTATGTTGGCGGTATTGACCTGGCGGGGGAGGCTGAGGAGGGGGGATATCTAAAGCCGCGCCAGGACTCAACCGTGGTTACCATCGGCGAGCTGGACTTCCCCACCCCCGACGCCCTCCAGAGGCAGCCAAGGGTACTCGTTGTTGAGCATTACTGCTGGCAGGGTAAAAGGCACGCCGAGCTCTACCCCCAGCTGGTTGATATCCTCAAGAATGTTTGGCACTGCCGCCGGGTAGTGGTTGATGCCACCGGCATCGGTCAGCCGGTGAGCTCATTCTTAAGGCAGGCGCTTGGCTCAAGGGTTATTCCCTTTACCTTCACCGCTCAGGCAAAGTCAGAGTTAGGCTTTAATTTATTAGCGGCGATTAACTCGGGCCGGCTCAAGATGTATAAAGGCGATGGCTCAGCCGAAGGGCAGGAATTCTGGTTTGAGATGGAGAGGGCTAAAAGCCAATATAGGCCCTCCCAGACGATGAACTTTTATGTTGACCCCTCCGAGGGGCACGACGATTTCCTGATGAGCCTGGCGCTTCTGGTTGAAGCCGGTAGCCAGTATGAGCCGAGGGGGGCGAGGGGAAGCTTTTTATAAACAAATTCCCCTTCCCCTTTTTGCCTGTCTCCCTTGACGGGATAGCATATATGCCATACTATTCGCTGTAGGGGAGTAACTAGGAGAAAAAAATGAGGCTGGGCATAGCCTTACTAGTGATAGGGGTCGCAATGTTAATCATATCAATTCCATTCTCGATATTGGGTATCATTGCCGGTGTCACTCAATTGACGCAAGGTAATCTTTCTGGAGGAGTCTTAGCTTATGCGGGAATCTTTGGCGTCATTGTTGGATTGGTGATGACGGCAATCGGTGCTATCAGGGTCTTCAAGGAGTAAGCTTACTGTTGCCAGCATTGGGGCTTGGAGATGTGGAAGATAATAAAAAGATGGATTGTGTTGCCCAGGGAAGGCTATAATAAGGGTGTACAGTTTCGTGAAAAGCTTCTAATCTACATGGGGAACGCTTATGGCTGACTACGAGGTAATGCATATTGCAGTGGCTCCTCCGACTAACCTTGATACGAATCTTGTAAAAAGTGTGGCGACTGTTATCGGCAAAAGCCCTTATGATACACGTCTTCTTTTGATCGGTAAGATTCCTAGAATCATTGCTCACTACGACAACATACAAATAGCAGAATCCATAGTCCAGAATCTTCGAGAGCTGGGTCTTGCTGCGATGGCGTGTAGGGATTCCGAACTTCGCCAGTCTCCACAAAGCTTCAAGGCACAAACTCTGGAACTCAGAGAGAAAGAAATTCTGTTCCGAGACAGTGCTGGTCGCGAGAAAAGGATAGGAGAAAACGATGTCTTCCTGATTCTTGTGGGTAGGATAGAAACTTCCGTGGAGGTGGAAACTACAAAGCCCAAGACTAAGTTTAGTTTGACTAGGACATTGCTCATGGGCGGCATCCCAATGTGGCGAAGGGTTGACGAGAAAACCACATCTCAATCTATTCAGGCTGAGTATTTCGCCAGGCTGTATGAGCGAAAATCACCAGATCCTAGTGTAGACATCCTTCAACACCACATGAATTATTCGTTCTTAGGAGCAAAGGTAGCTGCATCCTCTTTCAGAAACTTTGGTACCGTTGTTCGCCGACTCCGAGATGCATTCCCGCAGGCGATTTTTGATGACAGGCTAGCGATACCTTCCGTGCTAGCTACGCCCTCCAGCCGAGTTTGGCAAGATATTGAGACAAATTGCAAGTTGATTTACTTGTTCCACGCAGTGACCAGCGGTCGGCTTGGTAATCCGTAGGGTAACAATCTGGCTAATTGTTACACATCTCAAGAATGGGGAGAATGACTAGCAGTTTATTATCTTCTTTGTCTTGCTTTGCTGCTGAACCAGCCACATCTCTTGGCACTATGAGAGACATAGCCTGTGTTGTCTGAAAGGGGGAGGGCCTCAATAACATTAATCGTCATATGCCTTAGTGTTCTTCCATCGAGAGCAGTAATTGCGGCTTTACCTTCAGACGCTGAAGGCATTTCAACAAATCCATATCCCCTAGGTTGGCCGCTACCAATATACTTATCGTTCATAAGGATTACACTTATCACTTCTCCGAAAGCTGTGAACTCTTGCCGCAGTTCGCCCTCAGTCGCTTCGAGAGATAAGTTACCTATATAGATATTCATATTGGCCCCTTTCCTCGGCAACGGGGTTAGCCGTGGCGCTTTGCTAAAGCCCCCCGGATTAGGGACACACATAGGCCAGATACCCGGCCCATGTGTGTCTTTGCGACTAAACTAGCATTATCTGCTCAGTCTAACTTTGCGGTAGCAATCGCTGCAATACACTGGCCTACCATTGGTAGGTTCAAAGGGTACTTCAGTGTCTTTGCCACACTCAGAGCACTTTACAGGAAACATTTTGCGTTGGGACCTGTAGTTATCGTTCCCATAGCTATTGCCACTGTTTCCGTACTGCCGTGCTTTCCTTGCCTGGCGGCATGAGGGACAACGCTTAGGCTCATTAGTATAACCTCTTGATGCAAACTGTTCTTGTTCCTCAGCGCTGAAAGTGAAGGTAGTCCCACAATCGGAACATTGGATCGATTTGTCTTGAAAACTCATTGGATGACCTCCTTTCTTCTAATAGTTGGCTTGAGCAAGGTCATCCAATGCTTAAATAGGTCTGAGGTTAACTCAACTAAGTAAGTATGTAATAACCTAAACTGAAACCACTAAGTACAGTATACACTAAATGGACCCACTTTGCAAATTGGCGCAAGCCCCTCTTTTTATAAACAAATTCCCCTTCCCCTAAGTTAGGGGAAGGGGATACAGGTCGAAGACTCTTCGAGGGGTGGGGTTATTAACTTTAATAAGTATAGGCGAATTTTCTGCCCAGCCAGAGCCCGATGAAGAATAGCACCACCCCACCCAGCGCCATCAGGGTATAGGTGCCCCACTCAGGCCAGACAAAGCTAGTCCTACCCGCATTTATTGTGTATCTGGCGGTAGCAGTATTAGGTGGACTCTCTTGGTCGATTATATTAACATCATAGGTCTGAAGGTCCATGTCTGGCGCCCTAAATTTGGCGATAAAGCTACCATCGGGTTCGGTCTTGGCTGCTGCTACCTCCTTAGGGCCAAAATCAATAATAACCCGTGTCTGGTAGCCAAAGCCATTGCCAGTAACGGTTACTAGGTCACCGATAGCCCCCGATACTGGATTGATGACTACAGACGGGATGACAGAAAAGGTAGCCTCAGCAGTATTGCCTGCGGCATCCATAGCTATAACCTTGTGTTCCTTGCCCGTGCTTGCTGGAATCTTGAAGGTGAAGTTGCATTCGCCATTAGCGGTAGCGGTAGGTGGCGTTGTGCCAGATACATCTACCTTGAGATTGTGGGTGGGGTCGGAATAGATATAGAAGAAGGTTGCCGGTTGGCTGGCACGAAATCCAGTACCTTTAACCTTTACCTCAGTGCCAACAACCCCGCCCCCTGGCTCAAGTTGAATGCTTGGCGTAAGAACTCTAAATTCCGCACTCCCGCCTATTTGAGTGCCCCCCTTATCCTTAACCGTGACCAAGACCGAAGTCCCGGGCTTAGCGTTGTCAGGAACGGGGAAGGTAAGGGTGAAGCTGCCACCGCCGGGAACAGTTATCGGGCTACCCTTGACTTCGGTATCACCAAAGTATATGGATACCTGGTCGTTGACATAGGAGGTGAAGTTTATTCCTCTAATTGTGACTTGCGTACCGGCGGTACCTGAGGTCGGGGAGAGGGTAATGGTGGGGGCGGCAAGGGCTGGTGTGGGGAGAATGGTTGCTGCCAGCACCAAAAGAATGGCTACTGCCGACATCATGAAAATTCTGTTAAGTCTCACCGTTTACCTCCATGGCCTAGATATTGGCTAAGGTAACTAGAGTTTATATTAATTTAATAATAGCTTCCAATTCATCCTCTGTCAACTCCAAAGAGCGACAAAATACTGTTGACTATATTAGAACATTTGTGCTAATATGAGCATCGCACTGCTCAATTTGGGGGTGAGCCATGCTTGGGGTTGAGGGTGTTCAGGATCTGCCCCCGGAGTACTGCCATTATAAGGATGAAGGGTGCGAGCTTGCCGACTCATGTCTTAACTGTCCATTCCCTGACTGCATCTATGCTCAGCCGGGGGGTAAAAAGCAGTGGCTGAGGGGGCTGAGGGACAGGGAGGTATTAAGGCTGTTCACGAGCCAGGGCAGGGGGGTGAATGAGCTGGCAACTATGTTCGGCGTTAGTCGGCGCACCATCCAGCGGATACTAAAGAGGGCGAAAAATGGATAAAACTTCGATTTTGGCGCAGTTAAACCGTCTTGATGTCGACCGCCTCAGGGGGTATCGGGGGCTACTTGATTTCTACCACGGTCGGCAGTGGGAGGGGAGGGAGAGGTGGGGAGAAAAAAGACTCACCTTCAACTATACCAAGGTGTTTATTGATAAGGTCACTTCATACCTGATGTCCGGCATGAACCTTGCCGTGGATAGCGTGGGTGATTCCGACGAAGCAAAGGCTAAAGCCCGCAAGGCTGAGGCAGCCCTGCGCCAGGTCTATGAGGACAATAACCTGGAGCAGCTTGACCTTGAGACCGAGATTGATTGCGCCATCCTCGGTGATGCCTGCTATAAGGTTATCTGGGACGCTGAGGCGAAGAGGGCGAGGGTTACCGCCCCCGATGTCCAGGGTATCTATGCCTGGTGGCTGGGCGATGATACCTCAAGGATATGGAGGGTAGCTTCTAAATATAGCCTGACCCCTGAAGAGTGCGACTTCCTCTATCGGGTAAAGCCCAAGGGTAAGACGGCGACTATTGTTGAGCTGTGGACAGACGCCGAGTTTGAGCTCTATCTGGATGATGACCTGGTTGAGAAGAAGCCCAACCCCTACGGCTTTATCCCCTTTATTATCTACCCC